>Ga0210057_1002641_pt1 | contig 25453 bp, 28 predicted proteins | sample CryGeyCG2114_010_2_FD_183968 | JGI IMG/M metagenome (GOLD analysis project Ga0210057, IMG submission 183968) | Groundwater microbial communities from aquifer - Crystal Geyser CG10_big_fil_rev_8/21/14_0.10 (SPAdes) (version 2) | ecosystem: Environmental > Aquatic > Deep subsurface > Groundwater ...
TTTTCATCCATATCCACGGTGTTTTCAAGTACAAAACGCGATATATTCCAAATCTTGTTTGCAAAATGTTTATACCCACGAACTCGATCTTCTGAAAGCGGCACATCATTTCCGGGTGCGGCACTCATCACCAGCGAAAGTCTTGTAGCGTCCGCCCCGTATTTTTCGATCATATCCAATGGATTAATGATGTTGCCAAGTGATTTGCTCATTTTGCGGTTCTTCTCGTCTCGTACGAGACCATGGAGATATACGTATCGGAAGGGAACTGTTCCAAGGTGGAATCCGGCCATCAATATCATTCGTGCGACCCAGAAAAAAAGTATGTCATAACCGGTCTCAAGCACGGTGGTTGGGTGGTATCGTCGAAAGTCAGGAGTGCTCTCGTCAGGCCAACCAAGTGTCGAAAATGTCCATAGGCCCGATGAAAACCACGTGTCGAGCGTGTCAGGGTCCTGTTCCCAACCATCTCCAGCGGGCGGGGTTACGTCGCAGTATATTTCTTCTCCGCGATACCATACGGGAATGCGATGGCCATACCAGATTTGCCGACTAATACACCAATCACGAAGGTTATCAATCCAGTGGTAGTACGTTTTCTGGAATCGGTCAGGCATGATAGCGACACCGCTATTTTCCACGGCTTTTTTCATGATGTCTTTGAGCGTCGTTTCAGAGCCAGACGGAATACCGGGTATATTAGAATTCTTAATGGGAAACTTTTTATCAACATCTACAAACCACTGCAGCTTTACCTGTGGTTCAATAATGCCGCCGCCGCGGCTGTTGATTGCTACGTTGTGGACATAAGCATCGTCTATTTTTTCAACCAACCCTTTTTTCTGGAGCTTCTCGACAATGTTTTCTCGAGCCTTGCTGATATGTTTCCCTTCAAATTCTCCGGCAATTGGAAGCAGTACTCCGCGCTCATCAATAACTTGTTCGATGTCGAGGTCATGTCGCCCGGCAATTTCAAAGTCAATCGTGCTGTGAGCGGGGGTAATTGTCATAACACCAGTGCCCATTTCAGGGTCGGCGGCTTCATCTTTTATGACCGTTGCAGTGATAGGGCCATTGATCCACTCAAGCTCGATTTGTTGTCGGTGTTTGTATTGCTTGTATCGCTCGTCGTCTGGATGCATGACGACATATTTATCGCCGAATTTCGTTTCCGGTCGTGCCGTTCCAATAGTAAACGGCCCATATTTTAAGTAGTAAAACTTGTCAGTTTGTTCAACGTATTCCACTTCGTCATCAGAGACAGTGGTCTTTAGTTTTGGATCCCAGTTCACAATTCTGTGGCCGCGATAGATAAGGCCTGCATCGAACATGCGTTTAAATGCAGTGAGGACCGCAAAGGTACGTTTTTGGTCAAGCGTGAATGCTTCTCGCGACCAATCTATCGATGAGCCCATAGCGCGCACCTGTAGGGCGATGATGTCATGACTTTCTTGTGCAAATTGTTCAACTTGTTTCAAAAATGCTTCACGCCCGAGGTCGTGCCGTGTTTTCTTTTCTTTTTTATAGAGCCCTTTTTCAACCTTTTCTTGTGTTGCAATAGCCGCATGGTCAGTGCCCGGAACCCAAAGTGTTGGCTTGCCGCGCATACGATTGTATCGAACAAGAATATCCTCAATGGCGAGCATCGATGCATGTCCCATATGAAGCGTTCCCGTGACATTCGGTGGCGGCAGAACAATTGAGAAGTGCTCCGCATCTTTGTTTGCGATGCCATCCTCTAGACATTTGTCGGGATTAAAGTAGCCACTTTTCTCCCACATGCTGTAGATGTGCTCCTCATTCTCCTTTGGGTTGTAGGGTTTTAGAAATTTTTCAGGGATGTCAGAGTATTCCTTTTTCTTCATTTGCCTATCCTAACACCAAAGAACATCTACAAAAAGAGCCGGTATTATGCGTAAATATAATAACGATCTAAGTAACAATTTAACATATTTATCCTATAGTATGATATAATGTAATATCATACTATAGTGTATCTTTATTAAGGATCTATAATTATCAGTTATCCATTATCTTATTCATTTAATATTTAATAATTTAATATGAGAGTACGGGCAAAACAGCTTAGCGAAAAAGATCGGATTGAGACACTTGACGCTTTATATACTGCGGTGGGAACGTTGCAGGGACGCGACAGTGCAAAAAGATTTTTGCGCGATATTTTGACAGAGGGTGAACGTATTATGTTGGGAAGGCGCATACTCATAGCGCGCAAACTTCTCACGGGCGCAACGCACGATCAGGTCGTGGAAAAGTACAATGTGGGGAAAGATACAACTATGCGGATTGCAAGGTGGCTCGACGACCAACTTCCAGGATACGAACAAGTGATTGGCGATATGGAAAAAGAGTTTGACAACCGCAAGAGGAAAATAAGTAATAGAAAACTGTATGCAACTAATGCATTGCATCGATTAAAGAAAAAGTACCCGTTGCACTTTCTTCTCTTCCCAACCCCAAAGGAGGTGAAAAAAGATAAATAATCACCAGATCATTTTATACGCCTTCAATTTCCGTTTTCATTGTATTAGTATGATATTACATTATATCATACTATAATGTTTTTCTTGTATTGAGCTTTTATTTATTTTTATTTATGATTTTATGATAGGGAAAGATTCCCGTTGGCCTTTAGACTTTCTATTTCCACAAACTCATTTTTCTGTGCGCGGAAGTAGCCGGCAAGGGCAATCATAAGTGCATTGTCGGTGGCGCGCTCCGGGGGTGAGACAAATACTGGAGCATCCGGAAACTCGCTAGCTACCATTTCTTTTATTCGCACTTTGATATAGGTGTTTGCTGAAACGCCGCCGCCAATAACGAGTGTTTGGATATTGTGTTTTTCCATCGCTTTTCGCACTTTTGCAACAATCACATCAGTTACCGTCTCTTCAAATTCACGAGCGATATTCATTTTTGTTTCTTCATCAATTTCTCCAATTTCCTCAACAAGCTTGCGTACCGCTGTTTTAAGGCCGGAAAAAGAAAAATCCAAATCGTCGCTATGCATCATTGGCCGAGGCAAGGTTAGGACATCCGATGTCCTGATATCCTTTTCGCGAGCCTGCTGTGCAAGAGCGCTAATGTGCGGGCCGCCTGGGTAGGGAAGGCCGAGTAAGCGTGCTGTTTTATCAAATGCTTCGCCAATTGCATCGTCTCGCGTCTGGCCGATTTTTTTGTATGAATGCCATTTTTCCATGAATACCATCTCCGTGTGTCCGCCGGAAATAAGGAGAGCGAGCGCGGGGAAACGCACGTCAGCTAGTTCAGCGTTATCAATCGCCGAAATAATAATGTGTCCTTCCATATGATTCACTGGGACGATAGGAATATTCCATGCAACGGAAAGCGCCCGGGCAAAATTAACACCTACCCAAAGCGCCGGCTCGAGCCCCGGGCCAATAGTGACCGCGACTGCATCAATGTCCGGCTTTTTATATTGGGCGAAAAAAAGGAGCGCATGTCCGAATAATTCCGGTTCGCGCGCAAGCAATTCTTTAATCCGTTCTATTTTTTCTTTTGGGGTCTCGGGCACCGATAATCGTTCGAGCAGTCCAGCTTCCTCGAGAGCTACAGATAGCATTGCAGTGAGATTTTTTGCATGCTCGCGTTTGGCAAGATTCGGGTACACTCCGCCGTATTTTTCGTGAAGCTTTGCTTGAGAGTAGAGTGCGTTGCCTAGTACGTCAAAGTGAAAATCAGCATCAATAGTACCGTCGGCTTCAATAATACTTATAGCCGTCTCATCACAGCTCGTCTCGATTCCTAGGATTTTCATGTGCACGCGCCAAGATTCGAACTCGGGACCTTTCCCACGTCAAGGGAACGCTCTAACCAACTGAGCTACGCGTGCTAATTTGGCCAACTGCCTGCCCCGTAGTGAAGCGAAGCTTCTACTATCGAGAGCGAGTTGCCCGACAGAAGGAGTATATCAAAGTGAATATTATTGTCAGCTATGCGGCGATTCTATCGATAATCTCAATATTTTCCGGTGGAATAGGGCCATTCAAAACAACTACTCCGTGAAATCCATGATCTGGCCCTGTGTAGCGGGGGCGAATTTGGTCGGGCGAGTCTATATTTATTTGAACTACAACGCGTTCATCTCCCTCGGGCACGTATGGCTCGATGCCCATGGTGCCGACTATTTCGTCAAACCCAGGAATCCATGAAGCATGTTTCGGAAGCCCGTTTTTCAGCTGCTCAATTCTTGTCGCCTTTACGGTTACAACAGGGCGAATGCCTTTTTCAAACATTTCTCCAATTTGCTCTTCGGCATCGGCAATTTTCTCAATCTGCTCCTTTTTGTTGAATGACGCTGATTCAAAACCCATATTTCGATTATACACTGCGGAGGGAATGTTCTTAATGGTCTGTTTGTGAGTGATATGTACAAATACTAAAGATATGCTTTAATGCTGCTTAGTCACACTCTAACCAGCGGGGTACTCCCATGTCGTTTGGATCACCTGAATCTTCCAAGAGAAAGCATGGATTTGTGGACACCATCAGTGAAACAATCCAAAATGGTGAAATCGGATTCATAAGGCCGGAAGATATCAGAAGAATTGACGATGAGCCGCTTGGGTTGGTCATCGACGATGATGTGTTTGTTCACATAAATACTTTCCGGCAAGGGATTGTTCCGAGTCAGTTGCGTAGAGGTATGCGCATAATGTTCTTCCTCGGACCCTCGACCTCACAACCTGGTCGCATTACGGCAGAGGATGTCTCATTGTACGAAGGATAAATTTTGAAAACTAGAGGCCGGCACCAAGCCGGCTTCTTTTTGACCGTGATCTACGTTAGAAAATTTTCAATTTGTGACCCCACGGGGAATCGAACCCCGATTTCCACCGTGAAAGGGTGGCGTCCTAACCGTTAGACGATGGGGCCAAGCGCCCGCTTGGCACGCCGGACCATAGTACCCTATTTTATAGCGTTATTGAAGTGTGGTATGGTTTTCGCATCATGGAGGAGTGCCCGGCCAAGCACTAAAATATGATATCTTTAGTGCTCGGTAAAAATTGGTAGGATGAGAAAAGTGCATCGAGCACTAAGCGGTGAGGTGGCTGAGAGGTTGAAGGCGCCGCACTCGAAATGCGGTATGCGGGAAACCGTATCGTGGGTTCAAATCCCACCCTCACCGCTTAGTGCTTGACGGAGCGCGCAAGCGCGTGTGGGTTCGAGTCCCACCTCCTCCGCATCGTTTTGCAAGAACAGTCCGGTGGACTGTTCGCTGTAAAGCGATTGATTGTGGAGTGGAGACGAGAAAGGCGGAGTTCCGGGATTTGCATGCAAATCAATCGGAACGAGCCCGGGCAGGAGCCACTTATGAGCGAAGCGAATTAGTGAGCTGACGCCAATTCCCACCTCCTCCGCAGATTGATGTTAAGATTAAACATTAAACCATGAATGCAATTTTGGATTTTCTCGATACGATTCTTTCATTTTTGTTGCAACTGCTTTCAATCATCATTAATTTCTTCATTTCCATTTTGAATTTGTTGTTGCAATTTCTGCAGTTCATCTTCAGCGCGATTTTCGGGTGAAAAATAAAAGGTCGCTCCATAAGCGACTTAGTGTTTGATGCCTTTGCCCTAGAGAAAAATAGGCTTGGCTTTTTGCACACCGTCTTCTGTTGTTAGAATGATCGGATCATTACCCTTTAGCTTTTCCATAGCTAATCTGTGGTAAACAGAGATTGCGCGGCGGACTACCTCACTCCCACTTGAAGCAGTTGTAATCTGCATGGTCTCGCTAATCATGCGTCCAAGTTCTCCATCAAGGCGTGTAGTTACGCGCTCAACCTTGCCATCTTTTTTCATAGCAGGCTCCCTTTCCACTAGCTTACTTATATATAAATTAACAGGTATTTGCAACAAAATTTAAATGCTTGAATAAATAGGTTTGTCATGCAACCATTGCGCGATGGAAGCGAAGGAAATAGATGCGGCCATTCGACACCTTAAAAAAGAAGGGACACTGAAAAAGGTGATTCAGAAGAATCCAAAACCGGATTTTTCTGGCAGGAAGCATCCATATCAGTCACTTGTGCGCACGATTATCTATCAGCAACTCTCCGGTAAAGCGGCTAGCACGATAAAACAACGATTCCTTGATTTGTATCCATGTGCGCGACATCCAGTACCGGAAGACGTGTTAAAAACATCTGATAGTAAACTTCGCTCCGTAGGACTTTCCACACAAAAGGTGACCTATATAAAAGACTTATCGGAGAAATTTATTGAGGGACATATCACATCGCGTACACTCAAAAAAATGAGCGATGATGAAGTAAGAGAGCATCTTATACAGATAAAAGGGATAGGGAACTGGACCGTTGACATGTTTTTAATGTTCACTCTCTATAGGCCGAATATTTTACCAACGGGTGATCTCGGTATACAAAAAGGATTTCAAAAACTTTTCAAACTTAAGAAACTTCCCGATTCTAAAAAGATGCTAACACTCGCCAAGCCGTGGGAGCCGTATCGCACGGTGGCGTCATGGTATGTCTGGAGGGTTGTTGATACCGACGACGGCGGGGAAGAGTGGTAGTATACTGAAATCTATGTTTGAAGAATTGCTTCCAAAGAAACATCCGCAACAGGAAGCGGTTGATAGTGGCTTTAAGAAAAAGGAGGAGGAATTGGAAGCATGGCTTATTGAAATGAAATCAAAAAATAATGCGCAGAAAAGGGCGTCTCGTGCAAGATCGCACTTTGAAGATGAAGCGCCACCGTCTTTGCTGTAGTTATTTTTTCTTGCTCGCGTGGAGGAAATTGTAAATATCCTCGAGTGCTTTGATGGCATCGCCTGCGGCGATGTTGTTTTGATGATAGAGGCCGTTTGTTGCGTCTCCTGCAGCCCAAATTCGAGGGTGTGAGGTTTGTTGATCTTTCGGATCCACGACTATTTGTTTGCGTTCAGTAAGCTCAATAGCATCGTCGACCCAATCGGTGCTTGGCACAAGCCCAATTTCTACGAACACTCCCTGTATGTCGAGCGTGTGTTCTTCACCGCTTTCAGTATCTTTATATCGAAGGCCAGTGACGAACTTGTCGCCCAAAACTTCCAATGTCTCGGCATTATTCATCGCTTTCATTTTTTGATTATTTAGTACTTTATTCACCGTAATCTCGTCGGCGCGGAATTCCGGACCATTGTCTAAAAGTGTCACACTTTTTGTGTACGCGAGAAGCTGAGCAGCAGTTTCAAAGCCAGCGTTACCTCCACCAATAACCACAACATCTTTGTCGGCAAACAATGGGCCATCACAGCTTGCACAGTAGGTGAGCCCCTTTTGATCAAATTCTGCGGCGCCCGGCACTTTTAGTTTTCTTCTATCCGCCCCGGTGGTAATCAAAAGTGTTTTTGCTTCAAATGTTTTCCCGTCCTCGGTTTCTATAGAGACTTTGTCATCGGAAGGAGAAAGGGAAACCGCATGTGCAGGAGAAATAATTTCAAGGAACTCTCCCTTGTAACTCTCTACGTGTTCCCGAAGTTTCTTTGCAAGCTCTTCACCTGAAATCGATTGCGTGCCAATCCAGTTTTGAATGTCAGGAGAAACAACGCTTTGCCCGCCCCATTCCTTTGTGAGGAATATCGTTTTAAGTCGTTTCCTTGCAGCGTATACTGTGGCAGCTGCACCAGCCGGGCCTCCTCCAACTATTATCAAATCGTAAATCATTACGATAGTTTAACTTTTTCTTAAGAAAGATGGTAGACTTGCCCACTCATCATCATTCTTTTTCTTTGTGTCACCCTTTTCATCTCTCTTCGCTTCTTTATCTTTTGATTTGTCGCTTTTGATTGGCTCCTCATCTTCAAAACCAACTGTCCTGGAGGATGAACCGAATAGAGAAGTGCGCATTTTTCCTTCAGGGAAGCCGGTTGCAATCACGGTTACTCTGATTTGTCCCTTCTTAAGCGTCTCATCGGTAATAGCGCCGAATATTACCTTTGCGTCAGGATCGATTGCTTCTGTTACGACATTTGCGGCATCTTGCACTTCAAGCATACCGAGGTCGCTTCCGCCGGCGACAGAGAAGAGTACCCCTTTTGCTCCGTGAATTGATACTTCAAGAAGCGGTGAGCTGATGGCCGCCTTCGCCGCTTCCTCTGCGCGCTTTTCGCCCGTTGCCGTGCCAATACCCATAAGTGCAGAGCCGGCATTTTCCATAACGGAGCGCACGTCGGCAAAGTCAACGTTGATGATGCCTGGGGTGGTAATCAAATCTGAAATGCCCTCAACCGCCTGCTTAAGGATGTCGTCGCACATTGCAAATGCATTCTTTATTCCCGTATCGCGGTTTACAATCGCGAGCAATTTATCATTTGGAATGATGATAAGCGCATCAACCGCTTTTCTCAATTCATTAAGGCCGTTTTCTGCAAGGCGGGAGCGCTGTTGTCCTTCAAACCCGAATGGACGAGTGACAACGCCGACAGTCAACGCTCCCATTTGCCGCGCGATTTGCGCAATCACCGGCGCGGCTCCCGTTCCGGTGCCCCCGCCCATTCCGCAGGTGACGAATACCATATCGGATCCTTTGAGCGCTTCCTGAATCTCTTCTTTTGTTTCTTCTGCCGCCTGACGGCCGAGTTCGGGGTTCATTCCGGTTCCAAGTCCGCGCGTAAGATTTTTGCCGATGTGGATTTTTTTCTTTGCTTTTGAGTGATGGAGATCCTGTGCGTCGGTGTTTACCGCTATGAAATCAACCCCTTGAATCTTGCTCGCCACCATGTGGTTCACCGCGTTTCCACCCGATCCACCGCATCCAATGACCCTGATTCGTGCAAATGATTCGACATCTGGCTTTATTTTCTGTGTCATACAATCGTCTATATCGTTAGTGTGTTTACGTTCCACACTATATCATAATTAAATATTCAGCCAGAAAGGTACTAAACAGAACCTAAAAAGGAAGTTATGGCAAGAGGGCGCGGAGTCCGCGCACGATGTGGGACCCTATTTTTCCAAACATATCGCCAAGTCCGTGTGCATGTTCTCGCTGTTCAGTTGTGTGTCCCCATTTACAAAGACCAAATGCAACCGCCCACGTTGCGTCAGCGCTTGAGGTTTTTGTGGAAGTGGGAAGTGTCCCGAATTGCGAGGGAATTTTCATTGTTGCCTTTGCAATATCTTTTGCGGTTGCAAGCCCCGACCCGCCGCCGGTTATCACAATACCTGCGGGAAGGAGTCGCTGTTTGCCGATCGCTTTTAAATGTGCGTCGATAATTCCAAAAATGTCTTTTAGTCGCCCTGCAACGACGGTCTCTACTTTTTTTCGTGAGATATCCGTTTTGGTGATTGCGCCGCGCTTCATTTGCTCTGCTTCAGTGAGGGGGACCTGCAGTGAAAGGGCGATATCGTTTGTAATATCCGATGAGCCCATTGGTAAAATTTTTACCGATACGGGAGTGTCATTTTCAAATACGACAATCGAGACGGTTTCGGCTCCGATGTTTGCAAGCACGACGCCGGCCATTTTTTGCGGCTTCGTGAGACTTACCAAACTTGCCGCCAGAGGTGCCGCCATAATGTCCTCAACTTCAATATCTGCGGCCTCTACCGCTTCAATAAGGTCTTGCAGGTGCTGTTCTAAAGAGGTGATGAGGAGTGTTTTCACCGACAGCTTGGACCCCTTCAAGTTGTGCGGGCGCCCCATTATTTCTTTGCCGTCGATTTTATAGGAAACAGGAATGGCGTGTACCACTTTTCGATTCATTAAGTGAGACGCGCTTTTCTGTTCGCTATCTCTTATAACGCGCTCGATATCTGAAGGAGTAACCTCACCCCCTGATTGAGTAAGCGAAATTTCTCCCTCCGATGCTATTTCATCTAGCCCAACGCCGCCGATTGCTATGCGCGCGCTTTTTACCTTCACATTTGCCGCTCTTTCGGCGCGTTCCATCGCTTCCCTAATACTTTTAGTTGCATCTTTTGCGTTAATAATGTACCCATGGCGCATCCCCTTGCTGGTTGAGGTGCCGGTGCCGACAATTCGCAATGAGCCGCTTTCATCGGTTGGTTCGGCGATGACCACTTTCACGTGGTAGGTACCGATGTCGATTCCTGTGTAGATTCTTCTCATATGCGTCACCTACGTGCGCATATCTATCGGACATTTGTATTGGACAAACGACTTCAAAACACGCGCAGTGTTTGCTTGATACCTAAATTGTACTGCCGTAGCGACCTATATTCAAAATTCAAATACAAAGAGGAGTGGATATCTTTTGTCTCTTAGAAATGACCTATATGCTCTTTATAACTTTTTTCATAATTCGCTTTTCAAGTTCGTCCATCTTCTTTCCGTGCCTGAATCCCTTAAGGTGTAAACATGCATGTATAAATAAATAGACAATTCGCTCTTTCGCGCGTATTGAAAGCGCTCGCGCCTCGTTCTCTGCCTTTCGTACATTGATAAAAATTTCACCTTCGTCTTTGGAAATGGGGAAAGCGAGCACGTTTGTCGGATATCGCTTCTTTCGATGCTCGTGATTGAGCTTTTGCATGAGCGCATCTCCAACCAATACGACTGACAATTCGTACTTTTTATCCAAGATATGATGGGCAATTTTCCCAAAATCAATGCGCGGCACTCGACCGCGTATTGTGTATTGTAAAGAGGTCCGAGCCATTTTTAGCGCCTGGTGTGCTGGCCCTGCGGCTGTTCGGTTATTTTTCCTTCTTTGAGTAGCCGTGTGTATTCAGTGTTTCGTTGAATTCGTCGAAGCGCCTGCTTTTTCTTTACGGCAGGGGAGGTAGCGCGCGTCCAATAGCGGCGGCTTCGTATTTTTCGGATAATACCCGTACTGCGCATTCTTTGCGAAAATTTTCGAATAACGTTAATGCTATTTTCGTTACCCGCCTTTGTTACCTCAACATTGACTGTCATATAGGCGTGCAGAATACCATAGTGCAACCAAATTGCAACGCTTACTGTTCTATGCGTATGCGAGCCGGCGTCTCCTTAAGTATCCTGGAAGGGCGTCAATAACAATTGGCTCTTGGGAGTTTGTGAGCGTATCTCGAACCAGCACGGTTCCTTCTGTTGCTTCCTTGTGTCCCATGATGAGAATGTATGGGACTTTCAGGCGCTTTGCGAGTCGCATCTGCTCTCCTATGTGATCAAACGCCAATGACTGATATACGTTAATGTTTGAGTTTCGAAGCATTTCAAGCACGGGAATGCTCCTTCTTTTTGCCTCCGGGCCGAGGTGTGCGAAATAAATGTGGTGCGGTTTGTTCTTTTTGACTCTTTTCACTTCTGAACGCCCATGCACTTCGCACATAATGGTAACTGTAGCGGCTGAAGAGCCCGCGCCAAGGCATGTCGACGCAAGGGTGTCGTATCTTCCGCCACGGGCAAATGGGACAAGCGTTTCGTTTTCTGCGTCTATTTTGCAGACGTCGAATAACGAGTGCGCCCAGCACTCGCGGCTTCCAAGTATGCGAGGGTTGAGTTCGTAGTAGAGATTCGCCACTTCAAGATATTCAAGAAGGTCCCAAAAATGCCTTCGTTCCTCTTCATTCAAGTACTCCATACTTACGGGCGCCCTCTCCGCAATTGCATCTTGCCTTTCAACCAATCGGGTCAGAACGCCAAGCGGGTCTTTCGACACGCGAGATCGCAGTGTCGGGTGTACGTCCGCGATGTGTTTTCGCAAATATTCGGTCAAATCTCTCGTATATCGCGCGGATGATTCAGACGTGCCGATGCTATTGAGGCACACAACGCGGCGTTCAATTCCCGCGCTTGCGGCTATCGCATCGGTTACTGCAAGGAGAATCGCTTCTGCGATTGCGGCGCGCACTCCGACCGCATGCAATTCAAGTGTTGCATACTGTGCGCCGCCGGTGCGTAGCAGAGAGCCTTCTTTCCAGAGAAAAAGTGGTTTCGTGCCACTTCCGAGTCCGTAATCCGCACAGGTATGCACAATATCAATGAGCGGCTTTTCATCTCGGCGCGCGAACAACACTTTATTGACATCGATTCTCTTTGCGTTTCCACCCCCTACTTTTTTGTGCGAGACAAATGCATCTTTTGTCTCTTTAAATCCATAATATTCTGCGATGTCAATCGCGCTCTCAAGAAAGAGTGCCGTGTTTGCGTATGTGATATCGCTTATGCGCAACATTGTTATAACATTACTTACTAAAAGGTAACGATTGCTGTTTACTCCTCGTAGCGAACTTCGCCCGGTAAAATTTCAATTTCAGAAAATGGGAAGAGGCGAAGAATCGGACGTCCCACAATCAGCTCTTTCGGCAAGTTGCCCCATACTCTGCTGTCGGCACTCTGCAGGCGATTGTCGCCGAGAACAAAATATTCGTCTCCTCCCAACGTGACTGTGGTATGCGCAGGACGCGCGTTTTCTTCGGCAATGTATTCTTCAGCAAGCAAGAATCCCTCGGGATGAGCGTCGTTTATTATCCTCACTGTGGTGCCTGAAAGCACCACCGTCTCGCCCGGAAGCCCGATGACGCGCTTAATAAAGGATCGAGAAGGATCTTGAGGGAATTTAAACACCACCACGTCACCGCGCACCGGCTCCTCCAACTGCCAAGAGATTCTGTCTATGATGAGGTAGTCCCACGATTTAAAGGTTGGATCCATCGAAGCGCCCGAAACGATGTACGGGGCCGCAATAAAGAAGCGAACAAAGACCGCAATCGCAAGCGCGATCAGCGTGTATAGAATAAGTGCCTTATAGGAAGCTGAATGATGAGCCTCATTGTGCTCTTCTATAGGATGTGCTTCCATAGATGCGCACATTGTACTCTAGGGAGAACCTTGACAACAAATGTTTGTGAATGTGTACAAATATGTGAGAATCATTTTATGCAATTTCATTAGAGTTCAGAAAAAGAACATGAAAAAATTAAAAAATAAAAAAGCAACAGAGAAAAAATCTTCGAGCGGGATGCAATTTGTTTTTGTTGGACTTGGAAATCCGGGAGAAGCGTATACAAATACGCGGCACAATGTTGGCTTTCTTGTCTTGGATCATTTTCGCGAGTCATTTCGTTTTCCACATTGGGTGGAAAATGGGAAAACAACAGCGCTGTTGTCAAAAGATACGCTTGGGAAGCATACGGTAACGCTGGTGCTTCCGCAGACTTTTATGAACAAGTCGGGAAGTAGCGTGAAAAAGTTGGTGACAAACAAAAAAGCCACTGAACGTCTCGTTGTTGTGTACGACGACCTGGATTTGCCGTTAGGGAATATAAAAATTTCCTTCGGGCGCTCCTCCGGCGGACACAAAGGAGTGGAGTCAATAATAAAAAGCATCGGTACAAAAGATTTTGTGCGCGTTCGCGTGGGAGTGAGCCCCATAGCAGCTTCGGGAAAAATAAGAAAACCAAAAGGAGAGCGCGCGGTCCTCGATTTTATTTTAAAAGAATTCCGAAAACCAGAGCAAGAGCAATTAAAAAAGATTTTCAAAAAAACCAATAGAGCGCTTGAGCTACTGGCAACAGAAGGTCGGGCAAAGGCAATGAATGAGTGTAATTGACTGTAGTGTAAATGGTGCTATTTTTCTGTCAGGCGATGTATTTGAATTGGAGGTGAAAATGTCCGTTCTGAATGATAAGGTGGGAGAGATTATCGAGCGCACTTCAGAAACTATCTCTAAAGACAATACGCTAAGTACCTATGAGCAGATTTCCGGCATGGAAATATGCGACTCGCTACTATTCTTGTGCAATTTAGACACACGACTTGGTCCGGCGAGATCAGATGCAGTAGCAAACACAATAAAGAAGTTTTCGAAAATTGAAAATCCTCAAACAAGAAGTATTGCGATTGTACAGCTTGCAACCTACATAAATACATGCAAATAACAAAACACCGCCGAGCTTTCTCGGCGGTGTCTCATTTCTTTTTACAACTATTCTGCGGGCACCCCGTTTTTAAGAGAAAGTGTCATGCGACGCTCTCCGGGTTCAAATAGGGTAATGGTGAACGAGTATACCTTTCCAAGCTCAAGCGCGTGCCGCAATTGCTCTTCTGTTTCAAATTCGGAAATGTGCACAAGCCCGGCAACCCCTTCTTCAACGGACGCGAGCGCTCCGTGCTTGTTGTATTTAATGACGACGGCATCAACCCGCTGGCCTTTTTTGTATTTGTCTTTTGCTTTCTGCCACGGATCTTCGGTAAGCGCCTTAATTGAGAGTGAAATTTTGTCATCTTTAATTTCAATTACCTTCACCTCCACCTTATCGCCGACTTTGTACTTTGAGCGAGGGTCCTCCACGAGCGCCCAATCCATTTCAGAAATGTGCACAAGCCCCTCGAGCCCCTCTTCGAGTTTTACGAACACGCCAAACTCCGTTGCTCCGGTAATTTCTCCCTTGGTGATTTCACCAACGTGGTATTTTTCGATGAGATTTGCACGCTCGGTTCCGTCTGCGCCCTTTTGAGCAAAGATAAGTTTTTGTTCTTTTGGATTTGCGGTAATGATTTGCACCTCAATCTTTTCGCCAACGAGTCGTTGGAGTTCGCTCGAGATTCTGTCTTTGTCGCCATCCGGCACGCGCGGATAATTTTCCGGTGCGAGCTGTGAAGCGGGAAGGAAGCCGGTGATTCCCTGCCAGTCGAGAATGAGTCCGCCTTTGTTTGAATCTTTAATAGTGAGTTCAAATACTTTTTTGTCTGTTACTGCCGCTTCCGCCTCATTCCAAATAAGCGCTTGCCGTGCTTCGCGCAGTGAAATTTCTATGTAACCATCTTCGTTTTCGGCGTCCACCACCTTTGCGGCGATTGTGTCTCCGACATTTACATTTTTTAGCGTTTCGCGGGCAGAAAGATACTCGCGGCCATAAATAATTCCGGTTCCAAACGGAGACAAATCCACAAACACGCGAGCGCGTCCTATTGCAACCACCGGGCCTTCAACCACGTCTCCCACAAGCGGGCGAGCGGGTGTCTCTTTGGCAATATCTGCCATGGGACTCTCTTTCTTGTTTGTTTTCTTTTCGTCTGCGGAATCATCTCCTTCTTCAAGAGTTGCGTCCTCGGGCGCCATTTTTTTATCAGTCATGCTCTATCGTAAGTGACGCTGGTGTTCATTGTTATGCAACCGAACCGGAAAAATAATGAGGGTTAGCCAAAGCCACCTTTATTAAATTGTGGGAGGAGTATATGAAAAATTCCGTTTCGGCGCAAGTATAAAAGTAATGGCCGGACGTTTCTTTAAGAAACGTCCGGCCTTGTAGGGGCTCGGGATTGGTTAGGTCCCTGTCGCCCCCGATCTAGGGTTCAGGCATGTTCGGTCCCTCCGATTGCCTCTAGCGCCCGGCCATCATTGGTCGGCCGCCGGCACCGGTTCAGGTCGGGCCGAATCCCCAGTTGCCGCCGCGGCCGTGGTCGTTGTCGATCTGTTTCCTGTTCACATAAGGGGTCGCATTCGGCGACCCACGAATCTTCTGGAGCATCCGTATCTCCTTTTTTCTGGACCCAATTGTCCGCCTGGGATGCTACTATACCCGTCAAAATTTGTCAAACGCCTGAAAGTGTTGTGTAAATTGAGGCTCAAAAATGGGACTTTTGCCCGTAAACTGGCGCTTGCGCCAGTTTCTCACTCCTCGGCTCGCTCAGCTCTAGTTTTGCTGGCAACAAAACTAGAGCCGAGTCTCGCTCTATGTCGCGAGTAAATGCTATACTGCCTCGGTATGGTCATTACCTATCATGGGGGCAATTGCATAAAAGTGAGTGCGGGCGATACAACGCTTGTATTTTCTCCGATATCAAAAAATTCCAAACAACTAAAGCCAACAAATTTTGGAGCGGATATTGTTTTTGTTTCAACGAATCATCCGGATATGAATGGCATCGAACAAGTGGCGCGCGGCGATAAAGAGCCGTTCGTTGTCGGAGGTCCGGGTGAGTATGAAATCGGTTCGGTGTTTGCATCCGGGTTTTTGACCCACTCACAATACGGCGGCAAAGAGCTCACCAACACCGTGTACACCGTTGTGTTTGACGGCATTACGGCTGTGTACCTCGGCGCGCTGTCAGACACAAAATTGCCAAATGAGGTAATTGAAGATGTGGATACCATTGATGTTTTGTTTGTCCCGATTGGCGGCGACGGGGTTCTTTCGGCTTCAGAGGCACAGCATCTCGCGGTATATCTGGAAGCGAAAATAGTAATTCCGATTCACTACGGAGCAATCGGAGAAAAAGACGCACTCAAACGCTTCTTAAAAGAAGCAGGAGCCGAAGGTGCCGCTGCGTTGGAGAAGCTCACTATAAAGCCGAAAGATGTTGCTGATAAATCGGGAGAGGTGGTCGTGCTTTCTGCATAGCGCATTGAGCTGTGCTAGAAGTCGCGGGCACGATACACGATATATGAAAACAAATACAAAAGTCGGTATTAGAAACAGTAATCAAGTAGTAGTGGGAATGCTACATGTTTCCGCACCCTACTTCTAACGGGATGAAAAAGGCGATAGAAGATCTAAAAGGGAAACCAAAAGAAGAGCGTGCGGCCGTTGCCGGCAGTATTGCGGTTATGGTGGTGGTGTTGCTTTTGGTAGGGTGGGGATTCTTCTTTCTAAAGAAAATTACCAGCGGCGCACCCGTGGAAACAGCGTGGGGGCCTCAAAACGACATCGTCAATTTTAGCAATGTGCAAGAAGCGGCAGATTCATTTTCGGGGGTATATTTCGACGCGACTGAAGAATTGCGTCGGATACGCGATGAGGCGGCGGCACTGCAACGCGATGAAATAGAATCGCAGACAGGAGACGCTTTTTCAGACTCGTACTTCCAAATAGAGAGTGAAACGGCGCCTTCATTTGGTGATTTTTGAGGGGTGTTTTTCCTTAAAATATGCTTTAATTCCTAAGCTTTTTGTGATATAGTGTACGAATATGGCTGCGCGAAAAAAGAGTGAAGAAAACGATAATTCTAATGGAGGAAATAACGCGGGCGCGCGAGTAGCCGGCATTTTTCCTCGAAGCATTTCCGACGAAATGAGAGATTCATATCTCGATTACGCGATGTCGGTGATTACAACCCGCGCGCTTCCTGATGTGCGCGACGGGCTAAAGCCGGTGCATCGGCGCATCCTCTATGCAATGAAAGAAATCGGTCTTGCCGTAAACGCAAAGCCTCGAAAGTCAGCAACGGTTGTCGGAGACGTGCTCGGCAAGTACCACCCGCACGGCGATACATCCGTATACGATGCGATGGTAAAGATGGCGCAAGATTTTTCAATGCGGTACCCGATGGTTATCGGCCAGGGAAACTTCGGCTCCATCGACGGAGACTCTGCGGCGGCGATGCGATACACCGAAGCGAAGATGAGCCAGCTCGCCGGAGAGATGCTTCGCGATATTGAAAAAGAAACGGTGGATTTCAGGCCGAACTACGACAACACAAGAAAAGAGCCGGTGGTGTTGCCCGCGGCGATTCCCAACCTTCTATTAAATGGAACACTTGGAATTGCGGTTGGCATGGCTACCAATATTCCGCCGCATAATCTCCGCGAGCTCACCGAAGCCACCGTGCATTTGGTGGATAATCCGAAAGCGACAACGGAGGATCTGCTTCAATTCGTGCAAGGCCCTGATTTTCCAACAGGGTGTCTTGCGTACAATGAAAAAGACATTCACCACGCGTACGCAACAGGACGCGGGGGAGTATTGGTGCGCGGGGAAACAGAAATTGTCGAAGACAAAAAAGGAAATTTCCAAATTATCATTACTTCGGTGCCGTTTCGAGTGAATAAGGCGGATATGATTACAAAAATAGCCGATCTCGTACACGCAAAGAAGATAGAAGGCATACGCGACATGCGCGATGAATCGACAAAAGACATCCGCGTGGTGATTGAGCTAAAAAACTCGGCGAATCCGCAGACGGTGCTAAATGCGCTGTACAAGCACACACAGCTTGAAGATACGTTCCACTACAATATGGTGGCGCTTGTCGATGGTGTGCCGCAGACGCTTTCATTGAAAGCGGTGCTTGAATCTTTCGTGGGGCACCGGAGGGAGGTGGTTACTCGAAGAACGCAGTTTGATTTGAAGAAGGCACAAGAGCGAGAGCATATTTTGCTCGGGCTCAAAAAAGCGCTCGACAACATTGATAAGGTTATCGCGCTCATAAAAAAGAGTCCGGATACAGCGGCGGCGCACGCCGGACTGATGAAAACCTTCAAACTCTCTGATCTGCAGGCAACCGCGATTCTTGAGATGCGTTTGCAGAAGCTTGCAGGTCTTGAGAGAAAGAAACTCGAAGACGAGCTGAAGGAGGTGCAGTTGCTGATTGCCGAATTAAACGCGCTTCTAAAGAGCGAAGCAAAGCTCAAAGTGGTCATCAAAAAAGAAATGACGGATATTGCCGAGAAGTTTGGCGATGAGAGGCGAACGAAAATTGTAAAGCGTGCGGCGAAGAATCTCTCGGCGGTTGATTTGGTTGCCGATGAAGAGAGTATTCTTGTTCTCACCAAAGGGGGGTACATCAAACGAACAAATCCGAATGAGTACAAGAAGCAAAAGCGAGGCGGAGTCGGTGTTGTCGATTTGAATACGAAAGAGGAAGATTTTGTGACGACATTTCTCACCACGTCAACGCACAGCGACCTGTTGTTCTTTTCGGATAGGGGAAAAGTGTATCAGTTAAAAATGTTTGAAGTGCCGGAAGGGCGGCGTGCCACGCGAGGCAAATCAATCATGAACTTCTTGCCGTTAGAGCAAGGTGAGCTCATCACTTCAATTTTACCGGTGCCAAAGGAGGTAAAGAAAAGTGAGGGATTGGCGCTATTGATGGTAACAAAAAATGGGACGGTGAAGAAAACAATGGCGGACCATTTCGGGGAGGTGCGAAGAAGCGGGCTTATCGCCATAAAACTTTCAAAAGGGGATGAACTCATCTCTGCGCAATTTGTGCGAAAAGGCGATAGTGTTTTGATTGCAACCAATAAAGGGCAGTCAATCCGATTTAATGAAAACGACGTGCGGCACATGGGGCGCTCTGCGGCAGGTGTGCGCGGCATACGCCTTGGAGCGAGTGATTTCGTGATAGGCACGGGTGTTGCCGAAAAGGATGCGAAGGATCTTGACGTTTTAGTACTCTCGTCTAAGGGGTACGGAAAGAAAACGCCACTGAAAGAATACAAAATACAGAAGCGAGGCGGCAGCGGCATCAAGACGGTAGCAATTACCGCGAAAACGGGAGCGCTTATCACTGCGCATATTGTATGGCGCGAAGGCGAAGTGGTCGCCATATCACAAAAAGGGCAGGTCATACGCACCGACATCAATGAAATTGCAACGCAGGGGCGCCAAACACAAGGGGTTCGCGTAATGCGTCTTCGTGAAGGGGATAAGATTGCCGCGTGCGTTACCTTATAGATATAGGGATGGATCCTTGTCGATGAGTTATTTTTTGTTGTAACGCGAATTCCACACGTGCATTCTTATTCTAAGCGCAAATGGGCGAAGGCGGGTATACTGTTTGTAATGGAAATGAGGGATTTATCGAATATGAGCGGTGTTGCGCAACCGAAATCATCCGGCGCGATGGATGAGCATGCGCGCGCGATGCAGCAGCGGGAGTTGACCGGCGGTTTCTCAAACCCGGCGCGGAATGTTGCTCAAATGAATATCGACACGGGTATGCGCATCGCGGATTTTGGCGCGGGCTCGGGTGCGTACGCACTTGCACTCGCACCGTTGGTTGGCGCAAGCGGGAGAGTATACGCAATAGAAGTACAGCAAGATTTGCTCAAGCGAATTAAAAACACTGCCGATGCACAAGGGCACAAAAACATCGATGTCATTTGGGGAAATTTTGAGCGCCCAAACGGCTCGAAGCTTGCTGATAATTGCGTGGATATGGTACTGCTTTCAAATGCGCTATTCCAGCTCGATGATCATCGCGGTGCGGTGCTTGAAGCAAGCAGGGTGATAAGGCCCGGCGGGCAACTCGTGGTTATCGATTGGAGCGAGTCATTTGGAGGAATGGGCCCGCAAAAAACGGATGTTGTAACAAAAGAAGCGGCGAAAGAATTGTGCACGAGCGCCGGTCTCTCTTTTGTCCGCGAATTTGAAGCGGGAGCGCATCACTACGGTCTCGTGTATAGAAAGCCGCCGAAGCCGGCGGGGCAGGCATCGCATACGTATGGATAAAAATAAATTCAGTGTTTTTCAAGTGGTGATACTAGCCCTGTTTGGCGTGTTTGCTGTTGGCGGGCTCTTGTTTTTCGCCGGCGTCGGAGGACTGGGTATTACAGATCAAAGCGTTGGTCCTGTTTTAGTATGGGGGACGCTTGATGCCGCCGCATTTCAGGAGGTGTTATCCCAACTTGGAGAAACAGACGAGCGCGTTCGAAAGGTGGTGTATGAGCGCAAAGACCCAAGGACGTATAACTCCGAGCTTGCAGAAGCGATCGCAAGCGGGCAGGGTCCGGATTTGTTTATTCTCCGGGAGGATTTCATCATCAGGCACAAAGATAAAATTGCGTTGATTCCGTATCAGGCGCTTCCTCGGCAACAGTTTGAAGATACGTTTGTTCAAGGAGCGAATCTTTTTCTTGACTCTGGCGGTGTAATCGGCGTGCCTATCGCAATAGATCCTCTCGTGTTGTATTGGAATCAGGACATGCTCTCAAGTGCAGGGTTTGTTGGAGCGCCAAAATTTTGGGATGAATTATTTGATATTGCCGAGAAGGTGACGAGGCGGGACGCGGGTAACAATATTGTAAAAAGCGCGATTGCTTTTGGTGAATTTCAAAATGTCGCAAATGCAAAAGACATACTCTCCACGCTTATCATGCAAGCTGGCGGGGAAGTGGCGACGCTCGATGATCAAGGGAGACTCCGGCCCGCACTTGCTGCGCGAACAGGAGATGCGAACCAGCCTACACAAAGCGCACTGCGCTTCTTTACAGAATTCGCAAATCCGTCGAAAACAGTGTATTCGTGGAACCGGTCGCTCTCAAATTCGCGCGAAGCATTTGCTGCCGGTGATTTGGCGCTGTATATCGGGTATGCGAGCGAATTGCCGCTTTTGCGAAGTCTCAATCCAAACTTAAACTTTTCCGTTGCGCCTATGCCGCAAATACGCGGCGGGGAAAGGGCGGTAACATTTGCCCACACCTACGCATTTTCAATTCCACTTGCTGCGGCAAACCCAAACGGAGCGTTATCCGTTGCGTTCATCCTCGCGGGGAGTGGCCCGTCGTCGTTGCTCTCACAAGCACGCGGAACACCGTCTCCAAGAAGAGATGTACTCGCGGCTCCAACAGACGGACCCGACTCCGTGTTTAGAGATATGGCGATTGTAGGGAGGGGGTGGCTCGACCCTGATACCACCGCGACCGCGCAGATATTCCAAGGTATGATTGAAAGTGTTACAACAGGAGCGCTCAGGCTCTCGGAAGCGGTCGCACAGGGAGATAAAGAGATTGGCAATTTACTTGGATTATAAGTATGAATAAACTATCCACTGTTGCTTATAGATATCGGCTGGCAGTTCTTTTTGTATTTGCTCTGCTCTACATGCCGTCTATGGTCTATGGAACACACGGAGGAATTCATAGTCCTGCGCCTACGGGGATACGGAGCCCTGGCGGGGGCGGCGTACGGCTTGAAAATCCGCTTGCGTTTAATTCAATATCAGAATTCATTGCGGCGGCGCTTCAGGCATTGGTCGTGATTGCGCTTCCTATTGTCGGTTTCTTCATCCTCCTTTCAGGGTTTCTCTTTATCTCTGCAAGAGGCAATAAAGATCAACTCACAAAAGCGAAAACGAATTTCATGTGGGTCATCGCCGGCTCTATTTTAATTCTCGGAGCGTGGGCGCTGTCGCAGTTAATCGGCGGCACTGTCAATCAGCTACGCGCGTAAGAATATGAGAAGCCTACTTTTATCTGCCGCTCTGATAGTGACCGCCTCTCCTTACATTGCGTATGCGGCGCCGCGCACATTCGGTGAGCTCGTGAATCGCATTGTAACGATTATTGATCTCATTACTCCGACGCTTATCACGCTCGCCATTTTATTTTTTATGTACAATATTTTAGGAAGTTTTGGCATTTTTGACGGAGAGGGGAAAGATGCTGTCAATAAAGAAAAATTCAAATCATCCGCTGGATGGGGAATTGTCATTATTTTTGTTGCGGTATCGATTTGGGGCATATTGCAAATACTCGAAAATACACTGTTTTCTTCGGATGCGTTTAATACGTCTGCAAGTTTTAACGACGAGCAGGTGGTGTGCGACTTAACCGAGGGAAGCGGTTGCGTATTTCAGTAGACCCCACTGGAAGCTTTACCTCCAGCGGTACGTTTCGTTTCCAGTGGGGTAAATGATTATCCACAACATCGCTTGTTTTGCCGCACTTTTGCACGTACGATTAACAATAATAACTAGCAATTAGGAGTAATCTTTTATTATGAAATCAAATACGTTTTTGTTCGGTTCAGCACTTGCCGTCGTGCTCGTTCCTGGAGTTGCGGCCGCGGTAACCATTCTCGACACGCTTAATTTGGTCAATACGGTGATCAATGCGCTCGTGCCGATTATCATTTCTCTTGCACTGGTGGTGTTCTTCTGGGGTTTGGTGATGTATTTGGTTAAAATCGGTGACGATACGGAGAGAAAAAAAGGAGTGAGCTTGATGATTTGGGGTGTTGTTGCAATCTTCGTAATGGTGTCTATTTGGGGGATTATCAGATTGCTCCAGAGCACGTTCAAAGTAACGAGTCAGGATCCAATTGTGCCGAAGGCCATTCAGCTCGGAAGGACATTCCAATAACAGATATTCTTTGTGGAAAGGGCGCCCTAGGGCGCCCTTTTTCATGATACGCTTACAATACTATTTATGAACGATGGGTTTATCACTATCAATAGAATTATCGAACTTATCATTGATCCGGCGGTGTTGTTGGTCTTTTCTTTGGGATTCATGCTCTTTGTGTGGGGGCTTGTGGAGTTTATTGCAAATCCGGCAGACACAACAAGAAAAGAAAAAGGACAGCAACACATGCTGTGGGGCATCATCGGTATGTTTATTATGATTGCAGTCGGTGGTATTATTGCGCTCATTGACGATACGTTTGATTTGCGACTGCGTGATGCGCAAACAGGTGGGGGAATAGAGAGACCTGTTCAGAACCAGCCGTCATTTTTTAATGAGCGCTTTAACCCCGATAGATAAAAAAAGAGCGCGGGGCTAAAAAGCTCCGCGCTCGTTGTTGTTCGCTGTTGTTCCTACTCCTGGTGCCAGGAAATAGCAACAGGTGCGTATTTCGCCTCGAAGAGGTGGGATACGCTCCCTTTAGTCCAACGGAGGTCCACCTCCTCCCCGCACCATTTTCCACCCCGCACCGATCTTCCATTGACTCGAGGCGTGTAGAAAACGCACTCGGTCGTGAAGAGTGATATAGCAACCGTCGATGCGACAATCGCCTTGTCACCCTTCCTTAGGTGGACTTTTCCGCTTCGCGCTGTGTAGACGCGAGGAGAGGAGGATAATACAGCCTCCTTGCGCTTGTCGCTTGCTCCACTGCTGCCGATTAGTGCATAGCCGAGCACGATTAGCGCGGCAACGATAATCGATCCGAAAATGAAGCGTTTCAGACCACGCAGGTCACTGCGGATTTCATTGCGATTGCTCGCGCCATCGTTCGTGGCGCGTTGCATAGTACGCTCGACGCGCGAATAGTCGTCAGCCATTTTTACCTCCCTTCTGCTTCGGCCCGCCGCCCCTTTGGCTTTGCGTAGCGGCGGCGTACAAAGCGGCAGCCTGGCTCAGCGCCTTCACCGTTTTCGGGTCAAGCTTTTCCAGACCTTCAATCTTGAACGTATACTCATTTGCATCCAGGTCCATCTTGATGTTATCGCTCGCGGCCATGAAGCGGTCGCGCGCTTTATTTATGTCATCCTGGGTAACGAGGCCGCGAGTTTTCGCCCGCTTAACACCTTCGGCATTTTTGTATCCCATAAGGATAGCCGTGCCTTCAGCGATGACTTGGGCTTCGGTGAGGCCTGCCATTGTTTTTTGGACCTCTTCAGACGGCAGAATCTCGGCGACAGTTACGTCGCCGACGTTGACGCCGAAGCGATCTTCAAATTCAGCGACTCCACTGCCTCCTTTTCCGATCGCAAACTCCCTGTTGAGATAGGAATTCAGATCCTTGACCGAAGTGAGAACCTCAAAGACGTTCTCGTTATGACCGAGATACTGGATGATCTTTGATTCTATGAGATCGGTGACCTCACTGACGATACTTGCCACACCCCCCAAGAAGGGGACGAGCTTCGTGATGTCAGGCCTTAGGCGAACCGATCCCTTAATATGCACCGGACCTTGCCTTAGTTGCACGGTGACTTTGAAGTCCTCGCTCATTTCTTCAAGAGGTATATTCTGTGCAGCGCCTCTTGATTCCCAAGGGAATGAAATGTGCAATCCCGGTCCGTAGGGGACGTAGACTTTTTCGTCGGGCCCCGCCGATCCTGATCGTTGGTTTATAAACGTTTGCAGGAGATCGACGGTGACGAATGCACGAAGTGCACCCACCTTGACGAAAAAGCGCGCGAGCGTTGAGCTCGCCATCGCGGTTACGACAAACCCGAGCAATAAGCCGGGCACGATGTTGCCGAACCAGTCAGAGCTGATTTGCGCTCCAACGAAAGGGGGCACGAAGAGCAGAAAAATAATCCACGCGATGAGGACAATAAGTCTGCCAGTGCGGTCCCTCTTCAGGAGAGAATCGGTTGCCAATAATTGGCGATCATGTCGTTGAGTCATGTGACCCTCCACAGTTGGAATATAGCGAACATGTCAATGTTCAATTGCTAGATGAGATTTTATCACAAAATGCCAAAATGTCAATATTTGGCCTATTTGTTCACTTTTGTGCGCGGGTAGTTGAACTTACATGCCTTACGGCACCCTATGTTCTATAAAAACACGCAGTGTGCGCGGGTAGTTGAGCCTCCACATCCGAAGATGCCCTATGTTCTATAAAAACACGCAGTGTGCGCGGGAGAGGACTTGAACCTCCAAGCCCGAAGGCACTTGGTCCTAAGCCAAGCGTGTCTACCAATTTCACCACCCGCGCACACTATTAATTTTTATGAAGAACAATATCCATTCGAGACAGGAGAGTATATCATGACATATTCTTTTTTCCTGGTAAAATTGTGTTTCAACCGCCCATAGCTCAGTTGGTAGAGCAAGGGACTCTTAATCCCTGTGTCGTAGGTTCGAGCCCTACTGGGCGGACAAAAATACGAAGTCAGTCGGCGTCTTTGGCAAAAAGGAATTGGGTTTGATTTATGGTGCCGAGGGCGGGGATCGAACCCGCATCCCGTAAAGGACCCGATTTTAAGTCGAGCGTGTATACCTAATTCCACCACCTCGGCAGGAAAGTATTGTAACACATACCCGCGTGACTTTTGGA
>Ga0210057_1002642_pt1 | contig 25441 bp, 23 predicted proteins | sample CryGeyCG2114_010_2_FD_183968 | JGI IMG/M metagenome (GOLD analysis project Ga0210057, IMG submission 183968) | Groundwater microbial communities from aquifer - Crystal Geyser CG10_big_fil_rev_8/21/14_0.10 (SPAdes) (version 2) | ecosystem: Environmental > Aquatic > Deep subsurface > Groundwater ...
TTTTACGGCGGGGCTGTGCGAAAAACAAGGTATACGTTGCGATTACTCGCGCCCGTGCGAGACATCTGAGCGGATCCTTTCTATCGTCTTTGACGCCGCTTCCTTGCCGCCAAGCCCGAAGGCAAGACCGAAGGCGAGCGAAAGCGCGATAACAAGACCCATGAAGAGCGTCTGGATAAGCGCAACACCGACGCCCAATTGGTTGAGCGCGGCCATGATCGCGAAAATCCATATCGCCCACTTCGCGACCGCACCGGCAAGATTTGCCGCCGTCACGCCCGCAGCACGCGCAGAACCTGTCACCACATTCTTCACCACATCCGCCACGATAGCGGCGATGATAAGAATGAGGACCGCCACGAACACATGCGGCAGGAAGCTTACAACCTGCTGCAAGAATACCGTGACGCGGACGAGTCCGAGCACTTCGAGGGCTGTGATGAGGAACACGATGATGACGAACCACTTCACAAGCTCACCCAAAAGACGCCCGACGTTCAGGCTGAATCCTGCACTCTTCACGGCGTCATTGAGACCCGTTGAACGGAGCGCATCATCTACGCGGAGTACCGCAACCACCTGCTCTATCACGCGCGCGAGGATCATCCCGACCACCCAACCGATGACGAAGATGACGACCGCGGCGATAATAGCAGGGACGTAATGCACGACGGTAAGCCAGACATCATTGAATGAGGCCTGTAGCGCACCCGCCGTTTCTGCAACTATCATAGGAAAAATAGCTATAACACTGGTAATGGGTAACAATTATTTCGACCTTGGTATGCTTCATGATACCACGCAATGCCCGGCATTCCGGGGCAATACAGGGCTCGTGTGGATAGAAACATGCCTCTATCCAGGGCTTAAATCAAAGGAGCACGCCGCGGTTCACGAGCACATGGTGCGGGAAATCTATGGTCTCCCGCAAAAGCCTGTCGCGTATCGTAAGCCGATAGCGGAATTCCGGCGTAGTAAACGCCGCGTAGCGTATTTCCGTTCCAAATCTCGGCTCCAGCGTTCGCATGGCGCTTTCCAAGCGTTTCTCGTTTAGAGAATCGCCTGCGATCAAAAGCTCCAGCGGCCGGGATGGATCGCCAATGAGCGCCCCGGAGACGATGACCGCCGAGAGCCGCCCGCTGCCGCGCAGCGCCTTTTCAATATCTTTGTATTGCGTAGGAGAAACTTCGTTCACGAATACGGACAGCGCCCGCGCATGCACGAATGATGCGTCGAGGGACCACACTGTCTCTGTGCGCGCCTTCTTTTTGCCCTTCCTTTGTTTTTGTGCCGCGCCGACTACCGGTGCACGCTTTCCCTTCTTCAGAATTCCCAGTCGGCCCAGCTCAACGGAATCCGCAGCGGCGGCTTGAGGGGTCACGCCGGCGCGTTTTGCTATCTCGGGCACAGACATTGCGATCTCGGGATTCGTCACAAAAAGCCGAAGTGTGCGTGCGAGGGACGTGCTGTTAAGCAGCTCTGCAAGGAAATCCTTTGCCATGCAAAGATTGTACCAAACTCTGCAAGTGCTTGACCAAGTACTCGCGCGTGTGTTCTTGTGAGCGCGACGAGAGGCCGGAGCGCGCACGCGCTCCGGCCTTTGTTTCCCGAACCCTTCCCAAGCCGGCGGGGCAACCTTGAAATGTTATTTCAAGGTTACCTTTCCGCCAGCCGTCGCCGCCGTTGCGGCTCCTTGAGAACCCTCGGTTCTCAACGCCCTTCGACAAGCTCAGGGCTGCTCTCCGATACGGGAAACTCCCGTTTCCCGAACCCTTCCCAAGCCGACGGGGCAACCTTGAAATGTTATTTCAAGGTTACCTTTCCGCCGGCTTCTTCTATTTTCTTTTTCCACTCCGCGGCGTCCTCCTTCTTTACACCCTCTTTAAGGACTGAGGGCGCGCCGTCGATGAGATCTTTCGCCTCCTTGAGGCCAAGGCCAAGCACTTCCTTCACCACCTTGATGACGGCAACCTTTTGCTCGCCGGCAGAGGTTAGCTCGACGGTGAATTCATCCTGCTCCTCGCCGCCTCCCGCAGCAGCGCCCGGCGCCGCGACGGCGACCGCCTGCGCAGAAACGCCGAATTTCTTTTCGAGAACCTTCACGAGCTCATTGAGCTCAAGTACGGTCATCTTCTCTACTTTCTCCACCAAATCTTTGAACTTGGAGGGAACCTCCACTTCCGCACCCGCGTCCGCCGCGGGGGTTTCTTTTACCTCTTCCGCGGGAGCCGCTGCTTCCGCGGTCTGTGTGCTTTCATCTGACATAAGAATCTGTTTGATTATCGCTCTTCCTAGAAGCTAGGAGCTAGCCCCTAGAAGCTTATTAATGCTCCTTTTCCGCAATCGCATTGAGCGCCACGGCCAAGCCCTGGATGGGGCTGTTTATGACGTTCACGAACATACCCCGGAGCGTCTGCATGGGCGGAATAGTCGCTATTTCCGTCATTTCCGATTGCCCGACCAAGCGGCTCTCGAACAAGCCGCCGAGAATGTTCAGTTTGCCCGAGAACTTATTTCCGAATTCGTGCACGAGCCGAGCCGGCGCCGTAACATCGCCTGCCGCGCCGCCGGCCTTCGCCGGCGCATCGGCGGACAGGTATGCGATAGCCACCTCTCCTTCCAACGGCACGTCCTCATGCTTGTGGCCCAATTTCTCGAGCGCGCGGCGAATGAGCGTTTTCTTCGCCACGAAGTAGCGAACACCCTCCGCTCGCAGCCCCCTTCGCACCTCCGATTCATCAGAAACGGAAAGGCCTGTGAAGTGGACGAAGACGGAAGAGGCCGCCGACTTGAACGCGTCCTCCAACTTTTGCACGAGTTCCGCTTTCTGCTCACGTGTTTTTGCCATACTGCTGTGTGCATTTCTGCTAATGAGGGCGCTGGATTCGCCTGGGTGGCGAAATCTCGACCTCGGCAAGCTCCGTACGGATTGAACCCCTCGACTGTGCTCGGGGACTCGCTTTCTCTGGCCCTATGGCGAGCAATCTAGCACGGATGCACACTGTTGGCATATTGACTCTACCATTTTGAAATGGTATAATTAAGATTGATGAAAGGAGGGACGTATGAATGCGAGGAGCTACGTTATCCCGCTGGAGGTGCTCAGGGCACTCTCCGGCGCGTTCGGGCCCGACCGCCTGCAAATGGCGGAGGGAATACTCCTCTGTCTCCTGTACGGAGACACGTTAAAAAAAGAGGAGTACGCGGGCGTTTCCGTCAGCGACGTCAGGAAAGTCGCGAAGGCGCATAATTTGCTTTCGTGACGGACACAGGGAGGCGTTGCCTTGATATTGCACCGGAGCCGGCATATCGGCTTCGGTGCTTTTTTAAAATAAGATGCGAGATGAATACTCGCGCGAGACACGCTTCGAGGTGCGTCCTTGAGCTGGGCGTACCACTATCTCAGCATCGCTTCCAGTGCTGCGGCTGCCTGCGCTTCCCTGCTCTTTCCCTGCTCATATACTGAAACGGCATACGTAATGCCCAAGCTCAGCGATATGAAAAGCATCATTCCTGCGGAGAAGCGAATAAACGATGCGAGTCCCGAGCGCATGCATTCATTGTACCGCCGCCCGCGGCGGCTTCAATAGAGCTGTGCACCGCGGCATGACGTAGCCCGCGCATTTACTTGCGTGAGGAAGATGGAACCTTTCCGCCCTCCCGCCGCGCTTTTGAGAGCCCGATGGCAACTGCTTGCTTGCGGCTCGTTACCTTCTTGCCGCTGCCGCCGGAGCGCAGCTCGCCGCGCTTATACTCGCGCATCGTTTCCTTCACTTTGCGCTGCGCCTTTTTTCCATATTTCCGCGCCATGCGCGAACACTACCCTCTTCCCCATGCATGTACGATGAATCCCGCCCCCCTACTCCGGCTGGTACACCCAGGGTACGACGCGGAAATTTTGATGCGGCGGCTCTGCGGAACCGTCTGAGAAGTACGCGAGGAAATCGTCCTTGTGGCCGTCGCCGCCGCCCTCCCAGAGCGCGAAAAATAATGTGTCTCCAGGGTGCACGTCCTCCGGTAATACGAGTATGACCGTTTTGGCGAGGCCTATCCCTAAGTGGGTGAAGCCGTGGTTCGACACGGTCATTTTAACCTCTTCTGCATTGCCAACCTCTCCTTTGAACACATACCCCCAGCGAGTTTTTCCGAGGCTCACGAACCGTGAAAGAAGCTCGCACTTTCCATCACCCGGGTCAAACGGCACCGGTGCATCTCCCGCCGCGAGCAGATTGCTGCGCTCGCCGCAATAGATGCCCGCCTCGGGTAGCGCAGCGCTGTTTGGCTGGCCGGGCGTCCCCCACACTTCGCCGCCGTATCCTAAGATCGATGCCGCATAACTGTCGTTGCGCTGCCAGCTTGAAGGACTGGTTCCATCTGCTGCCCCCTGTTTTCGTTCCATCGAAAGGGGGGCCTTCGCGACGACCCCTGTTGTCGCGATGCTTCCGATTTCTGCAAGCGCCGCACCTTCGCACCAGCCGCCGCAAGCGGCAACCTCGGGTGTCGAATCCAAAACGCGTACCCCGCCGCCTGCCGCATTCCACAGCAGGGATAGCTGCTCACCATCAACAGAAAGTGCTTCAAATGGCACGACTACTTTCTGGCCCGTAAAAACAAATTTGCGCTCCTTCCCGCTCACCTCAGTCGAGGAATGCGGGATGATGGCAAGCGCGCCATGTGCCTGCACAATGCCGGTGAGTTGTATGGGCGCGCCGCCTGTGCGCGAGATGGACAGCTGCGATACATCAAGCTCCTGCTCGGTTGTGTTCAAAATTTCTATCCATTGATTTTGCGGCACGATAACGCGATTCACACTTGAGATCCATGAGCCACCCCAGCCGACCTCGTTGATAACAAGCGGTTGCGTCTCCGCCCGCACCTCCTCGACGTGCGAAACGGGCGAGCGATTGCCTGCGGCATCATAGGCAACGAGCGCGAGCGTCGTCGTCGCGCCAAACTCTATTTGTATCGCCTGCTCAGAACCCTGTACGATTTCTCCCTCCTCTCCGTTTACGACAACGGCATAGCTCGATGCCGAGGGGAGAAGCTCCCACGATACCGTCACCTCGTCGGTAGGAATGAGGCACCCGCCTACCGCAAGCGAGCTTCCGCACTCGACTACGGAGAGAGTCGGCACCTCCGGTGCCGTAAGATCGATGGTTATCGAAAGCGGCAGCGCATCACTCTCCTTCTCCCCGACCCGCGCCACAAAAGAAAGCTCGTGCGTACCCTCCTCCAGGTCAAGCGGCAGCGTCCAGTCGCCGGCGTCATCTGCTTCCGTCTCATATGAATCTTCACCATGCCGCACCGTTATTGCAGCATTCGGCGTCGAGGTTCCTATTACGCTGAAGGATGCATTCGCGAGTGCGTCCCCGTCCGTCGGTGAAAGAATGGCAATGGGAACGCTCTCTTCCGCCTCGCTTGATACGGATTCTTCCGCCTCGTCCGGCTGTTGAACAACCGGCGTCGGAGAGCCCCCGCCGCTTCCATGCAGAGGCATGATAGGCGGCTCGCTCGGCTGCGGAGTACTTTCTTGGTCCGTTGTCTCGGGCTGAGGCGTCTCAGACGGAGGAGGCGCGGGCGGTGGTTCCGGCGACTGTGGAGGTGGAGGTGGCGCTACATCGGACGCAAAAGCGAGCTGTGATGCGCCCTCTCCTGACAAAGTATTACTCGTTTCGGTTGATTGTATGTCGGGTTGGTCTGACTGGGGTTGAGGCGATGCAATAGCGAGCGCTGCGGCCGCGCCTTGCGCCGATGCAGAAGATAGCTCGGTCGAGAAGATGTGTGCGAGAGCATCACCTATGATCCGTGCCGCAGCTCCTGCGGCGCCGTATGCGCGCTGCGCCACGGCACCGGTTGTTTGCAGCACCGCAAGAGCCGTACTTGCGAGTGGGTCGCCGACAACAAATCCTGCATGTTGCACTTTTTGAGCAAGTGTCATCGGCGGCGGTGTAAAGCATCCATTCGATGGCGCAGCTGTTTCTTCTGCAACCAGACGGGCGAGCTCGTGCGAAATATCGTCGACAATTCGCGCTGATGCGCCCGCAAGATACTCGCCGCTGAACGAATGACCTCGCCACAGCTCGTCGACATCAGGATTTAAGACAGGTATCAAAATATTCGCGTCCAGAGGCGGCAGCGATCCATACATGGCCGACCACTCCCTCACCTTGTTCACAAGATTATCGTTTGCGGATGTCAGATACGGGCCGCTGCCCGCGACACGGCTTGCGGGAGTAGCTAGGTTGTAAATCGAGATGGACTTGCGCGGCACGCCATTTTGCACGAGGTAGTCATACATCTCATTGGTATAGAACGTTCCCTGTGAATGCCCGACAAGCAAAATCTTCCGTGTTTTGACCTCGGAGTGTATCTGACGAAGTATCGTATCCCTATCATAGTTACTCACCGGCTTTCCAATCGCCTGTGAGACCGCCTGAACCAAATCAGCCGCCCCCGCAAGATGAGAGGGGTTGTATCCATTCAGCATCTTCACACCACTTATCGTACTTTTTCGTTTAAACTCTTCGATGAGAAAAAACAAATCATCACGCGCTTTTTGTTCATTGGTAAAGATGCCATTTACGTACACGACAGAAAACCCTATGTCCTGGCAATGCTGCTCCGTTGCTGTACTCTCCAACAAACCTAAAGGAACTAGCAAGAGTGGGACAATCAATAAGGGCGTAGCCTTGCATTTGTAAAGACCTCTATGCATGAACTAGAACACTACGTCACAATTCTCCAGCTCACTTGCTGAAAACGTAGTCTGAAACTGTGTGAGTTGCAGATATCTGAGATTCCGCTCCTGTGTGTTTCGAACTAATTCCTCAACCTCATTCTTAAGTGACGTTATGTCGGAGATACTTTCACTCTCAACGTTTTCATATATGCAACCAAAGGCTCTCCCGATTTGTTGAGTTGCGGCAACCCAGCTACTCTTGTTAATGACCAGGTTCAACTCCTGCTGCAGCGCCATCGCATACTGCAGCATCGCGGCACGGATTTTCGGCTCGTCGGGGTAGCGCTCGAAAATAGCCAGTTCTACGTCATCGCGAATCCCGTTCTGATTCACATCAATCCCCTCAATGGTGGCATTAGCCGCTGACGGGTCCGGATGTGGTGGTAAATACGTACCCATCACGTCGTCGAGCGTTATGCGCTGCGACTCGATAAATGCTACTGTCTCTGCCGTGCGCTGCTGTTCAGCAACGGCCGGTATGCGGTAGATAACTAACGCGACCAACAAAAGAAGTGGAATAAGCGCGGCCCAAAACCACCACCGTTTATAGATTGGTCTGTATTCTCGCAGGTGCTCTCCTAAGGTTTCTTCTGTTGCTGCCGCATCAAATTCTTCCTTCATGAATTCGATTGTAGCACTGCGCTTTTCTGCAAGACATCTTTTTCCCCCACCCTGTCCACATCGTTATCCACCCCTTTTTCCACAGGCTCAAATGTCTCATATTGCACATCTTTCTTCGCAGCTGCGGCAAGGTCTATGAGGTTATTCTTGGAGTCAATGAAATGCCTTGCATCCTCGTATGCCAGTATTGCTCGCTCAGGCCGTGAGGCGACGTAAAAGTCGAAATAGCTCGAATAGGGATAGCCGTCCAGGAAGTGCTGCGCAACCTCCACGTCCTCTATGCCATGCACTTTCCATTCCGGCATTGCCAACGAAAGGGGGTTCAAATGCACGTATGCAAAAAGCCAGTTGAAATGTGCATCGGTGTCTACATGACTGCTTTTGAATCGCCCTTGATACAAAGTGCCGCTGTGCCCGTATTTAAGGTTGAAGTACATTGAATACCCCGTGCACAATTTGCGCATAAACTTGCTTATGCCCTCCGGCATCCTTTGGCGCAGAATAAGATGGAAGTGATTGGGTAACAGAGAGTAAGCAAGAATATCCACAATCCTCTCATCTGACCCCTCTTCCTCAAACAACTTTACCAAGGACCGTCCTTGGTATTTGTTAAGGACATTTCCGGCATCGATGCGTTCGGTGGAGTTTGCGAGGAGAAGTAAGACCTGAAAACGTTGAAAATCGCGTTCTTCCAAAAAGATGGGGTTTTTGTGGGCCCCACGGTTGAACACATGATAAGTCTCATCCTCCATGAACGGAACCATCCTTTCCATCACGTTATTTTACCAAGGACGGTCCTTGGTATTTTCCTGAGTTGAAAACACTGTGTATAACCTATCCTACAGTACCGATAGAAATACCAAGGACCGTCCTTGGTATTTTGCTCTTGGTATTTTCAACTTTACCAAGGACGGTCCTTGGTATTTTTTGGTTTTTGGGGTGGTATTGAGTTTAGCTTTATAGCCAACTTGACTTTTTAGCCCTCGAGGGCGGCGAGGAAGGCGGGGTCGGTTTCGACGAGACCCGGCGCTTCACGACGAAGTTGTTCTACGATTTCGGCAGCCTGTTCTTCATTCCCAATGAGAAATTCGGCTTTGGCAAGATCATAAAGCGCCGGATAATTCTCGGCCTCGAACCGTGCGACATCGCGGAGAAACACTACGGCATTTTCCCAATCTTCTGTAACGATGTAATAGCGGGCCGCACGGCGCGCGGTATTAAGGTCCGGCTTATAGAGCGGCAGGGCCGCATCCGCCCATTCTTTCGCAGACTCGTGGTCCCCCATCGTCTGATACAGCGTCGCGATGACGAACCGCGGCTCAGCAAGCTGTGGAACTGTTTCGGCATATTCAGCAAGTTGAGAAATAGCAACACGATAATGTTCGCTTTTCTCGACGCTCACCTGCGGCAGCGCGTCCCCTTTGCGGATAGAGATATTGGCTAGAAGATACTGGGGCTGAATACGCTTCGGGGAGAGTTCCACCGCCCGCTCTATTACGGAGCGCACCAATTCTTCTGTGGGCTGATCTTCCGGCGGCGCCATGTCCAAGACGTGCGCGTAGTACACGGCTGTGCGCGCATCGTACGGATATTTCCCGAAGTTGTGCGCGAGAATGTCGCGCGCCGTGCGGTAGGCAATAAGCCGCTCCCCGCCCTCGAGCATCACCGCCTGCCGCTCGGTGTACATCTCATAGAGCTGGTAACCGTACTCCATGTCGGCATAGGTGCCAAGCCCGAAGCCGTGTTCTATCGCCTCCTCAAACTCTCGGATATCAAAAACGTGATACGTATACGCGCGTGCAAGCGCCATGTTCGCGCGGAGCGGCTGGATGGAAACCGGTACTATAAGAAGCGCGATAAGCGCAGCTGCAGCTATGGGAACACTATGCGGCACTCTTGGCAGAGGCAGCGCAGAGGAGCTCGCCACCCCTCGTGCGGCGCGGAGCGCCGCAAAGAGCGCGACGAGGAGCCAGAGCGTAGAAACAGTATCGAATACGAAGAAGTTCTGCACTGCGTAGACAATAATGAGCAGAAGCAGCAGTTTCCCCGCATACGATTCAACCTCGTGCTCGCTTCGCATCAGGTGATACGCTTCGCGCGCAACCGCGCCAATGAGCAGAAGATATAAGAGAAGTCCAAGGATGCTGTACTGCACGAAATAGTCCAGAAATGCATTGTGCGTTCGATCAAACCACTCCTCTACGATAGCCGTCGGGTCGTACACCTCGTTAAACAACACCCGGATGTGCTCCGCCCCAACGCCGACGATGGGTCTCTCAAGCGCCTCGCGGCCGACGTTCTCCCATATAAAGAGGCGGCTCTCAACGGTCGCGTCTTCGGTTGAGATGGACGCAAGGCGGCTGACCGGTTCAAACGGTACGCGCGCCAGCTCGCCGCGAAACGCTACAAAAAGTCCGGCAAGCACAAGAAGGCCGACTATTCCGTAGCGCGCGTATGAGCGATACTTCCCCTCCCCGCTCCAAGCGAGATAGAGAAGTGCAATAAAGCCCGCAGTGATGAAGGCAAGAATAGTGCCGCGCGTCGCGGTCGCGAACACGGCTGCGAGCTGAAGGCCGGCGCTCGTGTAAAGAAACGTTCGCCACCTGCCATACGAATCACGCGCGAGGATGAGCGTAAGGAAAAACGCCATCCCGAGGTATGCGGCCAGGAACGCCGCGTTCCCGAGCATCCCGCTGACGCGGCCATGCGCCTCCGGCACGAGCGGCCAATCGAGTCCGGAGAGGCCCTGGAGCCATTGCAGAAGCGCCGTGAATGCCACCAGCGATGCTGTTATGGCGACCCACTTCAGCAAGCGGGAGAAAAAGTGATCATCCGCCCAGAGAAGAATAAAATAGAAAAATACGACTACCGCAGTGAGGGTTAGAAGGCCGTCACCGCGGTCGAATACGGACCAGAAGCTGTGGTAAAAATCTATGCCTAAGAGAGACGTCACGTACGCAACCGCGAGCAGTGCAGCCGGCAGCAGTACCACATAAGAATACCAAGGACCGTCCTTGGTATTTTTAAGCCATGGGAGGAGACGGGACCAGTAGAAGTGGCGGCCGGAGAGAACAAGCGCCACGAAGACGGCGAGCGCGAGAATGAAATCAGCGCGGAAGAGAACCGTCTTCGGCGTGAGAAAGGGATACAAAAGCCCGTCAAAAAAGACGAGTGGCAGTATGGCCGGGAACAAGAGCAGGTATGGAAAGACCCGCTCCAGAAATTTGATCATAGAATCACCGCGCCGGGGGCTCCCTCATGAGAGAGTTCTTCTATTCTCTTCCATAGCGCGGCAGCTTCTTCTTTTCGATCCGTTGCTTCAAGCCATGCCGCTTTCACCTGCAAGACAGAAGCGGGGTTCCGGAACTGCGCTTCCGCGTCAGCAAAAAGCCTGTCTATCGTGTTCGTTTCTGCAGGGAAATGATTCGTCAAAAATCTCAGGTGAGCGACCCAGTACTGGTCTATATGCGGTTGGGCTTCCACGGCATTCGCGTATGCGACGCGCGCCGTGTTCTTCGCCCCGAGCCGCTCCATGAGAACGCCCAGATTATGCCAGGCAAGACCCGTATGTTCGGCGTCAATTGCGAGCGCCTTGCCCAGGTATTCGTACGCTCTCTGTCCATCGCCGAGAAGCTGATATTGGTTGGCAATACCGACATAGAGCTGATAGTCGGTAACATCGGGACCGTTATCCTTCCCTATCATTTCCTCAAGCCGCGCTATCTCATCGCGCGCCCGCTTTTCCATCTCGCCGCCGTCAGCATGAGAACTTTGAAAGGACCACGAGGATACCGTATCGCCGCGCGCTATCGAGAGTGGATGTTCGCCTGCAGTCCCGCTCATGACAAGCCAAATTGCTCCCGCTACTACGACCACTGCCGCAACGGCGGCGATCATTTTTAGTGAATTGGTCATTTGCATATGGCGGGGAGTATACCCTAAATAGCTTCTAGCTTCTAGGACTAGGTTCTAGGAAACCGAGGAAAACGGGAAGCGAAGCCCCCTCAAATTACCAAGGACCGTCCTTGGTAATTTCTTTCTACCAAGGACGGTCCTTGGTAGAAGCGGTCCTTGGTAGAGGCAATAGCGGCTGTGAGCTTCGAAGGAGGCAACACAAAACCGCCCCGTACGGGGCGGTTTTGTGTTGGGGTTTTACCCCCTGCCCTTCGACTTTGCTCAGGGCCAGCCGGATCGTTCTCCTCCGGCCGGAGTCAACTCAAGAGAGAGTTGAGGACTAAGGCGTACACGTCGTGACGGTACCGAACTGACACTGACGCGTGTCGTTGTCCATGTCCTTCACGAGGTAACCGTTCGTCCAGTCAGTCGTGGTCGTGCTGTGGCTCGTTGCCGAGCGATCAGACCAGACCATGTTCTGACCAGCGTGGAGCGCAGAGGCTGCCGCGTTCGCAACTTCGGACGTGTCGTCCGTGAAGCGGATCGTTAGGTCATCCCCTGCGTTACCCCAGCCGGATACCGAGCTCGCACGAAGCTCGTAGGTCTTCGTGGAACCAGCGCCGATCTGCTGTGCCTCACCGATGGTGCAGGAAGCGTCCGGACAGATCGCGAGGGTCGTGCCGGATACGTTCACTGCAGAGTCGTTGATCTGCACGTTGGCACCGCCGGTTATGTCGTGGAGTGTCCATCCGGTGATGGTCACGCCAGTCGTCGTGATCTCGAACGAGATCTCACGCCAATCGATGGCACCAGCCGCATCAGCCGTCATGGTGAACCGGTAGAGGCCTGTGCCGGCCGCGACCGTGTTACCCAATCCAGTCGTGGTGCGTGCCAAGACCGGAACCGAGCGCTTCACGTACTTCGTGCCGAAGCCCGAGTTCGCGGCCGAGTTCACATCCGAAGATGCGAGCGACGTGTAGGCGTTGCCTGCCGCGTCGATGGCCTTGAAGCCCTCGTCAGCGTCGAGAAGGACCGAGATCGCCGCGCCCGACTTCGCGCCGGAAGTCGTCGTCGGTACATCAACGTATACGTCGAGGTCCGCCGAGTCGTTCAGAGGCACGTAGAAGGTAAGGCCGGTGAAGGTCGCCGTCGCGTGCGTCTGTGCGCCCGAAGAGAGCGCGAGAGAGCGAGTGACGGTCTGTTCCGCACCAGACTGATCCTTGTACTTGAGGGTGACGTTCGCAACCGAGGTCGCGGCGTCAGCCGGTACCTTGACCGCTACTTCCTGGACCGTGTAGCTCGAGTTCGCCGCAGCGAAGTCGAACTTGCCGACATGCACCATGGTGCTGCCAGCGATCACGTTCGTGTTGACCGGCGTGCCAGGGTCACGAGTGACCGTGAGCGTGCCGCTTCCGATCGTGATGGTCTGGAGCGTTAGGTCCGAACCAATTGTTGTAGATTGGCCCGTCGTCGCGCCCGTACCGCCCGTGGTGTCGTCAAGATCCACGATGATCGTGCCTGCACCTGCGCCGGACTTAATGTTCGCGTAGATGTCGATGACCTTCGTCTGCGACGCGCCCATGGCGAGGTTCACGGAGAAGGTGTTCGCCGTCGACGGCGAGGACTTCGCCGTGCCGATCTGCTGGCCCGTAGCGTTGTCCACGAGACGCAGGTCGGTGATAGAACCTGATTCCGTAGACGAGAGGTTGAGGACGATGGTGTTCACGTTCACCCCCTCGACGGAACCCGTGGAGAGCGTGAAGGAACCGAGACGGGCGTTGTTGGTGCCCGCGACCATCGTCTGGTCGCCGTAGCCGGAGAACTTCGTTCCCGTCAGCGTCGAAGACGAGACCGTGAGCGAGTTACCCTCGACCTCCGCAATGGCAGACGAGATGCGGTCGCCGGAGCTGATGCCCTCGGTGTCCGCAACCGCGACAGATACTCCTACGTTAACCGTGTCACCGTTGGAGTAGTTCGCACCTGCCGTCGTCTTAGCATCGCCATAGATCTCAACGATGGCCGTCTGGCCTGCGGTGAGAATCATAGACGATCCAAGTGAGATCGTTGTGCCTCCTTCCGCAACATCGGCGGTGGAGCCAACCTGCGTGCCGTTGAGCATGATACGGACGTTGTCCATACCTGCACCTGCGGTCGTATCTACGTCAACCGTAAGCTGTTCGATCTTGAGGTTGTCGCCAGCTGCACGGAACTCGAAGCGCCCCCAGAGGACGTTCGTTGCGCCGACCGCGACGTTTCCTGTCGGCGAGTTAGCCGCCTTGACGACCGAGAGCGATACGCCCTCTATTTCGTTGGCGGTAACCGTCGACGGTGCGCTCGGCTTCAGAGGCTGATTCAACTCCGTGTCCACGAGATGGATGTCCGTCCCGCGGCGGATCTGGAAGTCGAAGTTCTTGCCCGAACCGGCAACAACATCCGCAACGAGACGAATTTCATTGCCGCCCGTCGCGAGGCGAACAGGCGAGCCCGAGAGATCGAAGACGACCTTGCGGCCGGAGATCTGCTGGACATTGCCAACTTGCACGCCCTTCACGAAGAGCTTGAAGTTTTGGAACGCGCTGTCGGATGCCGTACCGCGGTTCTCAAACTGCACTGAGCGGAGATCCGCCGCACGGTTGTTGACCGTAAGCGTGTTCTGGAAGACGGTCGTGTCATCCGCCGGAGCGAATGTGCCGCCGTTAGGAGTCGTGGAACCCCATGTCGCCGTCGCGATAGTCGCGGACGAGATGAGGAAGTTCGTGCCCGTGAGCGGGAGCGAAACCGACGAATCAAGTGCGCCGGAAGCCGTCACGCTCGTGAGCTGGGCTCCGATCGTCTCGCCGCCCGAGCTGCCTCCAAGGTCTGCGCGAAGCGAGACCGTTACCGAGCCGCCCGCAGGGACTTTGAAGATGCCACTCGCGTCATTGAAGCTGATGACAGAGCTTGAGATACCCGCAGGATCAGTGAGGCGCGCGCCGCCCTGGTACATGTACACGTTGCCAAGCGACGAGTCCGTCGAGGCACCCGTCCGGTTGAACGAGAGGCCCGTTACCGAGATCTCGGAAGCCGTCGGGTTCGAGAACGTGAGCCGCATGAGCTCACCGATACCCTGGCCCTGCACGAGCGTGCCCGCCGTCGGGTTGTCCGATGCGAGCATGACCTTGAGGCCGTTGCCCGTTACCGGAGGAGTACCCGTGCCGCCGCCCGGAGGCGTTGTGCACATCGAGTTCGCCTTCGCGCGAGTGATGGGACCCCAGTACCCTGCAGTCGGCGAGATGCCGTTGGCTGCCTGGAACTTGGAGACCGCCGCGCGCGTCAGCGCACCGAAGTACGACGTTTCGTTGCCCGGAGAACCAGCGCCGCTTGCCGCGACCTGGAAGCCGTTGTTATTAAGGAATTTCTGAATTTCCATGACTTCGCCGCCCGAGTGTCCCACAGTGTGGTCACGCGTGAAGGTGAAGCATGCGCCGCCGGTCGTTCCCGAACCAATCTGGGCCTGGAGCGCCGCGATCTGTGCGAGCAGTGCTTGGATCTGCGCCTGCAGGTCTGCCATCGTCTGCGCGCCCGCCGGTGTGGCGAAAGCGAACGAGAAGATGAGACCGAGACCGATCACAACTGCTGCGATATTTTTTGTTGCTAAACTCATATGTTTTGTTTGACCTTTGTAACCCCGAACGCTTCGCTTTCGCGATGCGCTCAAGATCGCATCCGCACCCTTTCGACGAAGGTGCATTTGCATTTGTTGTGTGCCACGGCGCGAACCGTGACAACTAATAACTTGCTAGCCCGCCTCCTAACTTCTAATAGATGAGAGAGCAGGGGTAGCAACAAGAATGTAGTACCGAGTTTCGTTCGTGCATCCATTACCGTACGTAGCAGCTATTCGGAAGGTGATCCTTTTTTTCCGGCCGGATCAATGCGGCCGTTCAGCACGAGCGTGTCGTGCTGCGTCATGCGCTTTTCATATCGCATTCGTTTTTCCCACTATTCAAATGTCAACGAACACCGCACGCAGACATCGCTGAGCTTGCGGAAACGCGCCTCACCACTACGACGGGCGAAGACGCATTCCTTACGATTATACATCAGCTGTGAATGAGCGCAGTACAATGCGCCACTGTGTCTTTGTGGATAACTGGTGAACAGAAAACCGCCTGGCTCAGGCACATTTCCCGCTCCAGCTATCCTCATGAGAATAGCTCGACAGGCGGGTAAAGTCAAAGGTGAACGAGCCACCCGGGACGAGGCAAGAGAGCCAAAATCAAAACAGGGTGCTCTCGTCGCCGAACGGCAGCAGCATAACTACGCGGGCCTGTGTCCGATAGGATTTACGTCGCTTTAGCGAGCGAGTATTGGCTCCAGCGCTTCGCGCCACTCTTTCGGACAAGACCAGATTGGACAAGGGTCGCGAGCTCCCGCTGTATCATTTTTTCGCTATACTCGGGTAGATTCAAGGATATCTCTCTGATTCCGAGCGCGTTCCCACTTGCAAGAATGTCCAATATACGGGTAGCACGGTCCGACTGTCCTTTTGCACTATCTGAAATTGTAACGGACACTTGTTTGTCCGTTTGTACTTCCCCGTCCTTTACGCTGATCGGGCGTTCTATAGGACGCTGCGGTGAAGAGCGTATCGCACGCGGCGGCGGTACGGGCCTTGGATTCAGGGTATCGCGGCTTAAGGAGAGGTCATCTGCGAAAACTGACCTTTGGGCACTTGTGAGATAAACGCCGAGTTCATCCAGTGCGGCGACCACTGTTTCGGCGTTTGCAACGGACACAAATCCTCCCACGGTGGAGAGGCGTGTGAGCGATATAAGCTCCCGTATGAGCGCTTGCGCTTCGTTGTGCGTCTCTGAGCCAGATGCACGGAAGCTCCGACGCAGATCCAAAAGGACGTGGAGAAGCTGGGGCGCCATCCTTCTTAGAGCTATTCGCAGCGGCTCATTCGCGTCCACATGACCCGTCACCAGAAAGAGCGCGGCTACAATGCGCTCCGCCCTTCTGTACGCATTCTCACCCGCAATGTTCCGACCGAAAGGGGTCGTCTTGACCGTTTGTTCGTCGGAAAATATGGGGAAATTTTGTACTGTACCCGTGTCCTTTACACTGTCCGACACGTTGGCTCCCGCTGTCCTTTGGGTGACCGATTGGCTGCCGGATGGCATATGGACACATTATACATAAAAGACACACCACGCAAAACTTCAGGTCTAAACCTAATACACATCAAACATCTTAATTTCCAGACCCGGGAGATGGCCGCTGTTTTGAGTTGCGAATTTGGTGCTTGGAATTTACTCAGCGTTTTGTGTCTCAAATTTCGCACTTTCCCAGAGGTGGTATCATTCCCCTATATTCAATCCGGTAAAGATACGACATACATGGCACGACACAAACGAAAAAAGAACGCGAAGAAGGAGCGCGAGGATACTGAGTGGGAGAGCCCCATATCCTCCGAGGCGCTTCGGGGGGTCGCTGCGATACTTCTCGCCGCGCTTGCACTCTTCCTCATTCTTGCGGCGCTCGGCCTCGCGGGAAACGCGGGGACATTCATCTACGAAGCACTGACGGCGCTCGTCGGCATCGGGTATCTTCTCTTGCCTCTCTCCCTCTTCCTGCTCGCCGTGGTGATTTTCCGCTCCTTCGAGCGCGCACTCAGTGTCGTACAAATCGGCGGTACCGTAGTATTTCTTTTCTCCACGCTCGCGCTGGTGAGCGTAGCGTTCGAGGGGCAAGGAGGCATCATAGGCGGCGTTCTCGCCGCATCGCTCATATCGCTCTTCGACACTGCGGCAACGACGGTATTCCTGGTCGCCTTCGCGCTCGCCTCGCTCATTATTGCATTCAACGTGCATCTTGGCGCACTTGCGGCATCGCTGCGGTCGCGCACGGCCGGCTCGGGGGACGCGCCCACCGTTGAGAGCGTACAGATAGGCGGGCTTACGGCAGAGAACGAAGAAGAAGACGAGGAGGAGGATACCGTGGAAAAAGAGGATGACGCGCCTCAGGAGGAACCCGCTGCGCCGCGCGCGCCGGTCATTGCGCGCGCGGCACTGGAGAGCGACGAGAGCGGCGGCTTTCCCATCATCGCCGCGGAAGGCCGCGCGTATACGCCGCCGCCCCTTTCGCTTCTCGGTAAAAATAAGGGGCGGCCGGAAGTGGGCGACGTGAAGGCCAACATGAACATCATAAAGCGCACGCTGCAGAATTTCGGCATTCAGGTGGAGATGGACGAAGTGTCCATCGGGCCGACGGTAACGCGCTATGCCATGAAGCCCGCCGAAGGCGTGCGCCTCTCTAAAATCGTCGCGCTCCACTCCAACCTCGAGCTCGCCCTCGCTGCCTCCCCGGTGCGCATCGAAGCGCCCATCCCCGGCAAGTCGCTCGTCGGCGTGGAGGTTCCCAACATATCCCGCACGACGCTCGGGCTCGCTCCCCTCCTCTCCGACAGCGCGTACACGCAATCGGACAAACCGCTCCTCCTTGCGCTCGGCCGCTCCATAACCGGACAGCCCCACTTCGCGGACCTTGCGCGCATGCCGCACATGCTGGTGGCCGGCACGACCGGCGCGGGCAAATCGGTCGTCATACACGACTTCGTTCTCTCGCTCCTCTACCGCTGCGGCCCGGAGCGGCTGCGCTTCATCATGGTGGACCCGAAGCGCGTCGAGCTGACGCTCTACAATTCCATTCCCCACCTCCTTACGCCCGTCATCACGGACGCCAAGAAGGCGATACTCTCGCTCAAATGGCTCGCAAAAGAAATGGAGCGGCGCTACAACATCCTTGAGGCGGAATCTGTCCGCGATATCGCCTCCTATCATGAAAACGTCGTCGCGCCCTCCTTCGCCGGCGCTTCAGAGGGGAAACCGTCGCAGGGAAAAAACGGCGGCCCCGTCGAAGCCATGCCCTACATCGTGGTCATCATCGACGAGCTCGCCGACATCATGCAAGCGTACCCGCGCGAGCTAGAGAGCGGCATTGTGCGGCTTGCGCAAATGAGCCGCGCCGTGGGCATTCATCTCATACTCTCGACGCAGCGGCCGTCCGTGAAAGTCATCACCGGCCTCATCAAAGCGAACATACCCGCGCGCGTCGCATTCCAGGTCGCTTCACAGATCGACTCGCGCACGATACTCGACTCCGGCGGCGCGGAGCAGCTCCTTGGCGCAGGCGACATGCTCTTCCTCTCGGGGGACATGTCGAAGCCGAGACGCATCCAAGCGCCGTACACCGGCGAGACGGAAGTGAAGAGGGTCGTGTCGTTCATCGCTAAGTCGAACGCCGGAATGCTGCCAAGCGAGATACAGCTTACCGAAAGCGGCGTCGGCGGCGGAACGGACGCTATTTTCTCCTCGCTCTCGGAGAGCGACGAGGACGAGGACGACCTGTACGGCGAGGCGAAGCGCGCCGTCCTGGAAGCGGGCAAAGCATCGACCTCATATCTGCAGCGGAAATTGCGCATCGGCTATGCGCGCGCGGCGCGGCTCATGGACATTCTCGAAGAGCGCGGCGTCATCAGCGCGGCGGACGGCGCAAAGCCGCGCTCCGTCGTGGGCGATGGAAACGCGGGACCGTCTTCCAGCGGAGCCGAGTCGGATGAATTCGCGCGAGAACCCGTAGAGGACGAAGAAGACGGCGGGTACGGGCGAGAGCGCGTATGAAGTACAGGACTCCCGGTATCGGGCAAATGGCGCGGGTAAAACAGTGCTCCGCTTCCAGCGCACACTCGCTCGCACCTGCCTTATGATCCCCTATCGTGACAGCTGGCTCGTGCGTCTCGCCATTCTCGCATTTTTCGCGCTTGCCATCGGATACGCATACTTTGAGGCGCGCGGCATGCTCTTCGGCCCATCGATAGCCGTCCCCTCTGAGGTGCTCACGACGGGCGAGCAATACACGGTCATTCGGGGCAAAGCGGAGCGCATAGCGGAACTGCGCCTCAACGGTATGGTGATTCCCGTGACGGAAGAGGGGGAGTTTGAGGAACCATACCTGTTGGCGCGCGGCGTCAACCGGCTCGTCCTCGACGCCGTCGACAAATACGGCCAAAACAAGCGCAGAGTCGTTACGATAGTGTACGCGCCGTCGGGCGCGACCCCCGTTTCGCCCCGCGCCACACCGTCGCGCGAGGCGGACGACGCATCGTCCACGCCTGAGGCGCTGGCGCCGGGCACATAAGAAGGTATACTTTTCTCTTATGGCTCCCGGCACAAAAAAGGCAAGGGTAGTAAAATCAACGGAGGCACTACCGGCTTCAGGCGCGCAGAATAAGGAAATAGAGCGCGCAATCTCGGAGATCAAGACAAAATTCGGCGACGAGGCGATAATGAAGCTCGGCGACCAGCCGAAAGTAGACGTCAATGCCATTCCCACCGGCTCCATAGGCGTAGATTGGGCGCTCGGCATCGGCGGCCTCCCCCGGGGCCGCGTCATTGAAATTTTCGGGCCAGAGAGCTCCGGCAAAACAACGCTCTGCCTTCATACCATCGCGGAAGCGCAGAAAAAGGGCGGCATCTGCGCGTTCGTTGACGCAGAGCATGCACTCGACCCCGAGTATGCAAAGAAAGTGGGCGTCAAGATAGAGGACCTTCTCGTCTCCCAGCCGGACACCGGCGAGCAAGCGCTTGAGATAGTCGAGAGCTTGGTGCGCAGCGGCAAGATAGACGTCATCGTCATTGATTCCGTCGCAGCGCTTACACCCAAGGATGAGATAGAGGGAGACATGGGGGCGCAGCACATGGGCAAACAAGCGCGCCTCATGTCGCAGGCCCTGCGCAAACTCACCGCCATTGTCTCCAAAACGAAGACCGTCGTCATCTTCATCAACCAGATACGCATGCAGATAGGCCAAATGTTCGGCAACCCCGAGACCACCACGGGCGGCAAGGCGCTCAAATTCTACACGTCGGTACGCATCGACATTCGCCGCATCGCGCAGATCAAGAAGGGCGACGAGGTGATGGGCGGCAGGCATCGCGTCAAGATCGTGAAGAATAAGGTCGCCGCGCCGTTCCGACAGACCGAGTTTGACATGCTTTACGGCGAAGGAATATCGCGCGAGGGCGAGGCACTCGCACTCGGAGAGAAGCTCGGCGTTATCGAAAAAGCAGGCACCGGGGCGTACTCATATGGGGAGACGAAGCTCGGGCGCGGCTACGATGCGGCACGCACATTCCTGCGAGATAATAAGCCCGTGTTAAACCAGCTTCTCAAAGACATTCGCGCAAAGCTCGCGGACGCATAATTTTCCAGAGCCGCCCTCTCTTTTTCGTACCGGTTCGCAGCGGCCGCATCGCAGGGATTCTCATGCGTGCGCGAATAGACAAATACCCGATTTCCACTAGAATGGCCGGCAATATCTATGCTTTCCTACAGCAACATAGCGCCGAAGCACATCATCGTCCTCGATGGAGAACCGTACGAAGTCGCCTCGACGAGCGGCGTGGTGAAAAAACAGCGGCAAAAGCCGCACAACACGGCGAAGTTGCGCAACCTGAAGACCGGCTCCATTGTCGAGCGCACCTTTACGCAGGCAGACAAGATAGAAGAGGCCGATGTCGTGACGAAAAAAGTAACGTTCATCTACACCCGCCCCGAAAAAGACGAGTGGTGGTTCCATGAGGCGGGCAATCCCGCAAAGCGTTTTTCAATAGGCGCACGCGTCATCGGTGACGCCGCGAAGTTTTTGGCACCCAATACCGATGTCGACACGCTCTGGTTCGAGGACTCCTTGATACAGGTCCGCCTGCCCATCAAGATGAACTTGAAAGTAAAGGAAGCGCCACCGAACGTGAAAGGCAACACGGCGCAGGGCGGCGTGAAGCCGGTCGTCCTGGAGACGGGCGCATCCGTAAATGTGCCCATGTTCATCAACGCCGGCGACGTAGTCCGCATCAACACGGAAACGGGCACGTACGTGGAGCGTGCATAACAGGAGCCGAACTCCCAGAACAACTGCGCAACTCTCTCCGGAACACCAGCTATGTGCATATTCGCGCGAATATGCACATAACGCGACGGCGTTACTCCACCGCATGCATGCGTATTCATGTGCCTACCGGCATACTCATTGTCGCGCGTCGTGATACACTTTTCACTAATGGAACTCGTTCTCTACGGAGGAATGTTCCTCGGCAGCGCCGCAATACTCTACCTCTCCGGCGAGTGGGTGGTGCGCGGGCTCATGCATCTGTCGCGCCACTTGGGAATCCGGGAATTCGTCGTTGCCTTTTTCGTCATGGCGGCGGCGGCCTCGCTGCCCAACCTCTTCGTCGGCTTAACGTCGGCGCTCTCCGGCGTGCCGGAACTATCCCTCGGCGACATATTCGGAAACAATCTTGTTGCCATGACGCTTGCGGTGGCAGCGGGCGTCCTCTTCTCCCGCCGCGGCAGTATCGAAACCCGCGGACGCACCATCCACACCTCCATGCTCTTCGCTGCCGCCGCAGCGATGCTTCCCGTTCTCCTTATAGCGGACGGCGAGCTGAGCCGCTTTGACGGCGTCATACTGATGGGGCTTTTCCTCATCTACATATATTGGCTTCTCGGCATGAGCGACCGGTTCAGCCGTACCTATAAACAATCCAAGCCGCACGATAGCGCGCTGAACCGCGCGCGTCGCGCGATAGGCGATGTTCTAAAAGTTACGGCGGGCGTCTTTCTCATCATCATTGCCGCGCTTGGTATCGTATCCTCCGCCACGTTCTTTGCCGACCACTTCGGCGTACCGCTTGTTCTTATCGGCCTTCTCGTCGTCGGCTTTGGCGGCGCGCTGCCGGAAGTGTACTTCGCCATCGCCTCAGCGCGCCGAGGCGATACGAATCTCATTATGGGCAATATCATAGGAGCGGTGATACTGCCGGCCACGTTCGTACTCGGCCTGGTCGCCCTCATCCATCCGATACACGTGAACGGCTCCCAATTCCTGGTCGGGAGCCGCATTTTTCTCCTCGCGGCGGGCGCTCTCTTCTTCATATTCTCCGCAACCAGCAGGCGCATCGGCCGCGTAGAAGCCGTCATTCTCATGCTCGTGTACGTTGCATTCCTCGCATTCGCCTACCTCACTGCCGAATCCGGCGGCCTCTAGGAGAGGGTGCCACAAAAAGCGCGGCCGGAAGGCCGCGCTCATTCGCGCACAGGGCCTGCGCACTATTTCGCAATGTACGGAAGGAGCGCCATGAAGCGCGCACGCTTAATGGCCGCCTCGACCGCGCGCTGCTGTTTTGCCGTCAGATTCGTGCGCCGCCTTCCCATGATCCGGCCATGCGGATTAACGAACTGCTTCAAAAGATCCACGTCTTTGTAGTCAACGTGCCGTATATCGTTTTGCGTCAAAATGTTGTTCATATTGTTGCGTGTATTGCTTTTACTGTTCACTGTACTGATTGCATGTACCAACGAACTAGAACGGGATATCCTCGGGGTTAATGTCTTCCTTAGGATACTCTATGCCCGCGCCGTTGCCGGAGTCGCTCGCTCCTTCCGCCTCCGCCGCTTGCTTCCCCCCGCCGGCGCCGGCGCCCCGCGGACCGAACTGGACGCGATCCGCGACGACCTCGGTGCGATACTGCTTTTGCCCGTCTTTGTCCCAGCTGCGCGTCTGCAAGCGCCCTTCGATGAACGCCGCGCTGCCTTTCTTGAGGTATTGCGACACCGTGCCTGCCTGGCGACCGAACACGACGACGTTGTGGAAATCCGTTTGCTCCTGCTTATTGCCGTCGCGGTCGCGGAACACCCTGTTCGTCGCGATGGAGAAGTTCGCCACATTCATGCCGCTTGGAAGCGCGCGTAGCTCCGGATCGCGGGTGAGATTGCCGTACAACATTACTTTGTTCAAATACATAGATCCACTGTAGCATTCTAGTCGGCGGTGAGCACGTCGAGTGCTGCGTCGAGCTGCTCTTCCGATACCGGACCCTTCTCGGCCGCTTCGCCGCGCCGCACGCTGGAGCGGATAGTGTCGGTCCGCTTGACCTCGCGCAATGTCGGCGCCTTCATTTTTGCGCGTGTGTCTTCGCGGACCGTACGGAACACCAAAGAACGAATGATGTCTTTCTCGTTCTTGACCGCATGCGACACTGCTTTCGCGCCCTCGGTGGTTACCTCGAATTTTATCCAGCCGAAGTGCGCTCGGTCGTAGCGCGTGCGCTTTCCGTTCTCCCGAACCTCTATTTGATACGCCAGTTTCAACAGACTCGGTGCGCCTTCCGCAATGAACGAGCCGCCCGACTTTTCGATCGCTGCGCGGATGCCGCCCACCACCTTCTCCACCTCCTCATCCTTGACCGTCGGGGCGATATGATAGCCGACTTCGTACACGCGCAGCGCGTCCTCAACCGCCTCCGCCGTTGTTTTCTGCTCTGTTTCAGCCACAGCTTCTGCCATAACCCGCGCACTGTATCACAAAGGCGATAGCAGGGGCAATAGCAGCGAAAAAAGAGGCAGTGCATGACATTGTATGCAAATCTGTTGCATGTATCGGAACCATAGGGTAGTATCCACATGCAAACATTTTGCATATGAAAATCGCATTTCTGGGCAAGGGAGGCAGCGGCAAATCGACACTCGCCACTGCGGCGGTACGGCACCTGCACGACAAGGGCTACACCACTCTTGCTATCGATGCCGACCACAATATGGATCTCTCTTTTAATCTTGGCGTTGATTCCCCCGCTCGCACGCTTGGCGCCGACCCCTCGCTCATAAAGCGACACATCGGTCTCGAACCTGATGCGGACTTTTCCGAGGCTCGACGCACGGCGGAGGCGCGCGGGATCGTATTTCGTCTGGCGCCCCCCGATCCGTTCACATCCGGCGTTTCCGTAACCCTCGCGGATCGCCTGCACCTTATCGTAGCCGGACCGCATACAGATGCGGTGCGCTCCGGCGATAATTGCAGCCACTCGCTCGCCGCCCCGCTTAAAGTGTACTTGCCTTGCTTGCAGCTCAACGCCAATGAAGCAGTCGTCATCGACGAGCGCGCGGGCACCGATCCGGTCGCAACCGGCATCCTGTGCGGCGTCGACTGCGCCGTTATCGTCGTCGAGCCAACGGTGCACAGCGTACGCATCGCGACACACATAGCCGGCGAGCTCTCGCTCTCCAGCGTGCCCTACGCATTCGTGCAAAACAAAGCGAGCGGAAGTGAGGATGTTTTTGCAGCGCTCCCCAAACCGGCCACCGCTACCGTGCCCCGCTCTCCGGATGGCCACGTCTCTTCACCGGCAATAGAGAGTGTATTGAGCGCTCTTTCGGCGCGTATGTGAGCGGCGTGCGGCGGGAGATGCATACCCCGCCGCACGCCGGTTGCAATAGTGCGCCGGTGTAGCTCTTTGGGAGAGGTCACATGACACTCAACGCACTGCGTCTGCAGCAGACGCGAAACGAGGTTGGCGATGCAAAGGAAGCGCTCTGGCGCGAAGTACAGGAATCTCTGCCGCTCGCTGTCGCTCACTGCCGCGAAGGCGCACGGAAGGCGCGCGAGTCGGGAGAGGTTCAGTTCGACCCGATCCCGATCCGGAAGAATCCGGAGCTTGCGCGGCAGGTTCAGGCGCTTCTCGGAGTCGATCTCTTCCGCGAACTCATCGAGGAAGACACCGGCATGCGCTTCATGCTGGCGGCCTGTTGCGCGCCGGTCATCGGGCCGCGTTACGACCTCGTGCGCGAGAAGTGCACGTGGGAAATGCAGTTCTTGCTGCAAAGTAACGAGATCTACATGTGCTGAGCAAAGCGCGCCTTGCGCCACAAAAGCCCCGCCATCGCGGGGCTTTCTTCTTTCACTGCCGAAGGCTGAACATGCGTCGCGCGTTCTCCATGAGCTGCGCGGCCACCTTCTGCTCCTCCTCGCCGCGTATTCTTGCGATCGCTCGCACCACCTCTACGACATACGCTGGCTCGTTGCGCTTTCCGCGGTAAGGCGCGGGCGAGACATACGGCGCGTCGGTTTCCGAGAGCAGCATGTCGAGCGGCGCGTTCCGCACCACGTCGTCATAATCGCGGGCGAACGTGATGACGCCGGTAAATGAGAGCGTGAAGCCGAGCTCGAGAAACTGCTTCGCATCGTCCCAGGTGCCCGCGAAGAAGTGTACATTGCCTTTTACACTTGCGTGCGCCTTTACGAGCGCCAGCGCATCGGCGTATGCATGTGCCTCCCCCGCGGTTTGCGTAGAGCGAATGTGGAGCATA
>Ga0210057_1002643_pt1 | contig 25438 bp, 22 predicted proteins | sample CryGeyCG2114_010_2_FD_183968 | JGI IMG/M metagenome (GOLD analysis project Ga0210057, IMG submission 183968) | Groundwater microbial communities from aquifer - Crystal Geyser CG10_big_fil_rev_8/21/14_0.10 (SPAdes) (version 2) | ecosystem: Environmental > Aquatic > Deep subsurface > Groundwater ...
TTAATATTTTTTTTTCAAGTAGTCCGCGAGCGTGGGCTCTCCCACTGCGGCAGCCGGCAATGCGGCGGCAGGCCGCGTTGAATCCTCGGCAACCTTGGGCGACAGCAGCTTGACGTCGAGCGCGTACTCGAGCTTGCGCGCCTGTGCTTCCAAGGGCTTGACGCGGTTCTGCTCGAAAGAGTTGATGTCGTTCTCGTGCATGGCGACTTTCGCCGCCAGCTCCTTTCGCGTCCAGCCCTTTGCCTCGCGGGCTTTCGCGATGCGCGCCGCGTAGTCTTCAACCAGCTCGTACTCGGCTTTGGGCGTTTTTTGCCTGGGCGCGAACTGGCGGAATTGCGGCGCGTACGCCTGAAAGAGTTCGAGTTTCCCGCCGAACCGCGAACAGCGCCGGCAAACCGCGATGCGCGCTCCCTCGACTTCGGCGGTGCCTATCGCCTCGTCAGCCCCGCAAACCCCGCATTCAGCCATTGGATAGCCCCCCGTTAACCAAAGCGCGCGCAAATTAATAACCGTTGCAGGTGGGGCGCAGGCGGCAGCCCGGCCGGCCCGCGCGCGCGGCTGCGGGGCGAATAAAAGCAATAAAAAGGGCCGCTTCTGTCAGGATCGCATGCGCTTGCCTGCCCTCGCGTTTTTGCTCTTGCTTGCGGCAGCCGGCTCTTGCGGCGCAGTTGCGGGCGTTTCCTACGACGTTTATTTCCACGGCAACGGCTCTGTGGAAATCGACGCCAACATTCACCTGGACTGGGCGTTCACCGAGTACGCGTGGTGGCTCCCTCCCGGCACCGAAGTGGTCGGGGTTTACGACGCGCGCGGGCCGCTTGAATACTGGGTGGACGGCGGCAAGGTCAAGTTTTACTCGACGAGCACGGAGAACGGGCAGGAAATAAGGGCGCGGTTCTCTCGCGCGAACGCGTCGGACTGTTACGGCCCGGTTTGCCATGCGGGCTTGAGCTTGAGCGGCTTCTCGGGCGAAGAGACGCAGGTGCGCATGCACTTCGAGCACTCGAAGCTGTTCGCCTCGGAACCCGCGGCGGACAACGGATTGATAACAAAAGCGGGCGGCGTTTACCTGCGCGCGAACTACGTCGCGGACGATGAAAAGGGATACGCGCTGGGCGAATTCCCGCATTACGCGGTTTACGCGCCGCAAGGCGAGGATTACTCCCAGTTTTTCAGGCAAGCCGAACGGTATTACTGGCTCGTCGGCAACCTCACGGGCTTGACGCCCGTTTGCAGCCGCTTCATAGTGGCGAGCGTTCCTGACGAAATGCTTGCCAATTTCGCGGGCGACTACTCCGGCGCGTGCCTCATACGCCTCAAGCACTCGTTCATGAACTCGTCGTGGTACGGCCTGCCCAATTTCATGCAGACCGTGCTGCACGAAACCACGCACGGCTTCATGGGAACGCTGCCCGTGCAGAACTCGTCCTGGTTCAAGGAAGGCGTGAGCAACTTCGTGGCCTTCCGCGCCTACGACTTGGAAGAGGGCATGACGCCCGAAACCGCGTACGTGGTCAAGCAGAAAACATTCAACGGCACGACTTACCCGTTCGTGAGCGTCGCAAAGCGCATACCGCTCAACGAATTGGATGACTTTTACCTGGACGGCGGAAAGTGGACGCCCGAGTGGACGCCGTACGACCAGCAGACCACGGCCGAACGCGACTTCGGCTATTCCTACTCGCACTTCATCATAAACGCGTTCGCCCGCAGGTTCGGGGACGACAAGCTTCCGGTGGTGGTGGCCGAACTCTCGCGCTCGGGCGAGGCGTCAACCGCACCCGAGGAAACCGGGCTCATACTTAACGCCATGCGCTCGGCGACCGGGAAAAAGCTGCTGGACGACGAGCTGCTCTACCCGTACAGGCAGACCCTGTTGTCGCAGGGAAAAAATGCGTTCAAAGCCGAAGTCGGGAACCTCTCAATCGACCAGGACGAGATAAACAAGACGCAAACCGAAGTTTTCGCGGCGTACTACCACCGTGAAATCCCGCCCATAGGGCCGCACGAATACAACGTCACGGAAACCGGATCCCCCGATTACGAGCCAAACAGCACGGACTTCGTGCTGCTCGGCATCGTGGTGGTCGTAGCCGTAATTATGCCCCTCCTGTTTTTGGCGCTGCTCGCCTATCTGGCGTACCGCCTGTTCAGGAAGCTCACCGGCAAGGGGCAGGCCAAGCCCGCCGCAAAGATTCCGCCGGTTACGCCGCAAAAGCCGCAGGCGAAACCGCCGCGCAAGCCCAAGCGCTGAAAAGTCTTTTATTCAGCCCGCCCTTGAATCGTCTTGTATGCCGCAAACCAGCGCGATGCTGAAGCCGCGCGAGACCGCCGAAATCGCGAGAGGCGAACGCGCGCTAGTATACAGGTCCGGCAACGTCGTCAGGCGCGTTTACGCGGCGAGCCAAGGCGACCCGCAAGTCGATTTTTACCTGCTCAGGATTGCCAGCGCTCTTTTCCCCGGAAAATTTCTAGAACCGGTCAGGTTCACGCTGCCCAGCGGCAGGACGTTTTTGGGCAGCAAGCCGAACAAGGCCGCGGTCTACACGCGCTTCGCGGACTTGGACAAAAACCACAGGACGTTCGTGAAGCACGCAACGGAGAAAAACTTCCGCTTTTGCGACTGCCTGCCCTGTGTTACGCATGCAATGCGCGTCAGGGTGTCCAAGCGCGTCAAGGCAGCGGCAAGGAAGTTCAGGCAGGCAGGTCTCGCGGTAAACGTCGACCCGCACAACGCCGCCTTCGCGGGCAGAAAGCCCCTGTTCCTGTCGATAGAAACGGTGGATTATCCCGCGCTGGAGCAGCACATCTCGAAAACCTGCCGGGGCGAAAAACGCGAACGGCTGCTGTCCCTGCTGCAAAAAGCCAACACGCTCGAAGGCGTTTTTGCGGCAACGGCCGGGAATAATAAACCCAAAGCGGCATTTACTGCAAAAAGCGGCGCGAGGTTCGCGTTCCGCGCGCGCAGGAGCATGTTCAGGAGTTGAAAAAAAATGGGCGCGCGAGACTTGAAGGACATCACGGTTTCCCACCAGGTCACGCTCGAAGAGCTGCGCGGACGCGTGGCCGTCGACGCGTACAACGCGGTCTACCAGTTCCTGAGCACGATTCGCGGGCCGGACGGCGCGCCGCTCGCGGACTCGCACGGCCGCACCACCAGCCACTTGAGCGGCCTGTTCTACAGGTCCTGCTCGCTCCTCGAGAAGGGCGTGCAGCCGATTTACGTGTTCGACGGCAAGCCGTCCGAATTGAAGGCGCGCACCATCGCGGAACGCGTCGAGAAAAAAATGGAAGCCGAAGAGCTGATGAAGAAGGCGCTGGAAGAGGGCAGAATCGAGGAAGCCGCGCGGCTGGCGCAGCGCACGAGCCACCTGACCAAGGACATGGTCGCCGAATGCAAGACGCTTTTGGGGCTGATGGGCCTGCCGTTCGTGCAGGCTCCGAGCGAAGGCGAATCGCAATGCGCGGCAATGGCGGCGCAGGGCTGCGTTGGTGCGGCTGCCAGCCAAGACTTTGACGCCCTGCTGTTCGGCGCGCCCGTGCTGATTCGCAACCTCACGCTCTCGGGCAAGCGCAAGCTGCCGCGCTCCAGCGCAACCGTGGAAGTCTACCCCGAAAAATACTTCTTGAAGGAGAATCTGGACGCGCTGGGCTTGACGCGGCAACAGCTGGTTTGGGTGAGCCTGCTGTGCGGCACGGATTTCAACGAGGGCGTGAAGGGAATCGGCCCGAAGAAGGGCTTGAAACTCGTCCGCGAAACCGAAACGCTTGAAGGCGTCTGCGAGAAGACGGGACAGGACTATGCGTCGTTCAAGGAAGTGGAAACGCTCTTCCTGAACCCCCGCATCTCAAGGGTGGGCGCGCTCGAATTCGGCGAGCCCGACCGCGACGGGGTAATCGCGTTCATGGCGGGCGAACGCGACTTTTCGGAGGAACGCGTCTCGAACGCGCTGGCGCGCGCGTTCAACCAGCCCCTCGACGCGAGCCAGGGAACGCTCAAAAGGTGGTTTTGAATGCAACTTGAAGAAACGCCGCGGGAAATCGCCCTCGCGATAAAAAATAAGGTCGAAAGCGAATACCCCGGAAGTGGGAACCGCGGCTTGCGCACCCTCGCGGCGAACGATGAGATTCGCAAAGCCGCTTTGCGCGGTTTGGGCGTTACCGACGAAAACCTGTCGATTTTGGTGAGGGTAGCCGGCATTCACAAGATACAAAACGTGTTGGAGCACGCCGCGGTGGGAATCGCAACCAAGCGGGAGTTGAAAGAAGCGGTCAAAAAACTCGCGGGTTACGCCAGTGAAAACAGCGAGTTGAAACCGCACGTTAAGACCTTGCAGGGCATGAGGGAACTGCAAAAGGTGAAAATGCCGACGGAATTGACGGCGCTCTTGGCGCGCCTCAAGAAAGAGGCGCTGGGCGAAAGAATGGGGAGCTATCAAGACGCGCTCTATTCGATAAAAAGCGAGTACGAAGCGATAAAGGGCGAGTGAGCGCGAGTCAGCAAGTGACGAGGTAGTCGAGCACGTTCTGCACGAGGGTCGTCGAGTTGGCTTCTTCCAGCGGGAACGCGACGTAGACGACTTTCCCCGCGTAACGCGTCTCGTAAATTCCGGGGTACTCCTTGCCGTTCGCCTTGATCATGGCGACGATGTGCGTGTTCGCCGTGTTCGGCACAACCACGGTGTAGTTTTTGGCGGAAGTCGGGAAGTCCGCGAACAGGCCGCTCACGAGCAGGCTCTTGTAATCCACGACGCTCAAGCCGATGGGCACCGTTGAAGAGTTCGAGGAGACGAAGTCCGCCATGAGCACGTCGGACAACAGGTAGAAACCGCGCTGGGTGGACGCGTTATTGAGCGCGTTCTCGTAATAGTGCGGATCTGCCAGCGTCTGGCCTGCCGCCTGCGCGGCGTAAACCGCCTCTTCATCCATCACGCGCGCCCTGGCTATCTCGTAGTCGTCGGTGTAAAATTTCGTCGCCGAGTCGCCGATCCAGAGCGCGGCGCCGCCGCCCTGCAGGTACTTTTTGATCGCGAGCGCCTGCGTGAAGGAAACCGTGTCCATCTTTTCGAGTATAACGAGATCCGCGCCGTCGAGCATGCCGTAAGTCAGGTACTTGGACTGGTAGGGCTCGAGATAAGTGTAGGGCCGGACGTGGCGAACCATCATTTCCAGAGCGGCAGGGTCGCCCATGCCCGAGTCGCCGGAGAGCAGGATGACGCGCGAGTGCGTGCGCATTACCTGTTCGCAGTAAATCTGGCACCAGTTGCCCGGCACCTGCGAGCACTGCACCCAGCCGAACTTCGTCAACACGACGAGCAGCACGAGCAAGAGGAGAATCAAGACGAGGGCGTGCGGCAACTCCGCCAACAGCGCATTTTCCTGCTTGCCTTGATAAGCCATGAGTACAATCCCGAAGCGAGGCATTTAAATATTTGGTAAAGCCAACCAATTTCATGAAACCCGGAAAAATCCAGGCTCCCCAGTCTTCGACTGGCTTGATGCGCTTCTACGACGTGAACACGAGCAACATCCAGCTCGACCCCAAAGTCGTGGTCGGGTTCGCGATAGCGGTCATAATCGTGATTGGGCTCCTGGAAATAATCAAGTAAGCCGCACACGCAAAAAACCGAGCGGGCGCCGAAAAATCAGACGGCCTGAAACAAGCCTTTTTTCTTTTCTATAACGTCGCCCTGCTCCTTGAGCACGGCGAGCACGGCTGCACAAGCTTCGAACGGCAGCTTCGCCTTCACCGAAGCCTGCTGCAAGGCGGACGCCTCCTTCAACGCGAGAAGCAGCGCGGCAGAAGCCGACTCGAAGAACTGCTTGGAAACCACGTAAAAGCGCCTGTCGAAACCGCGCACGCCCACCACTTGCCCGGACTTCACGAACTGCTCCAGCTCCTCGCTCAGCCGCTTGGCTTCCACTTCGTTGTCAAGCACCGCGTACCCGCGGCGCGCGAACTCGATGGCTTCAGGCGAAGCCCGGATTTTGGGCTTTTGCGGGACCAAGGACTGCGTGACGGCGGCGGCACGCTGTACGGGAAGCGCGCCCGGTAAAACAGCCGCGGGCTTTTCTTCACGGCTTGACGCGGTCTTGCGCACCAGCGCGACAACGTTGTTCGAGACGTCCACGAAATCGAATTCATCGCCTTCGCTTACGCCCATTTTTTTGCGGAGCGACTCGGGCAGCGAAACCGCGAGGACGTCGCCGTGCTTGAAGAAGCGCATGCAACGGACAAAGAGTTTTAAGTTAATTAGCGTTATGCTGAGTTGATGAAAAAAGCGCTTTTCCTGGCATTCCTCCTGTTCGCCGCGCTGGCCTCGGCGAAGGACTATTCCATCCCCTCGGCCGCGTCAACGAACGCAATCCAAGTTGACGGCAGCGTCCTCGTCACCGAACAAATCACCTTCGCATTCAGCGGCAGCTACTCGTTCGCCTACCGCGAGTTCGACTTCTCGCGCGGCGGGCAAATGAGCGGATTTTCCGTGAGCGAAGGCGCGACGGCTTACCGCGAGGAGTGCTCGAAAGCGTCCGGCACGTACTGCTGGAGCGGGGACAAGGTAACCTGGTATTATTCCGCGGACGGCGGGCAGCGCACGTTCACGCTCGCGTACAGGCTGAAAGGCGCGGTCAAGGCGTACGGCGACGTCGCCGAGTTTTACTGGAAAGTTTGGGGACAAGGCTGGGACAAGCCCGTCGGAAGGCTGACCGCCAAAGTGTCGCTGCCGAAACCGGTTGCCAACGAATCCGTGCGCGCGTGGGCGCACCCGGCGCTTGACGGCTCGATAACCCGCCAAATAAGCGGCGGGCAACTTGAAGCGTTGCTCTTCCAAGCCGACGGCGTGCCTTCCGGCCAGTGGGTGGAAGCGCGCGTCGTGTTCCCGCGAAGCGCGCTGGACTCGGTTGCCGGCGCGGCCGTAATGCAGGGAAACGGGCTGCAGGCGATACTCGACGAAGAGGCGAACTGGGCCAAAGAAAGCGAGTATAACCCGTTCTGGTTCTTCGTGTCTCTGCTGGGCCCGCTCTTGCTCGCCGCACTGTTCGCCGCGCTTTACTGGAAATACGGCCGCGAACCGAAAACGGGCTATCAAGGCGTTTACGAGCGCGACGTGCCGAAACTGAGCCCCGCGGTTGCCGCGGCGCTCGTGCGCCTCGACTCGCAGCCGTGCGACTTGAGCGCCACGATACTCGACTTGGTGCAGCGCGGCTACCTCAAAATGCGCTTGTTGAAGGAAAAGAAAAAAACGATGCTATTCTTCGACCGGGAAACCGAGGACTACTCGTTCGAATTCACTTCTAAAACCACGGGCTTGGCGACGCACGAGTCGGTTCTGTTGCGCGAGATGCGCGCCGCCTCGAGCAACGGCAGGCTCACGCTTTCGGGGTGGAAGGATTACGCGTCGCGTTCCAGGCGCAACTTTTTCGGGGAATGGAAGAAGCAGGTGCTGCCGGAATTGACGCTGAGGAAGCTCGTGAATTACGAGGGCAGGGACAAGTTTCTCTTGTACGGCGGAATCCTGCTCGCGACAAGCGGCCTGCTCGTGCTCGCGGACGCGCTGGCGTTGCTCCCGCTGTTCGTGGGCGTTGCGGTTTACACAATCTGCGGGTTCGCGCTGCACACCGCGCTGCCGCGGCGCACGCTCGAGGGCGCGCTCGCGTTCGAGAAGATACTCGCGTTCAAGCGGTTCATCAACGACTACAGCCTGTTGAAGGAAAAGAAGCCGCAGGACATAATCCTGTGGGAGCGCTACCTTGTTTACGCGACCGCGCTGGGCGTGGCGGACAAGGTCGCGAAAATCATGGACGCCTCGTTCACCGACGCGCAGCGCAGGCAGTCGTCGTTCTATTACGCGGGCTCGTTCAGCAACGCCATCCTGATTAGCAGCATGGTCAACGCTTCCGTGCTCTCGTCCGCCGCGGGAAGCGGCGGCTACGGCGGCGGCTTCGGCGGAGGCGGGGGCGGCGGAGGCGGCGGAGGCGGAGGCGGCGCGGGATAAAAACCCGCACGCGGTATAGCTTTTTCACGGCAAATCGGATACGGGCAAAAGGTGAACTTATGAAAAAACTGAACAAGCCAAGCGCGAGGGTCGGGGAAAAAATCATAGGGGAAGAGCTGGGCAAGAGCGAGCGCGCCTTCCGGCACCCCCACGCAATCGCGTTGAAGTCGGAAAACCCGAAGGCGTACCTCGAGCTGTTGGCGCGGGTTAGGGCGGCGGCCAAAATCAAGAAGGACCCGCTGGAATACAGCGAAATCGTCGAGTTGGCGAAAAAGCTCAGGAAGAAGAAATAGCGGCCGCGGGATAGTTTAAAAAAGCCGCGCGGCGTTGGGTTGTAAAGGTGGGATTGCAATGGACTTAATATTCTGGATAATCGGCGGGCTCGCGGCAGTAGTTTTGGCATGGCTGCTGCTGACTTACAACGGATTCATCACGCTGCGCATGCGCGGGCGCAACGCGCTGTCGCAAATCGACGTCCAGCTAAAAAAGAGGAACGACCTGGTTCCGAATCTGGTGGCGACCGTCAAGGGCTACGCCAAGCACGAGAAGACGCTTTTCGAGAACGTGACCAAGGCGCGCGCCGCGATGGCGAACGCGGGCACGCTCTCGGAGAAAGCCAAGGCGAGCAACATGCTGACGAATACCATCAAGTCCCTGTTCGCGGTCGCGGAAAACTATCCCGCACTGCAGGCGAACCAGAACTTCCTGAAGCTCCAGGAAGAGCTGGCGGACCTCGAGGAGAAAATCGCCTATTCGCGCTCGTTCTACAACGACGTGGCGCAAATGTACAACACGAAGCTGGAAGTCGTGCCCGACTCGCTGGTCGGAAACGGCTTCGGCTTCAAGGCGCTCGAATTCTTCCAAACGGGAGAAAAGGAGCGCGGCGTGCCCAAAGTCGAGTTCTGAAGGCGCGCAAATAAAAGCGGTTTAGCGCAAGCAATAGCGTATGCCGAAGCGAACCGAAGGGGAATCGGGGCTGCGCAAGCGGGTTGACGGGCTCCTCCTGCAGTGGCACCCGGAAAACCGCGAACTGGCGGGCTTCAAAAGTTTTTGGGAGCGGCGCGCGGTGATGCGCCTCGCGAAAAAGCACGGCGAAGAAGCAATCTTTCCCATCCTAGAAAAGCACGGTTACGAAGCAGTGCTGCTGCTTCGCGAGCACGGCAAACTGTTCAGGCTCGGCGAACGCGAGTTGCCGGGTTTCCGCGAAAAGGTGTTAGGGCTGATGGCGCGCACGCACTCGCTGGGCGTCGTGAAACGGGAGTTGAATAACCTTTATTCGGAACACCAGTTCTTTCAGCCGTTTCCCCGCAAAGAACTCGAAGAAGTGCTCGAAGAATGGGAGAAAAGCGCCGAAAAATATTAAACCGCGAGCGCGGCTTCATTCGCTGAAAATCTGGGCTTGGAATTTTTTTAGCGAAGCGTTCCGCCAGCTGCCCCTCGGCAAGGAAGCCTTGTCGCACAACGCCTCCAGGAATTGTTCGGCGTTCCAGTCGTATTCCGTCGCCACCTGCGGCAGCAGCAAGCCGCTGCGGCCGTGCGCTTCGATAATCAAGCCGTCCCTGCCGACCTTGACTTCCTTGAGCGCGTCGCCCTTCACGGGTTCGGGAACCGAAAGCACGCTCACCTCGAATTTGACGCCCTTCAACTCATCCTCTTCAAGCGTCGGAAAACGGCAATCTTCGAACGCCGCCGCGCAAGCCATCTCGCACACGCTCTCCCCAAGCGCCTTCACGGGCAGCGGGTAGCCGATGCACCCGCGAAGCGCGCCGTTCTCGGTGATTGTGACGAACACTCCGCGGACTTCCGGGAATTTTTCCGTTGCCAGCGGCTTGCCCGCCTTGAAGTAGTGCTTGACGGAGTCGCGCGCCAACGCGAGCAGCTCTTTGCCCTGTTTTGCGGTTACCACGCGGGGGCTTAGGCGCGAAAGGTTATTTAACACTGTTTTTGTTACCTAACTCAAGGGAGGCTGATTGAATTGGTCGTGGACAAAACGCTCGTATTTTTTGGGGTTGTGGCAGTCGTAGTCATCGCGGTCGCGGCGTTATTGACGCAAGGCGCGCCTGCAGCCGCCGCAACCATGGGCGAAATCGAGCTCAAGATTAACGGCGGCTCGCTGTTCACGAGCACGCCAACGGTAATGCTTTCCCTTTCCGCGCCCGGCGCGAATGAATGCCGTTATTCCAACGACGGCGTGGCTTGGACCGACTACGCGCCTCCCCAGGAATTCTCGTCGTGGGCGCTGTCCGCAGACGACGGCAGGAAAGCCGTCCAAGTGCAATGTAAGTCGGGCTCCGAAACGAAGCGGGCCCAGGCGACAATCACCCTGGACTCGACGAAACCCGAAATAGTTTTGATAAGCCCGCAGAACGGTTCCGTTGTTTCGACTTCCTTCACCTTGTCTTTCTCGGTTTCCGACAGGCAGTCAAGCAACTTCTACTGCCAGGGCAACCTGGACAACTTGCAAAAGTACTCGGGCGACGTGAGGGACGGCTACCAGTTCACGGTTTTGGCTTCAAGCGGCGCGCACACGGTTCGCGTGGCGTGCACGGACGAGGCGGGCAACCAGGCGGTCGCGACCGCGTCCTTCCAAGTGCAATCCCCGCAACCGTCGCCTTCGCCCCAAGCCACCGTCCAGCCTTATGCGTTGAGGATTAGCATCAACGGCGGCGACGACGCCACCATTTCAGGATTCGTGGTGCTCAACTTGCAGGCGATTGGAGCCGAGACGTGCAGATACTCGAACGACGGCGTGGTGTACTCCGCCTGGGAGAATTACGTAACGCTCAAGTCGTGGAACCTCTCGCCGGGCGTGGGCGTGCGCACGGTTTACTACCGCTGCGTGAACGGCTACGGCCAGTCGACGGTGGTGAGCGACTCCATAGAGGTAATCGCGCCCGGGCAAGCCACCACAATTCCGATGCCATCGCCGGGCGCTCCGCCTTACGGGCTGGTCGTTCAAATCAACTCGAACGCGGCTTACACGAACAGCAAGAACGTCATCCTGTTCCTGGCGGCGACCGGCGCGGACGAATGCCGCTATTCGAACGACGGAATCGCGTACTCGAGCTGGGAGGCGTTCGCGGCCGAGAAGGATTGGACGCTGGCCGAAGGCGACGACGGCGCGAAAGTGGCGTATTACCAATGCAAAAACGGCTACGCGTCCTCGACCATCGCGCAAGACGACATACTCCTCGACACCACGCCGCCCTCCAAGATTAACGACTTGCACCTCGGCGACATAAGCGTGCAGAAGGGCACCGTCGACTTGGACTGGAGCGACTCCACGGACGAGCTGAGCGGCGTGAAGGATTACAAGGTCTACCGCAACGACAACACGGTAAGCCGGTTCGACCTCGTGGGCACCACCGCGATATCGTTCTTCACCGACCACCCGCCCGACGTGATGGGCCCGTGGTATTACTACGTCGTGCCTTACGACAACGCGGGCAACGTGGGCGAGCACAGCAACATCGTGCTGCTGCAAGTCCAGTAAGCCGCAGACGCACGCAAAAAGCGCGCTTAGCTTATACGCGAAAGCGTTTTAAACGCGTTTCGAATCACGCTTAGCGGAGGGGCTCTGCGGGGTTCGAAGGGCTCTTGAAGCACGCGTTGTCGTTAGTTTTCCTCTTGGCGCTGGTTCCGCTGGCTTGCGGGCTGCGGTTGGGGGACTATTCCTACCTGTTGGTTGAAGCGCCCCAGCCGGATTTTTACGTGCTCGGCGCGCAAAGCTATTCGCTCTCCTGCGAGGGCTTCGCGGGCGGAGTCGGCATTCCGGACAGCGTGAAGTCAAGCGAGGAGTTCGCAAAAGCGGTTGGCTTCGCCGGGCAGGCGCGCGACGAGTACGGCCAAGCGGCAATTTTGGCCGGGCTTTCGCCTTGGCTCGTTTCAACTGCAAGCGGGCCGGCGGGCAGGGCGTTGTACGCGGTTTACTGTTTCGGCCACGGGGTCGCGGGATTGAATTACGCGGTTCGCGCGGCAAAGGCTGGCGCGGAGGCTGCGGATAAAAAAGTCGCGGAACTCGAGTTGATGACCGACGATTCGTTCACGGGCGCGGCAACGGGATTGCTGGAAGACTTGAGCGAAAGCAAGGCAACACTGGACAGCCGGGACGCTTCGCAAGACAATCTGGGCGGCTTTTTCCTGGAGGCGGCAATCGCGGTAAACGAAGCGGGCAAGGGGCTGGCGCTTTCGTCGAACGTGACTCCGCCGAACGCCGCGCAAGTGAGGCTCGCGGGACAAAAATGCATGGAACTGCTCGGCAGGGAGTCCGTGCTGTTCGATTCGGCAACTGCGGCAGTGGCTGCGATGGAAGACGAACAGGCGGCCGAGTTGGCGTCAACGCAGGAAGAGGAAGCGCGGGCGAAGCAGGCGCTGGAAACCGCGGAATCGCTGGGCCTGCAGGCGGTGCAGGAGGATGCATTCCTCGCGGTTGGCGCGGGCAGCGCGGCGGCAACCGAGTACGCGGTACAGTCATTCGAGGAGGATTTGTGGGACGCGCGCGCCTCGCTGGAAAAAGGCTCGCGCTGGATTCGCGACGCGCAGGCGGCGTGGCGCGCGAAGGGCAGGGGTTACGCGGGCAAGTCAGTCATGCTGTTGCGCAACGCTACGGCTGAACTTCTGTCGTGCGAGGCTTCGCTTGCCGCGTACGGGGAGCGCGGGCGCGAGTTGGAGGACGCGCTGCGCGAACAAGTTAACTTGGAAGTTGAAGAGGCGCGCGCGTTGGCGCAAGGGCAGGCGAACGAGTACGCCTACGCGCAAGGCTTGGCGGGATTGGAGCAGCTTGCAGGCGAGGCGGACAAGCGGCTGCACACGGTAGGCGAGCGCATAACTTTTTACTTGAGGCTGTTGTCGCGCGTGCGGGAAATCAAGGCGGAACTCCGCGGATGGGACCAAAGCGCGTTCGAAGAAAAGGCGCTGCTCGGCGAGGAAACCGAACGGGTGGACGGCGTGCTGAAAGCCGCGGAAAAAGAAGGTTTGGATATTGCGGAGGAAAAGGCGAGGCTGGGGCAAATCAAGGACGCGTTGAAAAGCCTTGGGAGCGGCGCGGGCGACGCGGGAACGCTCGGCCGCCTGTCCGAGGACTTGAAGTCGCTCGAAGACGGCGTTTACGCGTTCGCGTACGGCGAGTACGCGCCGACGCTCGAGGGGCTTTACGCGCAAGTCGCGCCGCTCGAAAACTTTTTGGATTCGAAAAATATGGCGGCCTGGATTGAAGCCGGACGGCTGTTCACCTCCGACGGCGGACTGAAGGAACGCGAGGGTTTGGGTCAGCTTAGGCAGGCGCGCGAATCGCTTGAAGGCATAATCGCATGGGCGGAATCGCGGGCGCCCGCGCTGCTGCGCGAGCACTTGGCGGCAACGGCGGAAATCGGGATGCGGGCGCAAGAGCCGTTTCAAATCGGGAAAGAAGTGCTCGTAACCGTTACGGTGCGCTTGGAAAACGCGTTGCCGCTGGCATACGGCGGGCTGCTTGCGGTTGAGTCGGCCGAGTTGCGCGAGGCGCTGGACGGCGTCGAGAACGCGAATGCCTCCGAAGGCGCGAGCGTGGCCAACGGCGCGGTTTACCTGCAGGGCGTTAGCCGCGGGGCGGCAATTGAAATCATCGCAACCAAGCGCTTGGTGGCGGCAAAGCGACTGGAAACGAAAACCGAGGCAAGCGGGGCGAACGAAGAGGCTACGGTGGCGCGGACGTTCGGGTTCGAATCAACGGTTGCGGGCCGCGTGCTGCTGGACGAGGCGCTTGACGCACGGGAGACGGTGACGCGCGTTGAAACGGACGAGGGCAGCGCGCAATGGAACGGCGCGGTAAAGGCGTTCGCGAACTTCGGCAAGGGAAAGCACTGGTTCAAGGTCGAGTCAATCGCGAGCGGCCCGGTGAAAGCCGAGCGCACGGTTGTTGCGAACGGCTTCTCGATTGAAGTCGCCTACGGCTTCCTGAACGACTTCATCGACTTGAAGGATTACGCGTACTCGGACTCGCTGGGCGTTGGCTGCGAACCGTCGGCAGCGCAGGTGCTCGCGCAAAAGGCGCGCGCGACCGTGCAAAAAGGCGGCACTTCGTTCGTGTCAATCGACTTCGGCGAGTTCAGGAAAGGCGAAACCGAACGCGTCCTCGTGCGCCTTACCTGCCAAGCCGGCCAGGCGGCGCAGCAGAAGGCTGCCGAGGTCGAGGCGCTGGCAACCGCGTTGAACGAGTCGCGGACAACTGAGCTGGACGCCATAAAGGCGGACTTGGCCGCGCAGCGTTACGGCGACGCGCTCGCCAAGGCGCTGGCACTGGAAAAGAATCTGCTGTCGGCGAAAAAAACTGCGGAGGACGGGCAGCTCGACGGGTTGAGGGCGCAGGCGCGCGCCCTGGCGGCAAAGGCGAACGGCGCGCTTGCGATGGAACTGCTGACGGCGGCGAACAAGGCGGACGCGGCTTTCCAAAACCAAATCAATTCCATCGCGAGCCGCGAGGTCGCCGCGCTGGACGGCGAATGCGGCGCCTGCGCGGCGGAAGCGAGGGCGTTGTTCGCGATTGGCAAGCCGTTGGACGCGCTTGAGGAAGTGCTTAGGCAAAGGGCTTCGCTTCCAGAACAAGAGTCGCCGCTTACAGGTTACTTGTTCAAGCGCTCGGACGCGGTGCAATTGCTGGCGGACTACGCCGCGGCTTTCAAGGCCGACGAAAGCGATGCTACCAAAGTCAAGCGTTCGACTTACTATGCGGCGGCGTCCAAGCAGGCGGCCGCGCTGGAGAAAGCCATGAAAACGCTCGACGCGGCAGTTGGTGATTCGGCGAAAGCCGCGAAGGCGAACGCTTCATTGCAGGATTTCGCCGCTTCGCTCGCGGGGCTGGAAGCCGCGCTCGGGAAATTGAAGGCCGCAGCCGAAGCCGAGTTGGGAATGGCCGAGGCGCAGCAAAAACAGTTCGGGAATCCGGGCACTGAGGCAAAGCTCGCGGACGCGCGCAAAAAATTCGACGCAGGCGAGCACTACGCCGCGCTCTCGGCAGCTACCGCGTTGCGGAGTTCGCTGTTGGGCCCGGCGACGGGCGCGGCAACCGCGCAAAGCGCGGACTGGCGGCTCGGCTTGGGGTTGTTCGGCGTGCTCGCGTTGGCCGCGCTCGCGTGGATGGTGTCCAAGCGCGGCGAAGGCAAAAGCGTCGAGATGTGAGCTTCAGCCCTTGCCGAGCTTGAATTCGCCGGGCGCGCGCTTCTGCCTTGGCTGCGCTTCCGCCTGTTCGGCTTGCTGCAGCAGGGTTACCAGTTGCAGGGTTATCGCGTCCGTCGGCACCGCGTCTTCCTGCTTCAAGCCGAGTTTTTTGAAGAGGCTTTTCGAGGCCGCTTCCTGCGTCTCGCGAATCTTGTCCGTCTTCGCCTCGGGGAGCGCGACTTCCAGGAATTTCCCGAAGCCCTCGATTTCGAAGACCGCGGCGCGCAGCACGCCTATCGTGAAGCGCCATTCGGTGACTTCGCGCGCGAGCGACTGCCTGTAGCCAAGCTCTTCCAGGTCGCGCATGAGCGTGCTGCTTGACACGACTTCCTCGCCCAGCCGGTCGTTCTCCTGAATCATGTAGCCGTCGAACAGCACGGACTCCTTTTGCGTCTTCTTTTCGGTGCGCACGATGAAGTAGGCAAAAACGCCTTGGCCGTACTCCTTGGCGTGAATCACGTCGATGAATTCCCCGCCGGAAACGAAGGCGGCCTTCTCCCTGCGGAGCGCCGCGATCGTCTTTTCCGCGTCGTCAATCGGCGCGGTCAGCCTCTGTTCGGGCGCAGCCCACTTGAACTCGTGCGCCTTGGAGGGCACTTGCCTGTTTTTCCTGAAAAGCGAATCCCACAAAGCCATCGTTCCACCCTCAGCTGTTGTTCGCGTTCGGCTCCAAAGCCTCGACCGTAAACGAGACTATCGCCTCGCCGCGGTTTCCCGCGTCGTCCGTGCACTCGACTTTGATCGAGTGCGTTCCCTGCGACGCCGTGAGCGCCTTCGTCTTGACCGCGTTGCTTGCGACGCGGCCCAAGTCCAGTTTTATCGCATCCAAATTCATCGAGCACGCAAGGGTGCGCGCGATGTTGTCCGTAGCCTTGAAGCTTGCCTCGAATTCCGAGTTGGTCACGCCCGACAGCTTCAGCAGCACTATTTCAGGCGGGGTGGAATCCAGCAGTATGGATGCCTCAGCCGAGCGCTCGCTCGCGTCGGAAGCGCGGCAAACGGCGCGAACGACCTTCAAACCGTCGCCGGGCGACAGCGTCCACTGCCGCGCGTCCGCGGCCGGCGTCTCGAAATCCGTCCAAATGCCGTCGCTGTTCGAGTAACGGCAGTCGCGCGCCTTGGAAGAGGAAAGGTAAAGCAGCACTTTCGGGGAGTTAGCCATCGCCCCGCCGTTGTCAATCGTGAGGTTGACGCCCCAATCGGGAGGCGACTGCTGGGTTCCGGGCTGCACGAAGTAAGCCGCGACGAGGAAAACGAACGCGACGACCGCGCCGCCGGCTATCAAGAACTCCAACTGCCTGAATTTCGCCAGCCGCGCGAACGGGTCCTTCTTTTTTCTCGCCAAATTCTGCACCAAGCTTAACTCAACCGCAAAGAGTTAATAATCGTTCTGCGTCGCATCGTGCTGCGCACGCTGCACTCGCGTTCGCGGCATGATGCGCATGCCGCACTCGCATCGCTGTGTGACCTGCACGCAGCACTCGCATCGCTGCGCGAACGTCGCGCAGCACTCGCGTCGCATCGTGCTGCGCACGCTGCACTCACGCGAGCGTGAGCAGCAGGAAGGCCGCGACTATCGAGAGCACGAGTATCACGGGAGCCACTATTTTCGCGATGGAAATCACGGAGTTTATCGCCGTGATGAGCTCGCTCTGGCGCTTCGCCCCGAACACGGACAGCGGAACGCGGGTGACGTCCACGCTCGCTTCGCAGTCCTCCAAGTCCTTCAGCGCGGCGCGCACGCATTCGTGCACTGCCCGCACCAGGATTTCGCGGTCCGCGTTCAAGCCCACGGGGTTGTGCGTGCCGTTGATCGTGTTGACCGAATGCGTGTCCGTAGTCGCGACCTCGCAATAATCGAACTTGTACGGCTTCAGCTCGTTCAGGAGCCGCGAGCGGAATTCCGGCTGCAGGTTGTTCCCGTCGAACAGCACGACGCACGCGCGCCCGCCGCCCGCCTCGATGACGGCGACGTGCATGCCCGCGCCGCCTATGCCCTGTCGGCTGGTGAACTGTTTCAGCCCGTTCGAGGCCGCGCCCACGCGCAGCCTGCCGGCATCGGGCTTTTCCAGCGCATCCACCGCGGACTCGAACTGGAAGTATTCCGGCGAGCCGATTTCGAACATGGCGCCGTCGGTGATGGAGTTGTGCGCGTCCGCGATTATGGACTTGCCGAACCCGCGGGCTTCGAGCTTGTAGCGCAGCGCCGTGCCGACCGACAGGTCGATGTCCTCGCTGCTCGAAGGCGCGCGGCTCGCGAGCAGGAACGACCCGTTGCCGAACGAGATGCCGTTCAGCGACGAGAGGCCCGCGTGCGACGAGAGCAGCGCGGCCCTGTCCGAGTAATGCGACTCGCCGCCGATGGCCTCGAACACGCCGCGCTCGAGGATGCTTACGCTCGACGAATACACCGGGTTGAAATCGTGGTTCACGGTGCCGTGGAACACGAACGCCTTGCCGCCGAAGCGCCTTTCCACGCCCGCGGTCAGCAGGGCGGGAAACTCGCTGCCGCCCAGGTTGCCGAACGGGCCGAAGTGCACGTAAGGCACGATGAACGCGGCCTTGAATTTCTTGGAGCGCTTCGCACGGAAGGCGACCACGCCCAAAAAGGTTTCAACCCGTTCGCCGACTCCCGCGAGGACTTCCTCGAGCCCCTTGCTGCCGCGCAGCCACTGGCCGAAGAACAGCACGACCGCCTGAATGGTCGAGAACCCGAAGTTGCGCTTGGCGGGCGCGTTCAGCAAATAGAAAATCATCCACAGCGCCGTGAGGAGCACCGCGGCGGCGCCGATTATCTTGACCGCCGCGACCACGGGCGAGCCCACGGCCATTATGGAATCGAAGAACCCGACCTTGTCCCACACGAACAGGAACGCCACGTTGAGGAAAGGCTGGACGAACGCGAAGGGCAGGGCCTTCCACACGTTGACGCTCATCACGAGCAGGAGCGCAACGAACCAGACGACGACCGCGGCGGCGTTGCCCATCAGCACGAAGTTGGCGAACTCCGAGTTGAACGCCCTGAACGAAACCATGCCCGCGAGCGTGAACAGCGACGACACCATCGCGGCGAGCATCGAGACGAACAACAGCTGGCGGAACCCGTTCAGCAGGTCGCTGGGGCACAGGAAAGTGGCGGCGAGCGCGGCGGACAGCAGCGCGGGCAGGAACAGCATCCACACGCCTTCCGAGCCGCCGAACACGAAGGCGGTCACGAAGTCTCCGGAGTAAACGAAGCGGACTACCGTGCCGGCGGCGAAGCACGCCGCGAAAAGGTAGACCAGAAGCCTGCGGTAGGACGGAAGCGAAAACAGCCAGCTGCTCGCGCCTATCGCCTCCGCGCGCCGGTCAACCTTCAAAAGCCGCCCACCATCAAGGGTTTAAATGCGGGCGCTTAAAAAACAGTTGCGATGCTCAAACAATGCCCGGCGTGCGGAAAGCTTGACGCTAAAGGCGAGTTCAGCGGAGCGTTCTGCCCCGAGTGCGAAGCCCGCGAAAACCCGCAATCCGCGCCAAAGGAAAAAAAGAGGCTCGCGCAGTACTGCGCCAAGTGCGGAAAGCACTGGACGCGCGACGGCTGGGTCAAGGGCGCGCCGACGGAAAAGCACTTCACGCGCACCTGCCTGGAATGCACCCTCGAGTCCGGCGGGTACCACGAGGTCGTGATACAGGTAAGGGGGCCGCACGACGAGGCGCGCCGCCTGATGACGAACCTGGCGCGGCAAATCCGCAAAATCACTTTCATAACCGCGATTCACGACGAGAAATTCGGCTACGACATTTACGTGGGCAGGAAGCGCGGCGCATTCGAGGCGATTCGCGCGCTCGACCTGCACTGCAAGAAGACGAACAAGCTGATAACGCAGACGCGGGAAGGCAAACCCGTGTACCGCGCCACCTACTGCGTCAGGATACCCGAACCCAAGAAAGCGGGCGAAGCCGCGGAAGAGGGAGAAACCGAAGAATAGCAAGACGCCGGGAAAGAAAACCGGAAAAAGTGACTTGCGCGCTCCGAATCCGGCGCCGGATACTAGTTATTTAAAAGCCCGAAACCATTCGTATTAGACTATGGAAACCCCGCGGCGCGCTTTCTCAATCGTCGTAATGGCGGCATTGTTCCTTTCGGGTTTCACGCCGTTCGCTTACGCCGCCGCGACGCCCGCGGACCAAACGGCCGGCGACGCGCAAACGCCTTCAACGACGCAATCGACTCAAAGCACCGCGACTGACGCGCTGGCCGACTGCCCGGACACGCTAATCCACGAAATCAGCGAAAGCGAACGCAAGCAGTTGTGGGACTCGACGCTCGGCTTCCAGGCAAAGGAAATCAACGACCTCGCGCCTGCCGACGCCTTGACGAACACCGCGGGCGACGTCACGAGCCCCATGAACTTGAACGTGGCGCCGCAGGGCGCCGAGCAGACGGTCGACTTCCGCTCGTTCGCGGTGCTCATGGGCAAGACGAGCGAAGCCGACTTGAAGACGCTTGCCAAGCAGACGGGAGTTCGGCTGGACAAGGACGGCAACGTCCCCTCCGACGCGCGCGCGCTGGTGTCGCGGGCGAACCTTTACGCGGAAAGCGCGGGCAAGAAAAGCGTGCTCATGCAAAAGCTCGCGGAGTGGGGCCTGGTGCCCGGCGGGGCGACTACGCTGCCCGCGGCTGCGCCCAACCCTTACGACAACCTGAAAATCAGCCTGCCGGGCAACGGCAAGCAAATCGCGCTGAGCGACCTGTACAAGCTGCAGGACTTGAACCCGAACTCGTGCCTCCTCGGCGACACAATCAAGGGCCGCGTCAGCTACGCGGGCCTGCTGAACAAGGACATCACTTACGGCCAGCCAAGCAAGCAGCTGTTGAGCGGCTCGTACGAATCGCCCGCAACTGACGGCAAGGACACGGCGCTTTCCGTCGACTCGAACCAGCACTTCCGCTTCGGCACGCTTTTGGCTTACCTTGACCGCGGCGGGGGCGGCAGCATACTGGTGCCCGCGTATTACGAGGAGTGGCTGAAGTGGTTCAGGGGGATAAACGACATACAGATGCTCACCGCGCTGATAGGCGGGATAGGAAGCGTAGCGCTGGAAAAGCAACTCGCGCAAAGGACGATAATAACCAAGGAAGCGTTCGAAAGGGCGAACGCGCAAACCGCCATCATCGCTCAAGAGTACTCGAGCCTTGCCAGGAGCACGGACCCGGCGGTGTCAGGCGCCTTAAGCAAAAAAGTGGGTCCGCTAATCGACAAATACACGGCCAACCCCAACAGCCTTACTTCGGCCCAGCAGCTTGTCGCGGAAAGGTCAATTGCTAAAGACGAGTTAGCGCACTTGAACCTTCAAATCAAACAATTCAAGACCATGCAGGCGACCGCGTCGAGATTCAAGCAAACCGCCACGGGAATGCTTTACTCCAGCCTCATTTTCGGCATCGGCTGGCTCGGGCCCGGCCGCATTGTTTACGAGGTCAGCGACGGGTTCATGATGCAGGCGTCGGGCTCGGGCAACAAGTACGTCAAGATAGCGGTCAACCGCGAGCTCGCGAAGGACTACCGCGACGCGACCGACCCCGGCGGATTGGGGCGGGTGCAGGAACTCGTCGGAAAGCTCACGGACGGCGCCACCGGAACGCCCGAGAAAGTCTTCAACCCGGGCAAGGTGTTCATAATAAACAAGGGCGAGCCGCAAACGCAGGCAAAGCTTTCGAATTCCATAACCACGGTCAGGCCCGCCAGCGAAGGCGGCTGGAACATCGCAACGCAATGGGCGGGCCAGTCGTCGTCCGTGAACTTCGAGGACTTGAGGAAAATCAACAAGGACGAAAAGTTCACTAGCATGAACTTCGTGGTGAACGAAATACTGCCCGAAGGCGTAATCGACCGAAGCGTAAACGGCGACATGTACAAGTACGTAACCGCGATAGCCCTGCCCGTGATGCTCTCGAAAAGCGTGTTCACCGAGGCGGGCCGCGCTTTCGGCATCGCCATGATTTACAAGGGGTTCGCGATAGGCATGGCCGTGGACGAAGACCAGGGCAAGGACCTGCCGTGCACCAAGAACGACCTCAACGGGCTGAAAAGCACTTACCTGTCGATAGCTACCATAGGCTACGGCTCGCAAATCATCCTGACCGTGGTATTGCCCGCGACGTCGCTCGCAACGGGAAAAGGCGAGCTGGCGGTGACGCTGCGAACAATAGGGAAAATCGGCACGAGCCCCATTATGCGCTCGACTTCGGACATCTTGAACTGGGTCAACCCGGTCGAGGCCCTGCAAATGTATCACGGCAACGTTGCCATGACTTACGTGACCAACTGCATGGACTCGCAGTACAAGATTCTCGCGTACGCGCCGCTGTCAACCGAGGCGGCCGGAGCCGCGGCGGGCAACGCGGGAACGAACCCGCTGCAGGCGCTGCAAAGCCTGACTTCGCAACTAAGCGCGGGCTCGGCCGCGGAGAACACTTACGCGCCCAAGAACACGAGCACGCAACTCGACAAGCTGAAGGACGCGTTGAGCTTCCGCGCGGTGATGGACGGACAGAACGGCGCGGTCGCGCCCGAAGAGATTTACTACCTCCAAATAGAGGAGAGCGCGTGGAGCGTGCAAGGCGGGTTGTTCGACCAGCTCGAAAGGAAGGGCTGCAAGTTCAGCGAGAACTACCAGAGCGGCGACGCGCTGTTCAACCTGGGCGAGGACGGCATAACCGTTTACAACAAGGACGGCAGCGTGCGCCTCGCGCTCACGGACTACTGGAACAAGGTGCGCGCGCTCGCGAGGATGCGCTCGCAGGAAAACGGCCGCGTGATTTTGCCCAACAGGATAATCGAGCACTCGTTCGATTGCAGCGGCGCGTTCATGGAAATCAACTACCAGGGCGACCCGAGCCTGACCGGCGACTGCAACGCGGACTGCCTGAAGAAGGCGATTGCCGAAGTCACGGGCCGGGACGTCGGGAACGACTTGACGCCGTTCATCGGCCGCATCTCGAGCGTGGACACGGACAAGGGCATCGCGACTTTCGCGGACGACGCCATAGGCTTCACGGTCCTCTACCCCGACGAGTCGTCGACCGCGCTGGACGACTACAACAGCGCCAACGGCAACGCCGGCGAAAAGGAAAAGTTCGGGCAGGAAGTGACCGCGCCGGGCTACGACAAGCTGGGCGGGCTCGCGTCGCGGCAGGAACTGCGCGCCTCCAAGCTGAAGGTTTACGGCGACGGAAAGGCGGAATTGACGGGCAGCGGCGTGCCCGCCACGCAAATCGGGAAAATCAAGACGATTATCGGCGACAGGGGCAAGATGGAATTCTCGAACGGGAAGGTGCTGGTATTCATCTACTCGCTGGCGGAGTCCAGCAGCCAGAACATCAAGGCGGTGACCGCGTCCCTGAAGGACGGCGAAATCAACGCGAAAGTCGTCGCCAAGACGGGCGCCGAGGAGTCGGGAAGCGAGCTGAACGCGGCGCTGGACAAGATACAGGGAAGCGGCGGCCTGAACTCGCTGGAAACCGAGGACAAGATTTACTACTTCGACGGCGACAAGCTGCGCGTGATAGACAAGAACACGGGCGAAGCCACGGATTACGTGATTACGGGCAGCAAGGACCTTGGGAACGGCCAGTTCCAGTTCGACACGGACAAGGGGCCAATCCAGCTGGGAGTCGGGATGCAGAACGGCCAGCCCACGCTCACCACTACCGATTCCAGCGGCTTGAAGGAGATACTCGCGTTGCTCGCGGCGCGCGGCGACAACGGCATCCTGACCTTCAACCCGAGCACGGGCGCGATAAACGTTTACAACGGGCAGGACATTCCCCTCAGCTCGGACTTCACGAGCAAGGGAATCGGCTTCATGGCGGACCAGAACGGCAACACGCGCGGCGTGCCCGTGGACAACCCGTTCACCAAGGAATACAAAACGGGCGGCACTGCGGCGTCAAACGGGCTCAACCTCCCCGCGTGGCCCGAAGACAACGCGCTGATGGCGCTCATGCTCGCCGCGGCATTATTGGGAATCGCTTTCGTGCGCCGCTTTGACGAATAGCGCGGGCTTGCAGGCTATTTCGTCCGCACCCGCGGCATTGGCAGAATCCAAATCCCCAATCGAAGCACACTCGACGGCGACTTTTTTCCCGAAAACTTCGCGCAACACCCGCACTTTTTCCGCCGCGCGGCCGTCGAAACCCGCCTCGTCAAGCACCACGAGCACGCAGTCCGCCAAGTCGGCGTAAAGGCGCATCACCATCGGGTTCGCGGGCGGCCTGAACGCCAGCCCCGCCTCGAAGCCGGCATCGCGGATTTTTTGCAGCGCGGCCGTTGCGCGCAGGGCCTCCGCATGAACGGTAATCCGCGTCACGTTCTTCAGGAAAAAGTGGTGCACGAGTTCAGCGGGCTTGCGGTCCAAGACGTGGACTTCGACCGGCACGCCGAGCGACGCGACTTTTTGCAGCGCGGCAAGCGACTTCAGGCTTTTGGCGTGAAAGTGGACGCCCGCGGCGCCCGCTAATGATTCGGTTTTGACGCGCGCATTGTCAGCTATTACCCAGTTGCGGGTCACTTCTTTTCTTCCGCCTTCTTTTCCTTGGGCTTGGGCGCGAAGCCCAGCTCCGCCAGCGGCTTGGAGCCCGCGGTCGTGATGGCCGCGTTCAACTGCATTGTTTCTTCGCTGACCGTGTTGCCTATCAGCGTCTTCTTCTGCTTTTGCCCCTTGCCCATCGGGCGCTTCTTGCTGAAGCGGCGGACGCCCACGCCTTTGCTGAACACGGATTTGAGCTTGCGCGAGCCGCTCACGTTGGCGGCCATGGGCGTGCCCTGCTTGTCCGAGCCGCCGGTTATCTCGAGCTCGTAACCCGGCAGGCCGATTGCCCCGCCTTCGAACTTTTCGCCGATGCGCTTGCCGAAAAACTGGCCTTCCTTGCCGGCTTCAATCTCCTTCTGGAACGAGTGCCCGGTCTTCGGGTCGCCGAAAACAATCTTCAATCCCAACACCACCTAATGGACTAGTAACAAAACTAGCTGCAACTATTGAATAGTTTCCAGTTAAAAATACTTATTAACGCTTGCGTTTCCCGTTTCCTCGTCCGCCGGCGCGCTGCTGCCCGCGCGCCTTCGGCGCTTTTATTAAGCTTTACGTGATGGTTTTTACGACGGAAGCAACAGCCGCAAATTGATTGCGGTTAGCATGGGGGATATTGGATAATGCGCCGCGTTTTGTCGTCAGTCGCGTTTGCGCGCCTTTTGGCAAGCGGCAGCCCGTTCCCGTGCGCCGCGTCCGGCCGCCGGCTTCCGGCGAGGGGGACCGCAGCTTGAAAAACGCGCTGCCGCTTTTTGCGCTGCTGTTCTCTTGCACACTCACCACAGCCGCCCTTTTCCATGCCTGCACAAACCTGAATGTGGCGAACACCTACTACCTGCAAAACGGCGTTTTCACGGTCGGGGGCGGGCCCTGCATGAACGTTTCCGCGGACAACGTCACCGTCGACTGCGCAGGCTTCAAAATTTACGGCACGGACAAGACCATTGACATAGCGATAAACAATTCCGAGGGCCACGCGAACCTGACGGTCGTCAACTGCACGTTCTCGCTGTTCTACGCCGCGTTTTACGAGAAGAAGACTCCGGACAACGCGACTTACACCAACAACTTCGTCAACACCAGCGCCTACAGCATCTTCGCCTACAACGCGACGAACCACTACGTGAGCAACCTGACCGTCTGGAGCGGGGGCGAAGTCTACCTGAACAACGCGACGAACTTCAGCATCGCGCGCTCGAACTTCACCAACGTGACGCAGGGCGCGGCGGGCTTCTCGACGTACGCGGTTCGCGCGGTGAGCGGCTCGCGCGCCGTGACCTTCGACGGCAACCTGGTGAACGAGTACGAGGCGGGAATTTACGACTTCATGACCGACGCGACCTCGAACGGCAACACGGTGAAGAACAGCGTCTTCAGCGGCAGCAACGGCACGCGCATCGACAACGCCAGCCAGCTGGTGTTCTACAACAACACGGTTTACAACGTTTCCGCCTACTCGCTTTACGTGGGCCACGCCGGCGCCTTCCCGACCTCGTCCGGCGTCAACGTTTCCAACAACAACTTCTCGTACGCCCAGACCGGCGCCGTGGCGCCCTGCGTGAGCATGGACAACGCAACGGGCGTGGCGTTCAACAACAACAACCTGGTGTCCTGCGGCATCGGCGGCGCGTTCTTCAACTCAACCGTCGCGTCGGGCACGTTCGGCTCCGCGAACG
>Ga0210057_1002645_pt1 | contig 25431 bp, 16 predicted proteins | sample CryGeyCG2114_010_2_FD_183968 | JGI IMG/M metagenome (GOLD analysis project Ga0210057, IMG submission 183968) | Groundwater microbial communities from aquifer - Crystal Geyser CG10_big_fil_rev_8/21/14_0.10 (SPAdes) (version 2) | ecosystem: Environmental > Aquatic > Deep subsurface > Groundwater ...
CGGCACCTCCCCATATAAACATATCTTTAATGGTATTGCCGGAAACCTCTGCAGGATTTTGATTGGTACCTTCTTGTCCCCAAGCAGACATTCCCAGTTCTCCGCGACCTGTTCCCCACTGCCAGTACTCACTTGTTGCACCGCTGACGGCAACTTGTGGTCGCATCAGCGGAGATCGCCATATAGTCCCATCGGGATAGACGCCATTTGATATGGCCATATTTCCCAGGAACATATTATTGATTGCCTGCTTGGGTGATATGGTCGTCGACTTATTACTGAGAATATTAAATGCTGCATCTAAATAGGGACCAAGGGCAATATTGTTCTCAATCTTTCCATAACTGCTGTTGTACATCTCAACGGCATTTGTCTGTCCCCACCAACCTCCATATAGTTGTCCTTCCCACCACTGCCAATATGCTACACAGCGGCGGACCGTATTGTATTCAGATGCATAGGAAAGTATCATTTTCCTTCCTGTCCCTGCAGCAACACAATCCTCAAACACATTGTCACTCGTATCCTGCGCCATGAGAATTACGTGGGCGTTGTCATGAGTATTGGCATTGTACCCGGATACCCGACGGAATATATTGTGACTTGAGTTTACCTGGAATACTGCATAGGTACTATTTCTGGCAACAATTCCCTCAACCAGATAGTACTCTTGAAGGTATCCTCCGCGTGTGCTGTCATTAAGCCATACACGAAAATCCACCGGTATCAGATTACCTTCACCATCACATCCTTGTGGTGTAAAACAATCCGTATCGCCATCGATAATCGCCTGTCCGTCGTTCTGAGCTTTTATAGTAATCCTCGTCGATTCTGTCGCACCTGTAATCCTCGGTCCTAAAGATTGGTAATAGATCCCGTCCAGAAGGATAAGGGTGTCTCCGGGAATCATCACCTGCCAGGCTTTGGTAAAATTTTTCCAGGGACCATTGCCTCCACTTATTAGGGTATCTGAAGTTCCTGCATAACTATCACTGCCAACGATATCCGGATTTGATCCGTCTAGATCTTTATCCGGGGCTATATAGTAGGTAGCAGCATCTATCTGGTGACTTAGGAATATTGGTACAACAAATATAAAAAATAAGTACAGAAATATTTTGTATTTTTTAATATTTTTCATGTAGTGTAATAATGACAAAATTAAGAAAATATTATATTAATAAGCTGTATTACCCCAGTACCATTCGGTACGGGGCAGGCATCTTTAAAATACTTAATAGATAAAAACGTACCCCTTATAGGAATATAATGTTTATCAAAGCAATAACATCTAATATATCCACCTTACCATCATTATTAATATCACTTTTCTCTACTCCACTTGGTGTGAATATTTCATTTATTAATATAATTATATCTTGTATGTTTACTGTATTATCGTTGTTTAGGTCTCCTGTTATTGAAGGTACACTCCCATCATCACAGTTTGTTCCATCTATACTCCAGCACCACCCACGATAGGCTTTGATGGTTTCGGCGAGTTTTTGGAGGTAAAACAAGTCTCCTCCTTCGGTAAGCCAAGGAATATCAATATAGTCTTTTAATTCTTCACCCGAAGCATTTTGTATCCATGCTTTTGCCATAAAAAGTTGATAGGCATCAATCGGTTGATTGAGGTTGTGTTCAGCTCCAAATACTCCTTCTCCAAATGAACTATACCAATGGGAAATGAGCGCTTCAACTTTTTTCACATATATTTCTTCTTCACCGGCACCACCCTGTTTGGCTCCGTGATCTGTAAGGAGACGCGCCAGTTCCGGCGTCATAAATTTATAGGCAATGAGATACTCTGACCAAGCTAGATGGCCAAACATAGAATGATCCGCAAGTTCAATATTAAATTGACTAAGACCTTTTACTTGCCGTGCATCATCAAAAGAACTTATCCAATTGTAGTTTGCTAAAATACCCGTCCAGTTTTCTGCCTGAGATATAGAATACCAGGCAGGATTTGAGGGAATGGTAATCAAGTTTGCGTTTGCTATATACCTTGGATAGTGAAGCATACCAAACCTACTCACACTTTCTTTTGCCAGTAATGCACGAGCAAGATGTTCCCATTCAGAAGCATCAGTAACACCCTGATCTTTCATCTTTTCAGCCAACCGGACAAAACCAATAAGACCTGCAAATTGCCGGTTGTTCATTATCACCGCAATCTGGCCATCAGCATTTGCCTCGGGTTGTTTTCCATAAAACCAATACATGGTCGCCCAATCCTTCTCTGCCATAGAAGTAGTAAATATATTTTTCATTTTATTCCAAAGGTTGGTGTTAACCGAGATATCAGCGACGGTATCATAATAATTAGCTAATGCATAAATACTGAATAACGGAACCTTATCCAGGAATTGATCCTGCCTCAGATATTGATTTCCAATAAGATAAAGAAAGGATGGAATGCTTTCCGGAGAGTTGAACTGTTCTCTCGTGGTCCCTTCAGTCAGAGAAAGATTGTACACATCCTCAGGTGGATATTGATTTCGTTCTTGAGTAAGATAGGTTGTTAATCTTGCTTTATCAGTGGGTTTTGTTATATCAATAACATTCGAAATATGATACAGCGCATCCGCCGGATTAAAAAAGAATACGGTACCCCGTTCAGTTCTCCGGTTCATACCATCGTCAAATATCCACGGAGCAAAATGAATAGGATTTCCGTTTTGATCAAAGAGCTTGTCAACTTCAGTTTGTAATTCCTGGATAAGTTCCTGAGGTACCTGTCCGTTTTGAAGAATTCGTTTTGCATTTATGTATTTATTTAATCCTGAAATGCTCCAGGTATAGGTGTTGGTATTTTCTATGCCAAACAGATGTCCAAACTCAGTTGGGTAGTTGGCATCAACAAGTGTTCCTGAGAACTGCACATTGAGAGCATCTTTTGAAATACCAAGCATGGGAGGAATGGATGCATATTTGATCCCTGTTGTCCCGCCACAGACATTGGTAAACGTTATGTCTTCTTGTATTATCGCCGTGTCAGTATTCCCTGAGTCAGGATATGACTCTGATACGGTTGTTGGATATTCACACAACCTCTGGCCCCACCAATTTGCTTTGTCAATAACATTCTGTGGCAATCCGGTTGACCAGGTTTCTGTATCTGATGCTTTAGGAATATTTCTTCCCAAAAGGGGCATGACCGTCATCGATCCAACATGGGTACTGAAGGTAAGATCAATGCCACCGTTTGAAGAATGTTGAATGCCGGCTGGTTTCTTTTCAAACGTCAATAGTAATGGCAAGTCTGCCATATATGCATTTTGTTGTCTACCTGCTGTTGGTATTTTGGTTGACAAAAAATGGCTATTGGTCCCGTACCAAAGGATCATCCAGGATCCTTGCATATCTGACAGATCTAATTGTGTGGAACTTAATACTTTTACCGCAGTACCAGAAGAAGTATTATAAGCAATATATTTTGGATACGAAACGGTATTGGTAGGAGCATCCGGCACATATCCTGACTGGGGATCCTGGGTTGCTCCGTAAACATTGCCGGAAAATAGCGTAAGTGTTTGAGCGGTATTTTGTTGAATTAAGAGGGCAGGAGATAGCCGTGAAACCGTAATAGCCAAATTTAAGGATCCGTTGGTAAAGGATAATGTATTATGTGCCCAATCTGCCTGCTGTGAACTTAATATGAAATCAGGTTCACCGAGAATCCGGATAGTTCCAAGATCAATTCCCGTAGGCATATGTAGATATTTATATCCGGCACTTGCCGCACCACCGTAGGTCATAAGAAATGGCTCACTGTCTGTTGACATCAACATACCTAATCCTGCGACAGTGTTCCGGGTAACCCCGACTCGAAAACCTTTAGAAAAGGTATATGGTGTTGATTCCATCCCGATAGCACCGGTTTGCCAGTCCTGGTAATTAATTGTTTGGGCATAAGTAACATGCGGAAAGACCAATACAATACTAATGACGACTAAAACAAGACAACTAAGTTTTGAGCTTTGCATTTTAAGTTTTAACATTTTGGTTAGTTTGTATTTCTTGCAATAAGTTCGTGTATACTAATGTGATAGAACCATCCGTTTGAAATGCTAGGAGGATTACCGCCACCTCCCTGCGTATTAGTAAACATCTGTCTATTGGTATGCCCGGTACCGATCGGTGTCCAAGTTATATTGGTCAGATTAAACACACCAGTGTAGTTAGCATTTCCTTCCTGAGTATGCATGGCAAATATCAAATTATTTACGCATGTTACATTCATATTTTCATCATAATTTCCATTTCCGGCTAGAACATTGTTCGGATCTACCAGTCGCTGAATAGTTTGAGTCGATAAATCAAAACGTCCCCACCCACTCCGTGTCCATCCAGCAACCGGTTGCGTTTCTGTAATATCCTGAGGAATAATGAGTCTTCCATCTCCATCAACACAGGGAGGAGTTGTTGCTCCATTCATCGTCTGCCCGCTATCCTGTGGAAGGTTAATGGCAGTGGACTGATCCACGCCGGTAGTTATATCAAGTGCAAAGAAGTTTTTGTTAAACGCCATGGCACGGTTGAATACGTAACCACCATACACCACCGGCCAGTAATCTTTAAATGCAGCACCGTTGAGCTCTCCACTGTCCCATACTTGAGAACCGTTTAGCTGATTCAATGCATACGTATGCATGTTCATACCACCAAAATATACATTGGTATCATCCGCTGCTGCCGTTTGCAAAAGGGGTGTACCCATATCTTTTTGCCATATAATATCGCCATTAGAAAGATCAAGCGCATAAAAAGTACCATTTCTATTACCTAAAAACACTCTATTGTCAACAATAACGGGGGACATGGAAAAGCCATACCGACGAAACCCCCGGACACTGGTTCGCCAGCGTTCAACGGGCGTGCTGGTTTGGGTAGCATCCAGCGCATATACATTGTCATTCATATCGGCAAAGACGACCGTATCATGAGATGCGGCGACCGAACCCAAAATTGGACCGTCTGCTTCATAGGTCCACAGAATTTTACTTTTATCAGGTTTCCCGTCGCCATTCGTATCCTGGCCTTGTGCGTCAAAGGCATATAATGCAGGTTTTTTTCCGTTTGCGCCTTCAGTTCCAATAAATAGTTTGCCACAATAGATGATTGCTTGTACTTGCGGATAAATCTTGTCCGGTTGAAACGCATGTGTCCACGTGCGTGTTGGGAAGTTTGATCCCAAGGATTCTGGAGAGTCGCCGGTGTGCTGTGGATTTCTCCCGATCTGCGGCCAGTTGTTTGGCATGGCATCACAACTGGTTGTTTGTGCCTGAACCTGATTAATTTCGGTTGGTTTTGTGTATCCTCCTCGTTCCGATTTTAAATAAAAAGCAAAGCAAAATATTATAAGAAGTGATACTACTGAAAATATTTTTAATGTAATTATTACACCTTTGGACATCTAGTACATTATAGGATAACTATACAGATTTAGAAACACAAACACCAAATTGCAAAGGAAATACTCTAGCATGGGCTCTAAGAAAGACCAGGTCTTTCTTAGAGTTGTTGTGAAAGGTTTCTGTTTATAAGGCAGACTTTATTTGAAATGCTTAGTCCAAAATTCAATATTCCCCACTATGCAATATAAAAAATTTAACATTTTATTTCAACTGAAGATTATGTTTATAAGTGCAATTACATCGATAATGTTTACAATATTATCCTCATTTATATCTGGGTTTGCATTTGGGTTACCAAAAACAAAACTTGGTTTATTTTCTGCAAAAATGTAATTTATTATTTGTATAATATCTAAAATATTAATATTTCCATCTCCGGTTAAATCTTTTGAGTTTAGATTTATCGTGAGGTCTAGTTGATTAAATTCTGTATTTACATAATTACCCTGATATAGTAACCCTGAAATTCTAAGAGGCGTATTGGTGCTAAATGTTACTGTAGTATTACCCGTTTTAAGGGCTTGGAATTCTATATTTATTAAATTAAATTGACCTGAGGTGGTTGATGCTAAAAGGCCTCCACTATAATCGGTTGTTCCTAATGTATTGTCAAACCTATTATCTAAAACTGTAATAAGTGTTGTACCTGGTGTTGTACTTACCACGTTAATAAAACCTGGGTCGAAATTTAAATGTACCCCCGCTGAATTTATTAATTGAGAATATGTATTTGTGTCTATACTTATTGTAAAATTATTACCTTTATTAACTGATAAACTATTTGGAATTATGTTAATGTTTGGAACATTTGTATTTTGGGTCAAATGTAAAACCCAATCATTTGTATCACCCAAAGGATTATTAAACTGTTGTATTTTGCTACCACCTGTTGCATCTGTACCTTGTGTAACTGTGCCTGTTTTGGGGTCAATCCACTCTGCTTTTAGCAAATCAGAGAATCCGTACAAATCAACTGTACCTGATCCGTTTTGAAAATACACAATGTATTCTTTTCCATATTCACTTAAACAATTAATAGTTGCGTTTTTGCAAGGTTGCATGTTTGAATAATTACTAGTTTCCATAAAGTTGTTTAATATTTTTATATAATCTTTGGCCATACTTGTACCATATGTTCCTACACCTATGTTATTTTCAGTGTATAATAACGCTCCCCCTGCCGTTGCAATTCCCCATGCTGCATGTCTTAGTTCATCTGGCGTTAATTTACTAGTTCCTTCCCAAGATACCTCTGTTGCTAAAACGGGTTTGTTTATATTTCCGCCTGCATCAACTGGTGTAAATTTTTTAATGTAATTGTTTGCAATTGTTGCATCGGACGCGGTTCCACCATCACCTGGATTTGTGAAATACTCTGGGTAAGCAAGACTTCCAGTTTTTATCCATGTCTCTGTATTTGTTGAAACATTGACATTTTGGGATTTATATACAGTAAATATTTTATTAAAAGGATCGATTTGTTCAAAATATCTACCAACCGGGATGAAATAAAAAAAGTTTAAAGCGGTACTAATTGGGCCTGTTCCCAAGGTAAGTATGGTATTATAAAATGCCCCTTCCCTTGCTAAATAATACTTAACATACTTTTGCCTTGTTGCAGTGTCCGTTGGAAAATTGGAGATTGGGGTATTAAATATGCCATCATAAAAATACACATATACATTTTTTTGAGCCAAACTCTGAATTAAATTATCTAATCTTTTCCAAGAATTTAAATCAAATTGAGTGTAATCAGTTGTACCACTTTGATTTACATAAAGTGAAAATATTGGTGTTTCATAAGTATTACTATTTAAGTTATTATCTGTATAGTTTTTCGCTTGGGCCGTAGTTATAGATACCATATTATAGTTATATCCACTTGTACTTTGAGATCCTAGATAAGTATCAATAAGATTCTGTTGTTCATCACTTGGTAAATAAGGTAACTCTGCCATGTTATACCACTTGGGGTAAAAATTATTCCCATTTGACTGTTGAAACCACAAATTATTGTTTGGGTTTACTTTTAAAGGTCCTGAAATATTTCCTGAAACACAGTTAAATGTTCCGCTACTTCCTGGTGTGTTGTCACTAAAAGATGCTTGCCAGTTCCATGTACCTTGCTCCATACACATGAACCGTATTTTCCAAATATTTCCGGTTTGCCCGCCCAAACCATTACCATCATAAAAACCGAAAAAATCGTAAGTTTGGCTTGAAGGAGAGGTTAATTGTACATTTAAATCTACATCGAAAAAAGGATTAGTGTATGAGTTATTGTTTGTAACTTGGGTTTCAAAATAATTATATAATTCTATATCGGCGGCTTTAACCTGTTTTGTGTTTGAGATAAAAATAATGGGCAATAAAAGGACAAATAAAAATGAAATTTTTTTTATGGCAGACATGAAAGTAATTATATATTAATACTAGAGGTTAACCAACCATTAAATCGCTAACTTATTTTTCTTCTTTTTCTATTTCTACAAATTCATTTTCTACTTCTTTTATTCTACTTTTACATTTTTTTATAAGTTCTCTTCCTCTTTTAATTTTTTCTATTCCTTCTTCTAGGTTTATATTGTCACTTTGAAACCAGGCATTGATTTCTTCTAATTCTTCAATAGAATCACTGAATTTTATATTATTATCTTTGTTTTTTTTCATAAAAATATATTTAAATATGTAAACACTACGTGTTTTTTTCAATTCTTGATGTCAAAACACCTTTTGACAATTGAATAGTAACTGATTCCCCAATTTTAACATCCTTTATATCTTTTACTATATTATTTTTTGCACTTCTTGTAATACTGTATCCTTGTTTTAATTTTAAAGCAGGATCTGCTAAATTTAGATTTGTATTTAGCGCATCTATTTTTTTATCAATATTTTTTATCCAGTTATTTATGCTTAAATTTATATCTCTATCAATGTCGTAAATTGCTTTATTATTCTCTTTTATATTGTCATAGAAATTTCTATATAAATTCTCTTCTATACTTTTTAATTTCTGTTTATATATTAATACCTTATTCTTAAAACTAGATTTAATACTATCCCCTACCGACTCTACTAATTGTTTTGCATTTTTCCATGGATCACTAATTATTCTTCCAGCATGGGTAGGTGTTGAGGCTCGAACATCTGCTACTAAATCAGCAATGGTTATATCGTTTTCATGACCTACTCCACAAATAATTGGTATTCTTGATGAGTAAATTGCTTTTGCTACTTCAAAACTATTAAATGATTGTAGACTTTCTAAACTCCCACCTCCTCTGGTTATAACTAAAACATCTATTTCTTGTGTTGTTTCATTAAACCATTTTATAGCTTCTACTATATTTGAGATACTTTGCATTCCTTCAACCCTTACGTCGTAAAATATTACCTTAAATCCGAAGTTACCTAAATGTGTTATAAAATCTTTCTTGGCATCTCCAAAATTAGATGTAATTAAGCCTATTGTCTTAATATATACGGGTATTTGTTTTTTGTGTTCGGTATCAAAATATCCATCTTGTTGCAATTTATTTTTAAGTGCTTCTAAATTAGCTTTTAATTCCCCCTCCCCTACTGATGATATTTGATCGGCAATAAATGTGAACTTTCCTAGTGGTTTGTATATATTTGCATTTCCATATACTTTAATTTCCATTCCTTCTTTAATTTCAAATCCCATATAATCATATTTATACCTCCACATTAATGAATCTAGTTTAGAATTGTCAGTTTTGTCGAGAAGAGAAAAATATATTGCCGATCCCCTTTCTGTTAACTGACCCACCTCACCTTGGATAGTAAATTTAACAGGTTCAATAACAGCATTTACTAAATCAAGATACTCCGAGACACTAAATATTTGTTCTATATCTGAATTAAAGTTCATGAGGTATATTATAGTGCACCAATACCAGTTACAAAATTAAAATCTCAAATTACAAACAGAAACACTTATAGTATGGCCTCAAGAAAGACCTGGTCTTTCTTAGAGTTGGTGGGAAAGGTTTTTATTTATAAGTAGAATCTGGCTAGAATGATTAATCCGACATCAAAAATCCAACATTCTGTATTAACTAAATATTATGTTTATAAGTGCTATTACCCCAGTACCATTTGGTACGGGGCAGGCATCTCCAAAATACTTAACAAATAAAACTGTGTCGTTTATGTGAAAATTATGTTTATTAAAGCAATAACGTCTAGTATATCAACTTTCCCATCATTATTAATATCACTTCCCTCTACTCCCCTTGGTGTGAATATTTCATTTATTAAAATAATAATGTCTTGTATGTTTACGGTAAGGTCTCCGTTTAGATCTCCTGTTATTGAAGGTATACTCCCATCATCACAGGTTGTGCCATCGGCACTCCAACAGGTCCCGCGATATGCACGAATAGTCTCTGCCAGTTTATTAATATAATAGTAATCTCCCAGTGGCACCCAGGGAACATCAAGATATTTTGCCAATTGATCCGCCGTTTCTCCCAACACCCAGGCCTTTACCATAAATATTTCGTAAGCATTATCCGGGATATTGTAGCTATTTTCTTTTCCCAGATATGAATCAGAATATGCTTCAAACCATGTCCCGTTATTTTCCTCATTGATGCGTACCCATTCGGTTACTTCAGGGAGCGCATATTGTGCAAGAAATCTTCCTAACTCAGGTGTTATATTTGCATACGCAAGAAGCCGTCGGTCTCGAAAACCTTCCGAATGCTGATCCTTAAGAACCACGCCAAATTGATCAAAGCGGATTGGTTTTCTGATGTCGCTCAAGTAACTCGTCCAGTTGCGTTGCCAGAGTTGTGCGTCACCATTTTCTCCATAGTTACGCGACGTCTGTACCATCCAATCTGCTGGAGTTGGATTTCTCAACTGTGCTGTTGCATACAGATGTTTGGTGATTTTTTCTTGTGCAAGACGTGAAATAAGTGACTTTGCCAAAAGATAATATCCAACCTGCTCTGATTCTGCATCGCCCACCAATGTTCCCAACCGGGCAAGACCAATTGATCCGGCAACTGCCTCGTTTGATGTCAGCGTTCCCCACCGAATATCATCTCCCAGATTCCGGTCATAGGGCGCAAATGTCATGGTCGCCCAATCACTAACTAACATGTATGGTTTTGCTATATCTTTGATTTGGGTCCATTGCTGGGTATATGATCCTGATGTTCCCAAATCGGCTGTATCACCCGTATTGGTATAGAATCCGGCAAGCGCATAAAGGTTCATGAGTGGTTTTACACTCATACGATGGTATGAATAGCCGATATCATCAGGAGTCATTGCCGTGTCAATAAAAGAGGTTTCCCGTCTTGTTCCTGTATTATAAGGAACCGTCTGTACATTATTCACATAAGATACTTTTCGTCCGTAGGTCACCATATCATAGGCCTGCTCTTCTGATTGTAAGTAAGAATCAAGATTTGTAGCAGCAGCGTTGGAAAGAACATCCCGTGTATTAGATAAATAATACTGTGTCTCCCAGGGAAACGACCAGATTGCTCGATCAGGAAAAAGGGGATTAAACTTGCCCAAATAAGGCCACCAGGGGGCTAAATGCCCTGCTTGTTCCACAGTAGATACTTCTTGCTGCAGTTTTGTAATTACCCACGAAGGCTCAGAGCCGGTATTGATAAAAATGCGGTTCTGTGCGGTATAGGTATCCAGTCCGCTGACCACATATTCGTAACTTGTTCTATTATCAATACCTGCCACAGGGCCGATTCTCAATGTAGTAACACTGGTGTTTAGTTGAGGGTTCCCCACGAATTGAATAGGCATACCCCCATTTTTAGCAAGTGTTACAACCGGTGCAATTGGCGCGTAGTGCTGTCCAAACCCTAAATCACGATATGAAAAAGTGTCAGTCACACTTAGCTGGTTATTGTTGGTATCAAAAGTATACGTTTCAGAAACTGATTCGGGGAATTTGCCCAGCCGGTTGTACCATTCCCGTGACAATTGGGTAATTTCGGAAGGCAAAGATGTACTCCAGAGTTCGGTTGTTTGTTTGGGATCTGATCCGTTCTCTGCATCAGATGCTGATACAAAGGGATACTTTTGTCCCAACAAAGGCATAAAGGCGATTTGTTTTGAAGCACTATTCCCATAATTAAGCTCAATACCGCCTGCAGGATCTACAATAAGAGATTGTGGCTTTGTATCAAATACCACTAAAACAGGAATGTCAACTTTAAATATCCAGTGGCTTGGATCATACATATAGGCGCCTGGGTACCAACTGGCAAATCCTCTGTTTGGAAAAAGAGGATACGTAGAACTCCATAGATAACTATCTGCCCCAAACCACATGAGTACCCAATTCTCCTGTAGACCTGTAAGGTCAACTGTGTTATTGCTTGGGGTACGGACTGAAACACTGCTTGACGTTGGGACAGCAAAGTATGCAGGATTGCCTATAAAATCCTGAAGCGTTGCACTTCCCCATGATTGCGTCGGCTGAACCATTGTTCTTTTTGTCCCGTCAAATAAGCGAACACCGGGCGCATTAGTAGTAATAAGTGATGCGGGAACAATACGGCTTGCTAACAGTTTGAACTCTTCTCCCACTCCATATGATTGAGCAAACTCATCATAGGACCAATCTCCAGATTCTGCAGGGGCTGCAGAAAAAGAAGTGGCATCTGAAGGCCGAATTACCCCAAGTGAAACAGGATTTGAGTAGACACTATGTTCGTACGTTGACCGTATGTCGTCCCTTCCATGAATGTACGGATACATTTGCATTTGCATCATGTTGGTTGCCGGAACGAATTCAAAATTCAAACCCGAAAGAGTACCAATACGTTTCAGACCTGAAGAATTAAACGTCATCAATTTATATCCGCTATCCTGCCAGTTCCATGCATCAAATGCTGCTACTGGTTGAACCATCATTGTAAACAACATTAAGAATATTGAGAAACGTGTTAAGTTTTTCATATTAGTGATAGACAACAATCATGTTTTGATATAACTGAACAATATAGCCGTTTGCATAAATAGCAGCGCTTCCCATTTGACATAAATCATCGGGAAACGGGTGACTGGGACGGTTACTGATACTGCAGTTACTCCCATCCCGGAGGGAACAACCCGGCTCAGTCTGGCACCGGGCACCAATGATAATATCCCCTGCTGCGCTATAATTATTTGTTTCATCGACTGTTATTTCATCAGGCGTATATTTACTGCTTATATTTGAATCCGTATACCGCTCAACAATCCGACCAGTGTTTAAATCCATACGCCCAAATGCCCCCCAGGGTATTGCATTTGCCAAACTACAGTAATAATCGCATCCGTTAAAGGCAGCACCTGCCACATGGAACATAGTTTCCAAACCCCGATTGGTATAAATGGGAGGGGGTTGTGCCCCGCCATTTGCTATAACATGCAGAACTGATGGGATATAGGGCTGAGCTCCCGTGTTTGCATCAAACACATAATATGTTTGTGAACGAGGGTGTACGGTAAGCCAGTCAATTGTCTTTTGCATGGGAGTAACTAATTTTACGGGATCGAACGGATTGTAATTTGGATTTGTCTTATTTGCATTTCGGTCCATATATCCTTCAACAACATCCATGTTTGCTTGGTCCATGAGGGTATGGTCTTGCTGATTAATATATTTGGTGTAAACAGCGGGAGCTGTGGTTATAATCACTTTGTTTTCTGCAAACACGGGAGCATATTTTCCAAAATTATCCCCATAGAGTTGTGTAGATGTCCAGACAACTGTCCCGCTGGTTGCATTTACTGCATGCATTTTAAGGTCGCCCCCGCCAATAAACACGTTGTCGTTTCCATACGTTGGACTGGAAATAACAGGACCGGGAATAGAAACCGGTGACCATTTTTCTGATCCATCTGCAACATTCAGTGCATGAAGTTTACCTAACCGATTTGTTACATAGAGAGAATTTTCCGATTCAACCAACAGCAAGGCTCCGCCAAAAGATGCCGGAGGAGTGGCAGGGTGATAGGGCGGGCTCCATACATCGGATCCATCAGCAGGATCAAGTGCATATACCGACCCGTTCAGGGTGGCGGCAAATACGGCGGTATCTATTCCTGCAAGTGTGTGATTTATGGCTCCATCAAGCTGACGTGACCAATCTAAGTGACCTGTTATCAAATCATACGCATAAACAATTCCCTTTTTTGAGCCTATATATGTTCGATTTCCAATTACAATGGGCTGAGCAGTATGCGTAAATGTATCATCCTGATGCCATACATCCCAGACATAGCCAAAGTTTGTTTTTGTCGTTGTAACCGGGTTATATCCTGTCCTGTTTTCATCATGTTGGTACTGCGGCCAGTCAGAAGAGGTAGTTTGCGCCTGAACTTGATTTATTTCTACAGACTGTTCCTGTTTTTTTAGCAAACCTTTTTCTCCCAATTTCGATATATATATTAAGATTACTAAAATAAATAGTGATGTGACTGAAAGTATTTTTAATACTTTAATAATATTTTTGGACATTGGTTGTATTATAGTTTAATTTTATTTTTTTAGAAACCTATGTACTAGTTTGGACCTTATACTAGGCCGTTTTTTATACCTTGAGACAGGAACGTATTGTAAATCATTTTTAATTTCTACTTCTCTATACGAACCCTGAATTAGAGGAATTATATTTTTATTCTTATGGATTTGGGTGTGGAAACAAGTAGTATTACTGAAATAAGTATTCCGAAAAACCCAATTATTGAAAATACTTGCAAGTAGTGTAATTTTTCTGCTAAAAATCCTGCAGAAATGGGTCCTATAACATATCCCAAATTTACAAAAAAATCTTGTAATCCTTGAATTTCTTTTTCAGCGTTAGGTGTTTCTGAAATGTAATCAGCATATGCTCCGTTTATTGATGGCCAAGATATAGACAAAATTAGTGAGGCGATAAACACTGTAAATATTATAACAATTGGATTTTGAATAAATCCCAGGGTTATTAAAATTATGGATCCAAAAAATAAAGCAATATAAGATGTTCTTTTTTTCCCGAATCGTTTTGTTATATCTCCAATAAACCAACCTACAAGTAAGGGTGGCAAAACATATACTGCTAAAAACATGCCGCCAAAAGGATGTAATTGCTTTAAGTTTTCACTAACAAGAGGACCTATGGTCCAAAAAAAGGCATCTATTGTATAGAGGGTAAGTGTTAAAAATAAAACTGGTAAAATAGTTTTGCCTACCTTCTTCCACCTACCCAGTTCTTTTGTAAGATTATAATTACCTCTCTGATTAGCAACTAAATTTCTTTTTCTAAGTTTTATAGTTAAGAGAAAAAATAAGAACGAACAAGTTAAGAATACCCACATTAAAACTAACGGTATATAGTTTATTGTTTTTACAATTACAAGTCCTGCTATTAGAGGTGCCATTAAATATCCCAACGACTTAAATACTTCTATAATTCCAAAGCTTTCGGAATGCTCCTCTACTTTTATATTTGTTCCTACAAAATCAAATAAACCAAATCTAAATATATCATAATATAACCCCCAAATTGCCATGGCTACCAAAAACATAGTTATATGATTTGCTTTTATTAAAATGAAGGGATACATAAAGCATATAGCAAACAGTATTAAGTACATTTTTCTAAAACTAGGATTTTTTATTATTTTAGAAAGGAAAAAATCAAAAGTCGCTCCCCAAATTGAAGATGTTCCCAAAATAAATCCCATTTCTAGTGTACTAAATCCTTTTTGTGTAATTATTATGGGGGTTAAAAATGATATAATTCCGTCAAATAGTGTCCAGAAGAATACTGTTATTGAAAAAATATACAAATACTTATGTGTGGATTTGTATTTTTTATAGTGGTTTACTAAATGAAAAAATGTAGGCATTAATTCAAAAAGTTACTTTTTCTTTTTCTTGGATTTTGGCTTTGAAAAGACAAAAAGATATAAAATAGGTAGTACTCCTACCATGTTTACAACTAACATTGCGATAAACCATAGTTTATCTCCATTTCGAGCAGCTCTCCACAAACCTTTTGCTTTCCACAAAAGTTCCCACAAAACTAAGAATACAATTAGAGAAACAAGTATTGGGTTTGAAAATATTTGATCGTAATTTGTTATTTGGTACATATTTAAATATTACTACTTCCCCATTTTGTTTACAATCTGCTGTATAAATTGGGTTGGTCCCAAATGGGACCAACCCTGTTAATATATGGTATAATATACGTATGCCTTATACAAATAGAGTTAAATCTTATAAATCTGGAGGTGTATACCATATATATGCAAGAGGAATAAATAAATGTAAGATGTATAAAGATTCTTCAGATTACTTCTTTTTCAAATATTTATTAAAGAAATATTTATCAGATGGTTTTAAAGAAAAGAAGATACTTAATAATGAAGAAATATATGTACCTGTTAACACAGTATTCTCTCAAGTACAATTAACTGCCTATTCCTTAATGCCAAATCATTTTCATTTACTATTAAAAAATATAGAGAAAGATGGTATTACTAATTTGATGAAACGGGTTTTATCTGTTTATGTGGGCTATTTTAATAGAAAATATGAAAGAGAAGGAACTTTGATACAAGGGAATTACAGATCTGTACATATTACGAACGATCTTCTATATATCTATGTTTCTAGGTATATTCATACAAACTCGTTAAAAGATGGTTTAGTTGCCAAATTGATAGACTACCCGTATTGTTCTTATAAAAATTATTTATATAATAAAAGCACTTCATGGCTTGTAATTGATGATATACTTTTAAAAGCCACAGATTATAAAAATATAGAATCTTATATAAAAGATGTAGTGCCCGATATGAAAAGCGGTATTTTATAAGGGTTGGTCCCATTTGGGACCAACCCAATTTAGAGTGGATGTTATGGAAAAAATATATTTTGGAACAGGGTGTTTTTGGTGTTCGGAGGAAATTTTTAAAAATTTAAGAGGTGTAAATTCTGTAGTATCTGGTTATGCTGGTGGAAGTGTTAAAAACCCCACATATGATCAAGTTTCAACTGGAAATACTGGACATGCTGAAGTTGTAGAGGTTTTATATAATTCTTCTGTTGTAAAATTAGAAGATCTTTTAGAGGTGTTTTTTACAATACACGACCCCACTAGTTTAAATAAACAAGGTGCCGATGTTGGAACCCAATATAGATCTATAATTTTGTATACAAATGCTAATCAAAAAATCCTAGCCGAAAAAGTTAAGACTGAATTTCAAAAATGTTTTGATAAACCTATTGTTACTGAAATAGTTCCACTTCAAAATTTCTATAAGGCAGAAGAATATCATCAGAATTTTTACAAAAACAACCCTAATTATGGTTATTGCCAAGTTGTAATAAACCCAAAGCTTGAGAAATTTAGGAAGAAATATAAAGATTTAGTAAAACAATCAAAGTGATTCCACAAAATTTTCTGATGTGAGGATAGCCTACTACATGTATGCCTAGATTTGTTATGTAAATACTACCACCCTCCACCGCCTCCGCCGCCTCCCCCACCGCCCGAGGAACCACCGCTAAATCCTGAAGAAGATCCGGGAGCAATACTTGATGAGGCAATGGAACTGTTTATGGAGCTACTTAAACCGCTTGCAAAGCTAGCCGATGTAAATGCTCTTGTTCCAGTATACCAGCTAGTATTTCTTAGTTCATTCTCGCTTATTTCTGCTTTATCTACAGACTGTTTTAATCTTTTACTCCAAATAGGTTCTACATCTAAAGCAACAGCATAAGGCATATATGTTTCGTAAACTTTTAGGGAAAATGGAATTTCTTTATGAAGATTAGATTCATATCTTCGTTCCTCGGTTGCTGTTAAATACTTTTTCAAGCCTTTTATTTTTCCAAATAATTCGCTTCCTTTTTCTGTTCTAGCCCTAAGAGCAAAGATGAAGGGAATAGTAATAAGTACTAAAAAAAATACTACCAACAAAAAAATAGCATCATCTGACTGCCTAAAGCTATTCATAAAAAGAGAAAGTCCTATGTATGCAATAATTAAAATTGTAGGGAAGGCAAGGTATTTTAAGTTATTTACAAAATACGTATTTAGATACGTTTTTTTTATAGATTTTGCAAAGTCTAATATGGCAGTGCGTATTTTTACATGTTTTGTATTTGAAAAAGTAAATTGATCTTCATTTTCTTGAATAAAGTTATTAAGTAATAGTTTTTCTTCTTCAAATAACTCAACATCTTTATTTACGAGCTTAATAGTAAATTTTTTGTCTTTCTCTTCTATTTTTATATATCCTTTTATTGCAGCGTTTAAAATTGCAGCTGTTACAGCTTTGTTATCAAAACTCATTTTATATACGTATCGTAATGCTGCGGGAGATATTTTTTTTGGCAAATCAAAATCTTCTATTGAAGGGTAGGTGTTTTTATCTCTACCGTATTTTAGCCAAATAATTATGTAATATGAAAAAATTATAAAAATTAAAATAACTCCTAGTATAGTAATTATATTTTGTAGAACAAATCTAGTAATTTCTTGAATTTGTGTTGGACCTTGCACATAACCTTTTGGAAATCCAACTACTACTGTAAGACCCTCCCCTACCAATAATGGTTTTGTTAATAAAAATTCTACGTTTGTATTATTTTCTACACTTTTTACATTTGCTGTGTAGTTTTTTTCTGTAGAACCTTGTGTTCCAGTGTACGCTGTATAAGAAATTTGATTTTGAGTTATACCCTTTGGCAACTCAACTATTGCACCTCCTTTATTTATATTAAAATCCCATCCTGTTCCTATTGCGTTGTAATAAAGTTCATCAGTGTTTTGTAAAAAACTTATTTGGTAATTTGTTTTGTACATAATGGTATATGTGTATCTTCCTGGATTTAAATAAACATTATTATCTCCTATATACAATCTTTTACCATTAGACATGTTTTGTATGTGGTAAGGTTCTCGCTGTCCATTTTTTAATACCTCAAAAACCTCAAACGTGGTATTTTTATTTAGCCCTTCTTTTGTTTTATATTGTGTTGGAAAGTCTCTATAAATCCCTCTTTTTATTAAATTTCCATTGGCATTCACGTCAATGGTTTCTGTAACTGTTAAACTTCCGTCCGTATTAATTTTTATTAAATTATCATACGAGTTTATTTGTTCAACATAATCAGTTTGAGCACGTATATTACAGGGATAGATTAAAAAAAGTATAAGTGTAAACAAGATTTTTTTCATAACAATCCTTACGAAAAAATTAGATTTATTACTAATATTATATCCAGTATATCTACCTTACCATCTGAATTTATGTCTGACCCTTGTGTACCATTTGGACTAAATATTTCATTAATTAATAATATAATATCTGTAATGTTTACAGTACTGTCGTTATTTAAATCTCCTTTAACCGGGTTGTTAGTTCCTTTAATTCCCACCACAAACATATGGTAAGATGTTCCTTTTATATCTGAAGCAGTAGTGTAATGGCCTGTTTCACTTGATCCTTCCCAACCAAATATGGGTATGTTTGCTTGGAGTGTATTTTGTATATCAGTTTGTATCTGTGGGTAAAGTTGTATTTCGGGGTGACCCGGAGAATAAAATATTGCATTTGGAAGACCTCCAAGTTCATTTACTATTTGTGAAAGGTGACCGGGTGTTTCTTCTATGGCTCTTTCCCAACCGGTCCACCCCTGTCCTGATTGTGTTGTATAGGGGTTTCCACTTTGTTCTTGACCACTTAAAGCCCAATTAAAAGTTCCTGATATATTTACACTAACAATAGACGCTCCTTCTGGAGAATCTTGTGTATTGTAAAACCTTTCGCCATTATGGTATACATTACCGTTCCAATCCATAGTCCCCCACCCGATTCCTTTTACATTTGTAGGAAGTGGATTTCCTAAAACCTGCTTAAGGCCTGTTACAAAATTAGCTGCAGGTCCTCCCCCATGTCTGGCACCCATTATTAGAATTAAATTTTTATTGTTTTGATCAATCTGAATTTGATTTCCTATACTTACACCTGAATTTATTTGAGATTGACTGTCGTTTGCCAAATACCCCTCTGATTTTGCTGTGTTTAAATTAATGTCTCCGCCAAGTCCCATTAAAACTATAGTTTTATATCTGCCTCCTGTATTTTTATTATATGGAAAATATTCTAAACTTAATGGTGTGTATGATCCCCAGTTTATAGCAACCCCTTCAATAGTACTTTGTGGAAATTCCGTTTTTATTGTGTTTAATATTGTGTCTGCTTTAGATGTTTTTTCTGTAAGGTTTCCATAGTTAGAAATGTTTTCTGAAATTAAAATTAACTTTGGATCTGTGCTTCCATATGCTGTTTTGAGTTTATTTACAGCTTCAGTAGCCATTTGCTGAACATTTATAGTTCCGTCAACGCTTACCGATTGTCCCGTTGCCGACTTTAATATTTGTGCGCTACATTGGTTAGGAGTTAAAAAAAATAAAAAAGCGAGTACTAATAGTCTTTTGTGCATAAAATAATTATATTAGTTGAATGGTGAAATTTAAAGGTTATATGCTGCTTTGTTATAAAACGTCGTTAAATGTTGCAATTCTTTAACATCCATTTTATTATTATTTTAGTACTTTTATTATTTTTTCAGCCAGAGGCTGATCGGCCTTTGGCCGAAAATTTTAACATTTTATTATGCCTGCCTTAAATACTCTAATAAATGATTTTTTGCAACATAGCGAAGTAGAAAGAAATTTATCTCAAGGTACTGTAAAAATGTACCATATGTATTTAACAAAGTTTTATGAATACGCAAAGAGTAGTTTAAAAAAAGAATCCGTTTCAGAAAAGGATTTAACTAAAGAACTTATTACAGAATACAGAATTTACTTAAATAGAAAACCTTCCGATACCAATCCAGGGAGCACTTTAAGCAAATCCACTCAGAATTGTTTTTTGATTGCTCTCCGCTCATTTTTAAAGTATTTATCAGTGCAGAGGGATATAAAAACTTTAGATGCTAATAAGGTAACTTTATCAAAAATAGGAGACAGACTGCCCAAATTTTTAACAGGTGATGAGGTTGAACGGCTGTTTAGTATTCAAAATGTAAGTAGAAAATCAGGTGTTAGGGACAGAGCAATTTTAGAACTTCTCTACTCTACTGGTATGCGTGTAAGTGAGCTAGTTGGCCTAGATATAAGTGATATTTCAAATGAAGTTTTACAAAGTAGAGAGTTTGGGGTTATAGGTAAGGGAAGAAAGGCACGAACAGTTTTTTTAAATGATGCTGCAGCACATTGGTTAAAACGATATCTGTCGTTAAGAAAAGATAATTTTAAACCACTTTTTGTAAGATATAGTGGTAAGTCTATGAGTGTTAATGACAAAACAGGAGAATCTTTGCGTTTAAATCCAAGGTCGGTTCAACGAATGGTAAAAAAATATGCACTTAAGGCTGGAATTGCAAAACAGGTAACACCTCATGTTATGAGACATAGTTTTGCAACTCATATACTAAAGCAGGGAGGTGACATTAGAAGTGTACAAGAACTATTGGGACATTCTAATGTTAGCACCACTCAAATATATACTCATATTACAAACAAAGATTTAAAAGAAACTCATGAGAAATTTCATAAAAGATCTGGAGTAGAGCGAGAAAAAACACCTTCTATTTTATAGCAATACTTTATTGGGTTGAAATAAGTGTATCTACCTTTTCTACTATTTCATCATCAGTAGGGTCATCATCTTTTTGTATAAAGTCTTCAAATTCAAATTCTTTAAGTTCTTCTTCAACCACTAGCCTATTTGAGTCTGATAATATAATTACAGGAGTACTTCTGTTTATATGCCTTTTAATTAATCTTAACATTTCTAAACCATCTGTATGAGGAAAAAGTATATCAACAATAATTAAATTAAACTTTTCATGCATAAGTTTATCTTGTATATCTTGCTCCTTTTTTAATATTTCTACATGATAATCTGGGTTTTTCTCAAGCTTTTCTTTATATACATAGCTTATGGAGTAGTCATCTTCTATTAAAAGTATATGTTTCATAGTGACTTTATTTTATCACTTAAAAATTTTGTAACCAGTTCTATGTATTTTGCAGGGTCCATACTTTTTAATTAATTCTAAATGTTTTTTTGTTCCATACCCCACATGTTTTTCAAACTCGTATTTTGGAAATATTTTTGAATACTCTTTCATTATTGCGTCTCTATATTCTTTGGCAATAATACTGGCTGCTGCAATTACAAACGATTTGTTGTCTCCTTTTGTAATGCCTGTGATATTTGCACTTATATTTTTAGGAACAAAATGATCTGTCAAAAATAAAGTATTCGTATTTTTTAAATGTATTTTCATGCTTTTTTTCATACATTTCATGTTTGCTTTTTGTAATCCTTTTTTATTAATATAGTTATTAGAAATAACTCCCAAGCCAAAATTTCCAAGGTCAAACAGATGTGATAACATACTTTCTCTCTGCCTATGTGATAGTTTTTTAGAATCTTTTAGCTTAGCTAAACTGATATTTCTATGTATACTACGGGTTTCTATTTGGGTTGGTCCCATTTGGGACCAACCCTTATTGGAGGCGGGTATAAAGGAAAGATCATGATTTATTAGCAAGAAAAGATGTTCTAGATCTTTTTGTATGCTTAATATTGCTTTTTGTTGTAGTGCTTTTGATATAGAATATTTTAGCGATATGAGTTTTGAAAAACTTATACTGAAAGTAGCGGCAACAATTGGACCTGCTAGTGCTCCCCTACCCACTTCATCAGTTCCCGCAATTTTGTTTATCATATATAGCAATGTTAAAACTAAAATTTTAAATGTAAAATATTGCAATTCGAGATTATAATTTTGTAATTTAATTAAGTATCCTATAATATATGTAATGCTAAGAAAGTACATATACAAAATATACTTATATTTTTTTACCCCCCTATTACTTTTTTTGTTTGTATCAAATGTAGTAAAAGCACAGACATATGATCCTTCCGAATGGTTCATGGCAGGGGCAAATCCACAACGGGCATCTCATGTTGACTCTACGGGAGAAAATATGACTGCCCTGACGACCAAGCTTTATGTACAATGGTATCATCCCATTGAACCGTATATAAACTACAGCACGCAGGTAATTGTTGCAGATAATGTTTTGTATATTTCTTCTTCGAAAGGTTTATATGCCTTCAACGCAGATACGGGAGATCTTGCATGGGTCTATCCCACAGACATGCCTCTTGGGGATTCGCCGACAGTAATAAACGATACGGTATATGTGGGAGGATTTGACCGGCGGATCCATGCAATTGATGCCACACCCGATCAATCTGATCTTGCGACCGATCCCACCACGGGACAGCCGGTGAATACAAAGGTACGTTGGCTCTCCGAACCTGCAGGAGGAGGTTTTGATACAAACCCTCTGGTTATTGATACCCGAGTGTATGCAACCAATCGCGATGGTAAACTCTATGTGTACGATACAGAGGGGGGAGTCTTGCAATGGACCTATCAAACAGGAGGTCCCGTGAACTTTTCACCGGCATATAAAAATGGCGTTATCTATCTTGCATCCCAGGATATGCACGTTTACGCCATTAACACAACCACTCATGCGCTTATGTGGAAAACAGCACAAAAATTGCCTGGCGAGGGATTTTTTACCTATTGGCCGGTTATATATACAGACCCGGATACACAAAAAGATTATGTCATCGTAAACGGCGCCGAAAACTATCCGATAAACAATTGGGGACCGGAGCTTGATTTGGGAAATCTTGTGACGACCCAAGAGCTCCATGAATTGTACCCCCATTATGGTAGCGATCCCCGGGGGACCTTGATCGGACTTCCCGGGAATGATCCCTGGGTGTGGTCATCAGGAACAAACACTATTGATACCAGTAAACCAAACGATGTCGGCAATGGCCCTACCAATACCATTTCTGGCTATTTCGAAAATAAACCGTACCGGCGAACTGTTTTTGTTTTGGATGCCGCGACCGGCGGTGAGCTGACCTATTCATATACGCGCGAAGATGGCACAACCGGTAATACCTATGCGCCATACCTTTGGAGTGGTACGAGTAGCGGGCCACGCTATCCTGCGGTTGTTGGGGGAGACGGAGTGATATATATGCAAAACAACTATCGTTCTGATCTGTGGATTGCCGGTGGCGGTCTTTCCGGCTGGAAATTTGGCACACCTATTCTGAGTATTGGAAACAAAAATTGGACGGCAGTAGATGAACCTCATTCGTTTTCGACTGCGGGAAATGTAATATACGCTAAAAATTTGCGAGAGCGTGAGCTTTTTACCGTCAATCTATCAAATTATCAGGAAACGAGTATTATTGGCTACGATTTGGATACTTTAGCTCTCGGGTATGCGAGTGCCTATTCCGGGCAGTTCGGCTCGAGTGATGGCATATATGGTACGCATGGCGCTCAAAGTCCGGCAGTACCGTATAAAGGCAGGCTGTACATCATGGCAAGCAACTCGCTCATGGCCTTTTCAAAAGACAACATCACGCCAGAGCAATTACCCCTTGCGAAAACCGTTGCGGTTCTGCCACTTAATTCCCTATTGACTGACCAAGACTTGAAGCAACGATTATCCTCTGAAATCCAAAAAATCATCGGCCCCTGCCAAGTCGCAAAAGACTGGCAGAACTGCCATCTGCGCCCAGCGTACTATACGGAATCGGCCTTTTACCAAATTATTACTATATATATCAATGCGGACTATCTTACAGACTATTTCCATAACCCCGCCGATACGATTGCAGTACTTCTAGGTACATTGCCTTTTGTTACGGATCCTCAGCTTAAATCAGATCTTGAGGCATATATTCAATCTGAATACAATCAGTTTCCGCCCGATACCTATGCGCATATTGGATGGGATACCGGGCAACCACGTGAATGGAGTGTCGTTCCACCGGAGATCGAATCACAAATGAGTGCCTTCGGAAAACAAACATCAGTCAATCCACGCGGGATGGGCCACGGCATTAAGTATTGGACCTATCCTCCGTACAATATCTATGCCGTCTGGAAATACGCCGAACATTTCGGCGGTGCTGCAGGGCTCTTTGCCAAAATTCAATCAAAATTGAAAGCGCCGCCTGCCGATGCTGATCTTACCGGACGGCCGTTTGTAAATAATGCTTTTATCACAGGCTACATCGGCTATATACAGCTTCACGATCTGGCGGTATCTACGGGTATGACTCCACGCGCGGATATTCAAACATACCGAGATACTCTTGATCATTTACTTACTCTGAGAGCAGATACCTTTAGCACGTATCCAACAGTAGAAATTCCCAATGGTGAGCGTTATAGAAAAACACTGAATATCTCAGGTAACTTTCTCTACATGGTGCCGGAGCTTGCAGACCATCTACGTACCCATGCTGTTTCCAGGGTTACAACAGCGATAACTGAATATGACAGGATTGCCCCTTATTGGTTTGTAGGTAAATTGGACGTTACTTTTGGTGAGGGGTCTACTCATCCCCTCTACGACGTCCCTTCTGTATTTCAAGCTAGAGCGCATATACTGGGACAGTCGAGAGAAGTATTGGCTAAATATCTAGATGTCCCTGTGTTTGAACGGGGAGATCTGTTTTACATAGACAACCTTGTCTCCCTTCTTGAAGCCCCAACACATACTCCCCCACCACAAGGAGACTTAAACGGAGACAACACAGTAAACATTCAGGATATTATTGTTTTAATAAATGAAATATTTACACCAAGTGGCGTAATAGAATCCGACATTAACTCTGACGGTAAGGTTGATATACTAGACGTTATTGCTTTGATAAACATGATCTTCAGTTAATTATTTTGCTAACTGTCTGGACTACTGGACTAGATGTTCTATGTCAAAATAGAAGATAGTAGAATAACACTAGGAATACACTGGCTTACCGTGGACTGCTAAAAGAGCTTAGACTAGATTGCCGTGTATTCCTAGATATTCTCTATCAGCTAAAT
>Ga0210057_1002646_pt1 | contig 25421 bp, 30 predicted proteins | sample CryGeyCG2114_010_2_FD_183968 | JGI IMG/M metagenome (GOLD analysis project Ga0210057, IMG submission 183968) | Groundwater microbial communities from aquifer - Crystal Geyser CG10_big_fil_rev_8/21/14_0.10 (SPAdes) (version 2) | ecosystem: Environmental > Aquatic > Deep subsurface > Groundwater ...
TCACAAAGCACAAATATAACATCTACCATGTCTCCAACACCCGAAACTAAAGCTTTCTTAAAAATTGATCTCTAAACCTAGAAAGCATCATTAGATTACCTTCTTCATCAAGTGGCACATCTTCTACAACAAAAGCATTTACATTAATATTATCCGCAATGTCTCGGAGTTTTGGATCAGCATTAATTTGTTTTTCTATTTCAATCAATGCATTTTTATCTTTTAATACTAAAATTCCTTGCCCAAAAATTCCTTTATTTTTTTCCCGAGCTGTTAAACTAGTACCAATGTCACCTCTCAAAGAATCACCAACAAATATCATTCTACCCTCTGGCATTGGAATACCTTTGGATTCTAGTTTACTAATAAGATAATGTATCGCTATCTCTTTTCCACCACCAGCCATAGTTTCATCTGTAGCAATATCTAAAAAGATATCTGACAATTTCAAATACTTTGCTAATTTTTCTACAAATATTTTAGTGTTAGCAGTAAATCCAACCATTGGAATACCAAGCCTTGCATACATTTGTGCCAACTTAAATATCGGAGCAATATTCGATTTTTAAAATTCTTCTGGACTCTTTTGATATAACTCATCACATATCTGGGCAGCAACTTTTCCATATTCCTCAAGTATTGCTGCTGCAATATTATGTGTAGAATGCTCTGGCTGATCAATCTCTTCAGCATGTGGAGTAAAACGATCTTTCAAATAAACTTCAGGATCTTTCCATTCTAAATGTCCGTCAATATAAATCCCACGCATTCGATCAAATTCTCGAAAAGAATTTCCTAATTTAAAACCCTTATAATAAGTTTGCTCTAGTTCCACTGGTTCTTCATCTGGAAAAAGTTTAGCTATAGCTTTGCTATGTATAGTCTCCAAGTGAGCCAAAGTTCCATCAATATCAAAAAATGCTACTGCTCGAGGTTTGCCGTCTTCCATAAGTTCTATTTTTATGTTTTTTTTATTTCCATCTAAATCCTCAAGCTCAGATGAAACAGTCATCCATTTTTTCTCTGGTCCTGAAACTCGATCAAAACTATCAAAAAGATCCATTTTTATATCTTATAAAAAATCTATTATGATTCATAGTTTTTTCAAAAAAAATTGCCAACTAACTAGCTGGCAAATAATCTATATAGTAACAATAAAATTATTGCTATTGTTAAAAGAATAATAAAAATGATTACAAATACAGAAAAGAGAATTTTTCTATAATCATTATTATCTGGTTTATAATTATATCTTACTATTATTAATAATGAAATATAAAAAAACAAAAGAACCAAAAACTCATAACTAGCAATAATTACTAAAGATCTTAAAAAATCCATTTTTTACTCCTTTTAAAAAATTATTTTATTTTCTTTATTATTTATAACACAATAAGTAATTTTTAGCAATCTCTAAATACTTGACAAATACATTGCTTTATGCTACGATATAAACAGATATTACGTTCAACAAAAAGAAGTATTTTGTTCGTGAAAAAATTAAAAATAAAACTCACAGAAAGAGTAAGAACCGAAATCGTTCGTATATTATTTTTTCTATTTTTGATTTCGGGTTTTTTAGGAAGTTCCTTTAAAAACCCAATGCAGAATATTCATATATATTTTTGCATAATCTTTTTTATTTCTTTTGCTCTTTTAGTGTTTTTTGTACTTAAAAAAATAAAAACTTAATTGAGCGAAAAGCGCAAGAATAAATATTCTTGCGCTTTTTTATTTTTTCCCTAGAAGCTAGCTACTAGAACCTAAAACCTATTTCTTCTTTAGCTACTCTTCCTCTTAATGCACAAGTAGTTGGGACCTATTTATTGCTTGAGTAAGATAGTAATAATAATAAGGTCTATCAGGTTGGAGACCTTGCATAGTTAGCAATTGTGAATCTAAATCATCGGAACTAAGATCAATGTCAGATGACATAATACTGTTTATTTTTGTTTGTGTTTTTAAATCTACTCTACCAGTAAGGGGAAGACTATAAAATTTCTGAAACCTTACTACAGCATCCTCTGTTAACGAACCAAAATAATTAGAAATTATTCCTTCAGGATAAACGATAGGATTTGTGGCCAAAAATTGTTGAAGTTTCATCACTTCATTCCCTCTTGAACCAATACCTAATTCTATATCAATAGTAGCAAAAGCTTTTTGTGTAAATAAAAATAAAATAAAAGAAAAAACAAATCCAACTATTATTAAATTTTTATTAGACTTTTTCATTTTTTTTTCACTACCAACTAACAATAAACTAAGAACGTCGTAAGGTTTTAACAATAAAAATAAGTATAACAGCGCCAAGAATGGCAATTAGAAAACTATAAAAATTAAAACCAGTCACAGCACTTTGGCCAAAGAAGTTCATAATCCATCCCCCAATTACAGCACCTATAATACCAACAATAATATTAAGCATTATGCCTTGCTGTTGGTTTGTCTTCATAATAATAGAAGCAATCCAACCAACTAATCCACCAAATATAATCCAAATAATTATTTCCATATATTTTTATATAAATTAATAATAATCTAACTCTCTTTATTATTCATCTTAACTGCAGCCTCAGGGGTAGAAACAGTTTTCCCCATAACAAATAATTTAATAATACCAATAGCTAAAATCCAATAAACTAACATAGCAAGAAGAGTCGTCCATTCAAAAACACTACCATCTAGATAAGAAACTCGGAATACACTAATAAATGGAGTTACAAAGATATAGGTTACATCATAAATAAAACTAGTGAAACCAGCTCCTCCATTTGCGGCAAGTAATTTTAAAACAAATCGGAATAATAATAACACTTCTAAAATACCAAAAATATACCAAACGATTTGAGTACCTCTATATAACGGTTTAGTTGTAGACGAATTAAATGATGAATCCATATATTTTTTACCCACTACAGGTAATATAAGTTAAACTTCTAATAAAATTTTTATCTCTTATGAGGTGACGCTCAAAAGATAAATATATTACAATAATTTTTATATTTTAGGAGATTCTCCTTTTAGTTCATTTATTTCCTTCTCTAATTTCTTAATTCGACTTTCTAACTTTTCTGTTTGTTCTGCCATTTTTACTTCAAATTGAGTCGTATGACGAGCAAGCATTTCAGCAACACCCATCATCTCTGTAATATCTTCTATAGCAAGAAGTATAATAGGAGGAAATAATTCTAAAGCTGCATCTTTTTTAAAATAAATTTGACGAGCATTTAAAATCATTATTTTAGATCCAATTACAGGAAATTCATGAGTAACTTCAAAACCTTTAAAAAAAGTATGCTCGGGTAAAATATTTTCAAGAAGTTTTTTAAGAGCAGGAATATTCCATTGACCATTACCAAGCTCATACACAATTCTATTTTCAGTACTTTCTGGTTTAACTTGAAACATCTGATAGAAAGGTTCATTAGCAGCTAATACAAGAAGATCTTCATTAAGAATCAAAACTGGTTCTCGTACAACATCAACTACAGTTTTAATATATGCCCAACCCTCTTCCCATAAATGCTCAAAAAAATCAGGTCCAACGGGTTTAAAAACTTGTGCTAAATTCTTTTTTGTTACTGTCTTCATATTATAGAAGCCGTTTTAAAATTAAAAATATTACAAAGAAACACACAAAAATACAATCAAATAATAGACTATAAATTGTTATTCATTGTTTATTTATTAGCAGTTTTTATTGGTAGAGAAACACTGAAAATACTACCCTTCCCTTCTCCTTTACTTTCAGCACTGACTGTACCACTATGAATTTCTGCAACCCATTTTACAATAGCTAATCCTAGACCTATACTATTTCCATTAGAGCGATAACATTTGTCTGCTCTGTAAAATCGTTCAAATACGTGAGGCAAATCTTCTTCAGATATACCAATTCCATCATCAATTACATTTATTATGATGAATCTTTCAGATTGTTTAACATTAATTACAGTACGGCCATTTTTATTACCATAAATAATAGAATTTTTAATAAGATTAATGAGCATTTTTTCTAAATATTCCTTATCTCCTAAAATAGTTATATTTGGTATTTTTACAGAACTTATTGAAATATTCTTATTAAAAGCAAGAACCTTAGATCTAGTCACAACCGATGTGATTAATGACCTAAGATTTATTTTTTTGTAAACAATTCTATTTTTTAACTCCCATGCTTTAGAAGTTATAAGAGAAAGATCTGAAAGAACATTAGAGAGATGTTTTATTTCATTATCCACAGCTTTAAGAGCACTTTTAGGTGATTTTCCTCTATGATGCATAGCCAAATCCACATTACCTTTCATTATCGCAAGAGGAGTACGAAGTTCATGAGCCGCATCAGAAATTGATTCTACTCTTAATTTTTCTTCCTCAAGTAATCTTTTTGATTCTTTTATTAAATCTATTTTTTTACGTTCAGTTATATCTTGTATATTACATTGAATAACGAGCGTACCACCAGCCATATAGGAATTACTAACAAACTCAACAGCAATAGATTTACCATCCTTTGTTTCTAAAGGTAAATCTTCATAACGGACATAACCATCTTTTTGTAAGATCTTAAAAACATCTTTAGCTGCTTTCATATTTCTGAATGCCCCAACTTCCCATAATTTTTTATCTAAAAATTCACCTTTTGAATAACCAAGTAAATTAATTAAAAAAGGATTTACATCTGTAATTTGACCAGTGTCTGAATCAAGTATAAGTATTCCATCATGAGCACTTTCAAAAAGACGACGATACCTCTCTTCTGATTCTTTTAATTTATTTTCTATTTTATTTTTGAATTTTTTTGTCATTATATTTTAAAAATTACTTTATATAAATAATGACGTATAAATACGTTTATTCTTTCAAAATAAATCCAACACTACGTATAGTATGGATCAAAGGTTTTTTATTAATTTCATTTATTTTTGTGCGTAAATATTTAATATGAACATTTAATTCGTTATTCGTTTCTTTAAAACCAGGCCCCCAAGCATGATCAATAAGTTTTCGTCTATTTATTGCCTCTCCATTACCAGAAAGAAGAACATCTAAAAGTTTATATTCTTTAGGAGTAAGAGGGATAACTCTACCAGCACGAGTAACTTCGTGCTTTTTTTTATCCATTATCAAATCAGCTATTTTTATTATATCGCTATCGGTTGTCTTTCTACGACGTAAAATAACACGAATTCGAGCAAAAAGTTCTTTGAGACTAAAAGGTTTAATAAGATAATCATCAGCACCAGCGTTAAGACCAATCACTCGATCTTCGATACTACCTTTAGCTGTGAGCATAATTATAGGTGTATGAATATGATGTTCCCTAAGTTCTTTAGAAACAAGAATACCATCCTTTCCAGGAAGCATTATATCTAAAATAATTAAAGAGTATTCGTTCTTCATCGCTTTCTCTAAACCTTCTTCTCCAGAATAAGCTACTTCAACAGAAAAGCGCTCTCCTTTCAAACCTATTTTTAATATATCTACCAACTTCCTTTCATCTTCAATAATTAAAATTGCCATAATACTACTTATATTAACACCTAGTGTTTAAGTTTGCAAGATATACAAATATTAATTTTACATTAAGTTATCCACAAAATCAACAGATTTAGCCACTTTTTTGTATTGACTATTAAAACTGAAAAGGTTACTATATTAAAATAACATTAAAACTAACAATATTCATTAAATCTAAGATATTACAATATTTAGGTAAATAAGACAAAATCTCCTTTTATTTTAAACTATTTTTAACTTTTTATAACCACCAAACAAACAATAGAACAACAAATAATACTGACCACAGCACATTATGATTATCAAAAAGGACTCAATGTGCATGCATTTTTCAAAACTCACAATCATGCAATAAGTAAAGACTTAGTACAGGATACTTTTACAAAAACATGGAAATATCTTGTGAAAGGAGGGAAAATTGATATGATGAAAGCTTTTCTCTATCATGTCCTTAATAATCTAATAGTAGATCAATATAGAAAACATAAAACAACTTCACTTGATATACTTTTAGAAAAAGGCTTTGAACCAATCGAAGATAATGATTCAGCTGAACGTTATTTAAATGTTTTAGATGGCAAAGCAGTACTTCTACTAATAAAAAATTTACCAAAAAAATATCAAAAAGTAATAAGTATGCGATACATACATGATTTATCACTAAAAGAAATATCTCTAAAAACTGGACAAACAAAAAATGTTATTGCTGTGCAAACGCATCGAGGATTAACAAAACTTAAATCATTATATGATCTTTCGCAAATTAAAGAAAAAAAAATTAGCCACTAGAACCTAGTTTTTAGAACCTAATTCTTTTCAATCCATTCTGGATCCTGACGAACAAGAAGTTGAGATTTATTTTTTTTATCTTCTAGTATAGCTTCTACCACATGTTCCATTCGCATACCTTGTGAACCTTTAATAAGTAGAAAATCATTTTTTTGTACAAAAGTTTTTAAGTACTCCCCTGCTTCTTTTGAATTTAAAAATTTAGGAATGCTATCTCCTAACATCCCAGCTTCAATAGCACCCTCTTTTATTTTTTCTGCTCTAGCACCAACCACGATAAGTATATCAGCGTTATCTTTTACAATTTTCCCAATATTTCTATGAGCTTCTTCCGTATAGTGTCCAAGTTCTAACATATCGCCTAAAACAGCAATTTTTCTTCCAGTAGCTTTTACTTCCCCTAAGGTTTTAAGTGCAGATTCAGAAGCAAATGGAGAAGAGTTATAAGTATCATCTATTATAAAAGAATCATTTATTCCTCTCAAAAGACGCATACGTCCAGGTGGAACACTATAATTTTTAAGTTTATGTATAGCATCAAGCATATTTAATTTTAAACCTGAAGAAAGTGCTAAAGCTCCAAGTGATGCATAAACATGATTCCTCCCAAATACTCCTTCAATAACAACAGGTAAACTACTTCCAGCTTCATCTATTCTAAAAATTAAACCCTCCGGTACTCCTTTATCAGTATAAAAGATACTATCAGCAGAACCTTTTATATCAGAATCCTCCTTAAAACCAAAAGTTACAATACGATTCCTTGTCTTTTCTTTCATTTCAGAAACTGTCTCATCATCATTATTTAAAATTAAAAGCCCATCTTTTTTTAAAGTTTTAATAAGTCTACTTTTCTCTTCTATAAGATGTTTACGTGAATCAAAAAATTCAATATGCGATGGTGTCTCTCCTATAGCTGTAATAATGACAGCGTCCGTCTTAAGCCATAAAGCAGTACGATACATATCACCTGGTTTCCCTATACCAACTTCAAGCACAAGCCATTTCGGATATTTATGAGGCCAAACAAAAAGCCAAAATCCTTTTAAAATATTTAAAAGCCATAGAAAAAAATTATTCCATCCATTTGAACATCCTAAAATAGTAAGTGGCAATCCTATTTCACTATTATAACTTTTTTCACTTTTACGAACATAAGAAATACCAGAAATCACAGCATAAACTGCATCTTTAGTAGAGGTTTTACCAACAGAACCTGTGATAGCCACGACTTTGGGTTTATACTTCCAAAGTATTAATTTGGATTCTATTCTTAATATATTAATAACGATTGTCTTTAATGTTGTCTTCATCTTAATTAAAAATAAAAATCTTAAAAGCTAACCCACCTATAAGCTAATACTCTAAAAGCTATAAGCTATAAGCTATTTTCTATCGGTCTGGCGGAACTTCATAATAATTAACCAAAAATTTTATTATACCTAAAAAAGGATCTGTCCAAGTTTGCGCAGCATAAGGCACACCCTTAGGATTAATTGCATAGAGGAAGATTATAAATTTAGGATCATAGGCAGGAAAATACCCAACGAAAGAATGAGTATGTCTATCTTTATAATAACCTCCGTTAATATTATCTGCAACCTGAGCAGTTCCTGTTTTTACTGCTACACTATAATGTTCTAGTTTTGCATTCCCACTTCGAATAGCTTTATCCATTACGTTAACAAGCATACGTGTAATCTCTGTTCCAGTTGCTTCAGATATTTTTACATGTGTTTTTCCATATGTCATTTCTTTCTCTGTACCGTCATCATATTTTATTTTTTGTACAATATGCGGGACAACTAAATTTCCACCATTAGATAATGACGCTAGAGCTCGTATCATCTCAATTGGTGTCAAAGCGATTCCTTGACCAAAGGCAGCATTAGCATATTCAATATCTCGTGGACTATTTATTAAATTTGATACTAAGCCACTTGTTTCATTTGGCAAATCAATACCAGTTTTATCTTTAATACCATAAGAAAGCATATAATCGCGTAATCTATCTTTACCTAATTTTTTATAAACAAAAACCATCCCAGTGTTTAATGACTGACTTAAAACCTCTTGCATATTCACAACACCACGAGCTTTTTTATCAAAATTAAATATTTCTTTATTTTCAACTATTACTGATCCTCTATCTTCATATTTTGTATCAGCTGTCACTACGCCAGCATCTAAAGCTCCCGCCATAATCAAAGGTTTTACGACAGATCCAAACTCTAAGACATTTTCTACCAAAGGATTAGAAAAAATAGAAGTTTTAACTTTAGAAAAATCATTAAGATTAAAATCAGGCTTACTAGAAATTGCATAAATAGAACCATCCATAGGATTCATAATTATTCCACCGAGAGAATCAACTTGATATTTTTCTTTTACATCTGTTAAAGTTTTTTCCAAAAAATTCTGTACTAACGGTTCAATGGTCGTAACTATATTCCCTTCTCTTGATTCATCACTAAATAATGTCTTGTTAATGTTAGAAAAAACTTCAGCAAAAAAATTTACATAAGGATTGTTTTTATTTCTAGAAAGCTCATCGTTATATTGTCTCTCAATTCCATAACGTCCTCCGAGATCATCTCCCTTATATGCCACAAAACCCAATGATTGTGAAGCAAGATTAGCACCTGGATAAAAACGCCATTTCTCTTTATAAACAGACAAACCAAGAATATTTAATAAAGATACTGCATCAGCTTCTTCTTTAGTTAGATGATTTGCTATCTCTTCATATGGATCATCTTCTTTTTCTGCTTTCACTAAAAATTCATCATGATCAATATCTATTATCTCTGACAATTTTTTGTAAACTAATTCTTTATCAGTAATTTTGCTTGGAATTATAGCTATTTTGAATCCAGTAGTTTGTAAAGCAGCAGAAACAAGTTGACCATCTTTACGTGAAAAATAAATAGTTCCACGTTCAAAAATATTAGATGACGGCGTAGAATATTGTCTATCTGCTTTTTCAGAATAAGAGTTACTATGTACAACTTGCACTAAAAAAAGTTTGCCTATCAAAATAAAAGCAAAGATAGAGATACAAAAAAATATAATTCTAGTTCTAACAAGAAAACTATATTTCATTTTCAGCAATACTTATACTGCCAAGAGTTTTACGAGTCGCAAATTTTGTTTTTATTTCTTTAAAACCAAGAGAATATGCAAGATTAAGATCAACTTTCTGAGATAAAGAAAGATATTCTAATTCCAAATTTCCTACATCATTGCTAAGTGTATGAGCATATACTTCAAGTGTTTTACGTTCTACAATATTAAAAACTATATTTCCTAAAAAGAAAACATAGGAAAGTGCAAGAATTCCAAGCATCCAAAGCATCATATTTAAAATGCGTTTTTGTAAATTACCATTATCAATAATATTTACATTACCTGCATAACTTTTTAATTTTAAACTTGCTTGTCTCATCCCGTACGAAATAGGACGCGTACGCTTACGCGTTTTTGTCCTTTTTGTTATTTATAATCTGTTTTGTTGCTTCCATATATTTTTTATTTTATGCGTCCGCGATTTCGTTCGGGATCATATTTTTTCCAAAACCCTTAATTTTGCACTTCTTGATCTCCCATTATTTTTTATCTCTTCCTCTTTTGGTATTATCGGTTTTTTATTTATTAAAATTGCTTCACTTTTTTCTTTTTTATCTCTAAAGAATCTTTTTACGATTCTATCCTCTAAGCTATGAAACGAAATCACTGACATTCTGCCTCCCCCGCCTGCTCCCAAACTATCGTGAGGGCGGGCAGGTTTTTTTAAAATTTCAAACCCTTTCTCCAAACCCACCTTCAATGCCCCTAACTCATCATTGACTGCTATTCTTAATGCTTGAAATGTTCTTGTAGCAAAATGAATTCTCTGTCTTTTATATGCTGATGGAACACTATCTCCTATTATCTTTACCAAATCAAATGTCGTTTTAATATTATTTTTCTTTCTAGCTTCTATTATTCCTTTAGCTATTCTTCTCGAAAATCTTTCTTCTCCATAACCATAGATAATATCTGCTAGACTCTCTTCACCCCAACTATTTACAATATCAATAGCTGTTAAATCATCTAAAGAAGGATTTTCTTTCATGGTCATAAGCAATGGCTCATCTTTCATAAAAGAAAATCCTCGTCCGGAATTCTCTAACTGATCTGAACTCAAACCTAAATCAAAAATTATTGCATCAAACCTAACCAATCCTCCCCTGAACCAGGTACAGGGGAATTCCCCTGTACCTGGTTCAGGGGAAACTATATCTTTAAAATTTATATTTACAAAGAAAATCCTTTTTTCTAAACCTTTAAATTTATCTTTTGCTTTTCGCCAAGCACTTTCATCTTGATCGAGCGCAATTATTTTTATATTAGGATATCTTTCTAAAATTTCTTTTGAGTGTCCACCTCCTCCAAACGTCGCATCAAGTACTATAGCTTTTCCAGATAAATTTAAACTCTCTATTGTTTCTTTTAAAAGAACTGTCTTGTGAATTGTATCCATATTTCTATAAATCTTTGAAAACATGATTTTAGGGGGTTTCGAGGCTGACGAGCCGAGAACTTCAGAATTTTTTAAGCTTCAAAAAATTCGTACCCTATAAATTATGTTTTCAAAGATTTATTACAACTTCTCTGCTAATTGATCCGCTTGTTTCTCTACTACTTCTCTGTATTCTAACCACGTCTTGTCATTCCAAATTTCAACTCTATCTTCAACTCCGATTATGGCTGCTTTATCTTGAAGTTTGATTCTTTCTTTCAGAAAATCAGGAATCAAAATCCTTCCGATAGTATCCACTTCCACCTCAGCTGCTCGTCCAAACATAAATCTATTAAAACTTCTTTTATCAGCTTTCAAAAAAGATAAATCAGAATCTGTGTCAGAAAGTCTTTTTGAAACTTTCTTCCATTCAGCAGTTGTGAAAATAAATAAACATTGATCTAATCCAGGCGTAATAATAATTTTCTTGCCAAGTTCCTTGCGGAATTTTACTGGCAAAGAAACTCGATTCTTTTCATCTAAGGTATGTATGTATTCGCCAATTAACATGATGTTATTTTTCCCACCTTTTCCCACTTGATATATATTGTAAACCACTATCTCCCACATAGCAAAACCCCACCTGTGGATAACTTTCAAGTTTTAAAAAATCAAAAAGAGTATCATATATATTGGATATATTTAAATTTGTAAAAATATTTTTTAATTTTTTAAAAACTGAGGTAAAAAATGAGAAATGTTTGCCCAAAATGCAAAAAAAGAGAAGAACTTTTTCCTTATCATGTTCTACCACAACAGTGGTATCATGGAGCTGGAAAAATTATTTTCTTATGTAATTTTTGTTCAAACAAATTAGATAAAGATTATTCTTTGCAAGAAGTGCTTTGCACTTCTAAATGTGAAAATAGAGTAAATATCTTTTTAAAAGAAACTTACTCAAATTAAATTCTCTTTCTATAATAATATATAGCAGAGAATTTTTTTATTCAAAATTAATAAAAATTAAAATTATATGTAATGGTATTGACTTTTTCCTTTAAAGGTGTTATACTAATAGAGTATCACAAATTAGACGTTCGTAATATTTTTTATATTAAAAACGTCTTAAAAAAATAAGCACATTGAAAAATAGATGTTTCTTGCTGATTTGAGGAGAAATTACCACAAATTCACTCTTTTCCTCCCTAAATCAGTGAGAATACATCTCATTAAAAAAGCCACAAAATGTGGCAGATCAATTAAATAAATATAAAGGAGCTCATAATGAAAAAGTTTTTTTTCATTCTCGTATTGGTAATAAATTTTTCGTTGTTAGCACAATTGATGCCGACAATAGAACTGGTTGCAGACAATTATTCTATACCCTATGGAGGTAGTACTATACTTCATTGGACTTCCGTTAATGCAACATCATGTTATGCATCTGGTGGTGGGTCTACTGGATGGGCTGGTCCCAAAAATCTTACTGGATCTTTTCTGACAGGAGCATTATATAATACAACAACATTTTGGATAATGGCTTCTAACGGAACATATAACATCGCAACTTTTGTTACAATAATTATTCAAAATCAACCAACCATTAATATTCCAACAAGAATTGTCGGAACAGGAACTTATGTTCAGATTCCAATGTATATTAGTGGTAATACTGGCAACCTACATGGTTTTCAATTAAGTGTTTATTATAATGGAATTGCAAAACCACAATCATTTGAAATTGGGCAAATATTCTATAATTACCCTAATTACTGGACATACTATCCAGAAATAGTAGATGGTAATTTAGAAGTTGCTGCAGTTGGCAACCCAATTCCAGTTAAGAATGAAAATAAAATTGGAGACATTGGTTTCCATATTGGTCAATATATTTCAGGAACATATTCCTATCCATACACCAACTTCTTTGATGGAAATAACAACTGGACAGTAACATATGGGAATCTCCAAATAATAAATTTACCAATCGAGAGATACGGTGACCCTAATAACGACGGGTTAAAAAACATATCTGACGTTTTTATTAATTGGGATATTGTGGGTACTACGTCTGGAGACGATGAAACAGATTTATCTATTGATCTAGATGGTGATGGACTCCATACAACATACGATGTAAGACTACATCTTATGTCGATAGTAAACCCAGTAAATATAAATTACTGGCCAATCTTTAATAATTATTGTTATGGAAAAAATAAACCAATGCTACTTGAATGGAGATTATCAAATAATAAATGGGGATTATTTTCAAATGACACTATTACTAATGGTGATCTAGTAGGTTTGGGAAACTTAAATAATATTTCTTTACCGGCAAATAATAATTCTATGTTCAAAAAAATGGAAAATAAAATCTACTTTGCTGGGTCAAATGCAATAATACCTGGAAACCCAATTCTTGTTACTACTGTTCCAATTACATTGACCGGAACAGTAAATGAAGGACGGCCGATTTCAGTTTCTATTTCTTCCCCAACTGACGTTGAGGAAAATGAAACAATTCCGACAGAGTTTGCTCTGTCGCAGAATTATCCGAATCCATTTAATCCTTCAACAACAATTAATTACAAAATTCCCACTAATTATTTCGTAAATCTAAAAATTTACGATATTCTCGGCAACGAAATTGCAATACTTGTAAATGAAGAAAAAACGGCTGGTTCTTATAGCGTTAACTTTAACGCAACGAACCTGCCAAGCGGAACTTATATTTACAAAATTACCGCTGGAAATTTTATTGAAACTAAAAAAATGGTTTTAATGAAATAAAATTTGTTTAATGCCCGTCGATCTTTTATGCGACGGGCATTTTTTATTCTTTTCTTGGACGCATTAATGGAAAAAGTTGAGTTTCGCGAATAGGTTTATCAGCTAAAAATGCAAATAACATTTCACCAAAACCAAAACCACAAGTAGGTGGCATACCATATTCAAGCATTTCTACGAATTCATAATCAGGCATCATTGCTTCTTTATCCCCTTTTTTCAAAAGTTCCTTTTGTACTTCAAATCTTTCCGCTTGATCTATCGGATCATTTAATTCAGAAAATCCATTACCTATTTCCGTACCAGCAATAATTATTTGAAATCTTTCTGTTAACTCTGGATTTTTTTTCATTGATTTTGAGAGCGGAGAAACAAGTTTTGGATGCCCAGTCAAAAATACAGGTCCAGAAATTTGTTTTCTACAATATTTCCAAAGAGTATCTACTAAACGTTCCATAGTATCTCCATCGTAGACAATTTTTAAATCTTCTAATTTCTTTTTGACTTCATCATAAGTGGTATCTAAAACATCTATCCCTGTTTCTTTTTTTACAGTCTCTCTATAATCGATTTTTTTCCATTCACCACCTAAATCAAATTTATGTCCACGTGTTTCAAATTCTGTTTTCCCAAAAACATCCATCGCTATTTTTTTATACATTTCTTCTACTAATTTCATTCCATCTTCATAATTTGCATAAGCCCAATAAAATTCTAAATTAGTAAATTCTTGTAAATGATTTGCATCTGTTCCTTCATTTCTATATGCCCTACCAATTTCAAAAGTTTTTGGAAAACCTGCTGACATTAAACGCTTCTGCCAAAGTTCTCCAATACATATTCGTAAATAAAGAGGTAATTTAAAATTTTCATTGTATGTTTTAAAAGGCATAGCATCTGCTCCACTTGCCGTCACTTCTAAAGAAGGAGTTTCAACTTCTAAGAATCCATGCTCTTTCATAAAACTACGTGCTGAATCCCAAAATTTTGTTTTCTTCAAAAGAAGCTCTTTTACTTCTTCATCCATCAAAATATCTAAATATCTTTTTCTAAATCTTTCCTCAATATCTTGCAAGCCATGCCATTTTTCTGGTAATGGAAGTAAACTTTTTGAGAGCATAACCCAATCTTTAGTTTCCACTGTCTTCTCTCCCCTTTTAGTAGAAAAAAAACTACCAGAAATTTCTATAAAATCTCCAATATCAACTACCTCATTAAAAAAATCAAATTTTTCATCTCCAATAACATCTTTTTTTAATAATCCTTGAAAAAGACCTGTACCATCATTTAAAGTAACAAAAACAATAGCACCTTGACCACGTATAGACATTACACGTCCAGAAATCCATTTTGTCTCACCTGTTTTTGTTAAATTATCAAATTTTTCGGCTGCTTCTTTTAAAGATAGCTCCCTTTTTGATTCAGCAGGATACGAATTAATACCCTTATCTTTTAAGATTTTTAATTTCTTTATTCTAGTGTCCCTAATTTCATCAATTGAAGACATATATATTTTATCCGCCTAAATTTTCTTAATTTTTTATTATAACTCAGATATATTCTTGTAAAAAATTTTGGCGGATTAAGAAACATTTATGATTTTATAATTGACCATACCATTTGGAGTTTTGAAAGAAACGTCATCCCCTTTTTTCTTCCCAAAAAGTGCTTCACCAAAAGGTGATCTGTTAGAAATTTTACCTAATGTCATATCAGCTTCTTCAGAACCTACAATCTGATAAGTTTTTTCAATTTTTTCTCCGTCTTTTAAAACAAGAACCTTCGAACCAATTTCAATCACATCACCCCCACCACCAGATACTACTACTTCTGAAGATTGTAAAATTTGTTCTATTTTAGCAATACGTTCTTCAAGTTTGCCTTGATCTTCACGAGTTTGATGATATTCTGCATTTTCAGATAAGTCACCCAAAGATTTTGCATATGCTAAATTCTCTAAAATTTCTTTCCTTTTTGGACCTTTTAATTCTTTTAATTCAATTTCTAACGCCTTTTTTTTCTCTTCCGTTATGTAATTAGCTGATTGTTTCATGATTTCTATCTTAACTTTTTTTTGCAAAAAAGTCTAGTATATGATACTCTATTATGTATGGCAAAAACAATAATTGAAGTAAATAAAAACGCAAATGAAAATAACACAAGTGTTTTACGTCGTTTTTCTCGTAAAATTCAGGAATCAAATGTAATACAAAAAATCAAAGGCTCTCGTTATAATAAAAGAAAAGAATCAAAACTTACAGTTAAAAAAGGAACTTTAAAACGAATCGGAAGAAGAAAAGAAATAGAAAAACTCCGCAAACTTGGTAAAATAAAGTAAAATGGAATTTGAAAAGATAAAGCAGGATATCTTGGGTAAAGAATATTCTTTGTCTATTGCTTTTGTGAGTGAAAAAAAATCTAGGGAAATAAATAAGAAATATAGAAACATAGATAAACCAACCAATGTTCTCTCTTTCGCTTTATATAAAGATGTTGGAGAAATAGTCTTGTGCAAAAGTGTAATGAAAAAAGAGCTAAAAAAGTTTGGCAGGACATTGCCTCAATTAGTGGGATTTTTAGTTATCCACGGAATGTTGCATTTGAAAGGAATGGAACATGGTAAAAAAATGGAAAAAGCAGAAGAAAAATACTTGTCCCGTACTAAATTTTAAATTTAGTGATATAATAAAAAGTATTAGAATTAGAATTTAAAATTTTAGTACTGGGATGATCAGAAATATTTCTATAGGAATAGACATGGGGTCTACCACGACGAGAGTCGTGGTAGGAGAATTTATAAAAGGAGAAAAAAATCCTAAAATTATTGGTATTGGAGAAAGTGAAACAAAAGGTGTCCGACATGGATATGTTGTTAATATTGAAGAAGCAGTAACTTCTCTAAAGGATGCAATATCTGCCGCTGAAAAAAGTTCAGGTATGAAAATAAAACATGCTTTTATTTCAATCGGTGGTGTCACTTTACGTGGAGATATAAGTAACGGCACGGGAATCATTTCTAAAGCTGACGGTGAAGTAACCAATCTAGATGTAAACAAAGCACTACAAGATTGTGAAGATAATATAAATCTAAATAATAAAAAAATAATAAAAATATTTCCTCTTTCTTTTAAACTTGATGGAAAAGAAGTATTAGGTAGGCCAGAAGGTATGCAAGGAACTAAGCTTGAAATGAAAGCCCTTTTTGTCACTTGTTCCCTCTCGCATTTTGAAGATCTACTGGAGGTCATAACTTCAGCTGGGATAGAACCAATAGATATCATCACTGGAGTAGAAGCAGGAAGCTATATTGCCCTATCTGAAAAACAAAAAATAGTAGGAGGGGCATTAGTCAACATAGGATCTGAAACAGTTTCTCTTTCTGTATATGAAAATGGGACACTTGTATCGCTTCATACATTTTCTATCGGTGGAGCAGATATTACAAACGATATCGCTCTCGGAATGAAAGTTTCACTTGAAAATTCGGAACGTCTTAAATTAGGAAGTATGACAGAAGAATTTTCAAAGAAAAAATTAGATGAAATTATTGAAGCACGTCTCTCTGATATTTTTGAGTTAATAGAAAATCATTTTAAAAAAATAAAAAGAAATGAATTGTTGCCAGCAGGAATTGTTTTTATTGGTGGAGGTGCTAATATAACTTCTCTTGAAGAATTTTCAAAAACTGCTCTCAAACTTCCTTCTAAAATAGGTTCAACAGAAATCTTTGGTAATATAAAAACCAAACTTCGTGATCCTTCTTGGTTTACTGTTCTTGGTCTTATAATGTCTCCCGATGATAATAATTTTTATCCTGAAAACCCATTCCAAATTTTTTGGAAAAATCTGAAAAGAATAATAAAATCAAATATTAAACAATTAATGCCCTAGATTAGGTGCTAGAAACTATGGACTAGGTGCTAGAAAAAAATAAAATAGCGACTAAAACCTAGAAACTAGAAATTAATTTCGGCACTAGCCAAAATAAAATTTTCTGCTATTATATGGACATATAACTTTATTAATTAAATTGGTTCATCGTGCTTAGCCCCTATAGGTTAAAACCTAGAAACTAACACCTAGAACCTAGAACCTAATTTATTATGCCTAAATTAAACCCTGAAATACAAAGTTTTGCTCGCATTATGGTCATCGGAATAGGAGGATCCGGTAAAAATGCTATTAATCACATGATTAATTCTAAAGTTAAAGGTGTGTCATTTATTTGTATGAATACTGATACCCAGGACTTACATCATTCTTTAGCTGAGAAAAAAATCCATATCGGAAAAAACCTTACTAAAGGTCTTGGTGCTGGAATGAATCCAGAGATAGGAAAAAAAGCTGCTGAAGAAACAAAATCAGAAATCCAAGATACTATCAAAGGAGCTGATATGATATTTGTAGCATGTGGAATGGGTGGAGGAACAGGTACAGGCGCAGCACCTATTGTTGCTCGAGCAGCAAAAGAACAAGGAATATTAACTGTCGCTGTAGTTACTAAACCTTTCTTTTTTGAAGGTAATCATAGAATGAAAATCGCTGAAAAAGGAATCGAAGAATTAGCAAAAGAAGTAGATGCTATTATAATTATTCCAAATGATAAATTAATACAACTTTCTGACAAAACTACAAACTTTAAAGATGCTTTTGCTCGTTGTGATAATGTATTACGCCAAGCAGTTGAAGGAATATCAGATCTTATAACTACACCTGGTATCATCAATGTAGACTTTGCAGATATAAGAGCTATTATGTCAGATGCAGGAAGTGCTCTTATGGGAATAGGATTAGCATCAGGAGATGGTCGTGCTTCAAAAGCAGCACTCCAAGCTATTAATTCTCCACTATTAGAAGTATCAATAAATGGTGCAAAAGGAGTATTATTTGCTATATCTGGTGGAGATGACATAACAATACATGAAATACAAGAAGCAGCTAAAATAATTACAGAATCTATAGATAAAGATGCAAAAGTAATTTTTGGTACTATTAAAGATGATAAATTAAAGAAAGGTGAATTAAAAGTTACGGTTATAGCTACAAGTTTTACTAATGATGTACCTCATAAAAATCTTTTCAGTGGAACTAATATTTTAAATCAAACAATTTTAAAAGAAGAAAATGCAGAAAAGGTAGTAAAAGAAATTCACAACACGATACAAAATTCAAATAAAAATAACATTGATTTCGGTAAAAAAATGGAAAGAAAAGCAGATATTCCAGAAGAAATAATAATAGATGATGATGCAGAAGACTGGAGTGCTATTCCAGCATTTCTAAGACGCAAAAAAAATTAATACGCTCCATCCCTTAGAATTTTTTACTCCTGCGCCCTTCCCAGATTACTGGTTGGGACCCTCGGAGATAAAAAATTTTAAGGAATTTCGCTATTATGATATAATAATCAAATGACTTACGACTTAATAATTATTGGAGGAGGGCCTGCAGGAGCAGCTGCTGCTGTATATGCTTCTCGTAAAAGACTTAAAACTTTATTTATAACATCCGAATGGGGTGGCCAATCTGTCGTATCTGAACAAATTTTTAACTGGATTGGTACTCCTTCCATCTCTGGATCAGAACTCGCTGAAGGATTTAAAAAACATGTACTTGCTAATACAGGAACTGGGCAAACTCTAGAAGTTAAGGAAGGCGTTATGGTTAATGCAATTTTAAAAGCCGAAGGTCCTGAGTTTGCCGAAGAGAAAAAAGGTTTGTTTAAAATAAAAACAAACAACGGAGAAGAATTTTCAACTAAAACAATTTTAATAACCACAGGTAGTGGTCGCAGAAAATTAGAAGCAAAAAATGCAGACAAACTAGAACACAAAGGACTCACCTATTGTGCTTCTTGTGATGGTCCAATTTTTGCTGATATGGATGTAGCAGTCATCGGTGGAGGTAATGCTGCTTTTGAAACTGCTGCTCAATTACTCGCCTATTGTAAATCTGTGACAATTTTACATAGAAGTGAGGATTTTAAAGCTGACCAAATTACAATAGATAAAGTTTTAAAAAATGAAAAAATAAAAGCAATAAAAAATGTTGATATTCTAGAAATAAAAGGCGAAAAATTTGTAGAAGGAATAGTTTATAAACCTGCCCGCAATGCTTCGCATAGCGATGCAGGCGGGAATAAAACTACTGGGTCAGAAATAGAGTTAAAAGTTTCAGGTATTTTTGTTGAAATCGGACAAATTCCAAACACTAGTTTTGTAAAAGATATAGTTCCATTAGATAAAATAGGACGTATTAAAATGAATCCACTAAATCAAAAGACAGAAGTGGAAGGCATTTGGGCTGCTGGAGATTGTACAGATGTTTTATATCATCAAAACAACATTGCTGCAGGTGATGCTATTCGGGCATTAGAAGATATTTATCTTCACTTACACACTAAATAGAGACTAATTAACAAAAAATACTGATTTGACAAATAGCATTTTAAAATGCTATAATATATTCAAATAAAGTTTTGTTATTTAATAAAAGAAAGGAAAACAAAATGGAATATAATAAGAATATTGATATTCTTAAGGTTAACAAAAAAGTAAGCATTGTTAACCATAAGATGAAAGAAATTATTATTCTTTATTTAAAACAAAAAGTTTTTTTTGTTTTAATGGCAATTTTAATTTTTTGCTTTTGGGGAAGTTATTCTATTCTAGATGAATTATCAAGAATAACAATAATAATTACTATAATTTTTTTTATTGGTTTTTATTTTATTTTTAAAAAATTAATGAATAAAAAACCAAAAAAGGAGGAGGATAATTGAAAAAAATAGTAGAATTTATTAAATTTTCTTTTTTAGGATTTTTTGGAGTATTTATAGGATTTTGTGTCCTATTTACTTTAACTAATTTTTTTGGGATATGGTATATTTTTTCTTCTTTAGCTGGAGAAATAGCTAATTATTTCATAAGCTTTTATGTCCACAAGTTTTGGACATTCCAAGACAAAGAAAGAGAAAGAACAAAAAGGGAGTTAGCTTGGTATTTTTTAGTTATTGTATCTTATTTTTTAGTAAATACTTCTTTAATGTATTTACTAACAGATATAATAAGAATACAATATCTTTGGTCAAAATTAATACTTATACCTATCCTTTCCCTACCTAATTATTGGGCGACAAAAAAAGTATTCAAACCATAAAAGCTCGATATTATAACCATATACATATCGGGCTTTTTTTATATAAAAATATTTAAAAAATTAAAAAACCTATCAAGGCAACCAAAGACAAATATATCAGACATGGGACGATGACTCCTTTTAAAATTTTTCTTTCATAATTTTTTACTCTTGCAACTGCTTCAGCTGCGAGGATGTCTGCTAAGGCTACCATATTCCCTGCTGCCGCTCCAACGACAAGAAGTGAAAGAATAATTGCTTGGTTAAATCCTAAATTTAAAGAAGCAGTATTGAAGAAATTTCCAAACATAATATTTGATATAGTGACGCTTCCTGTCATGAAAGCTCCAAAGGCTCCGACGAATGGAGCAAAAATCGGCAGAAGAGGTGTTCCAAAAATTTTAGTTATTAAATTTATAGATGAATCTACCCCAGAAGAATTATTACCAGAATATATCATAAGCTGAACGACAGAAAGCATAGATATAATCACTAAAAATGGCCCCCAAGCTCCTTTAAATCCTGTTTTTATGGAATCAATAAAAACTCCGCTTTTCTTTTTCCAAATAAAATAAACTATTATACCTGTCAAAATAAAAGCAAACCCAGGATTAAATAAATTAAATGTATGACTAAATCCTGCAAATATCGGAATGCTTAATTTACTTAAAATAAATTTTCCTAAAACAAGAAGAACAATCAAGATACCATAGGGAAGAAAAGATTTAAAAGCTGACATTGTGTGATAGACCTCTTTTTCTTCTTCAAGTTTTATTTCTGTTTTAGGATTAAAAATATTTAATTTAGTTGAAATAACAACCAATATCAAACCTACGATAGATCCTAATATACTAGGGAATTCCTGCCCTAAAGATACAAATAATATCGAAGGTAAGACAAAAGCCACTCCTGCCCAAATAGCGAAAGGTAATGCATCAAGAAATTCTTTCTTTCTATTTTCTCTACCAGAAGTAATGATCCAGAGCATAAAGATTGGAACAATAAAACCAACGAGGTTTATCAAGGAAGCGGTGATGGGCACCAAGGCTGTATCTAAACCAGAAAAACCTATCCTTATTGGTGTCCCTGCCGCACCAAAAACTCCAGCAGTACTATTCCCTAAAAGCCCGACAACAAGTGATTTGATTGGAGTTAAACCTATTCCTATAAGTAGTGGGACTACAATAGCAGCTGGAGTACCGAAACCTGCCGTCCCTTCTATAAAACTAGAGAATAGCCAAGCGAGAACTATAACTTGGACTCTGTAATCTTTTGAAAAACCTTCAAGATAATAAGAAATGTTTTTTATGATTTTTAAATCTTCCAATATCTCAAGAAAAAATATAGCACCAAATATTATTATAAAAATATCTAATGCAATAAAGACTGCCTTCCCTACTGAAACATAAAGAAAATATGCATCCATCTGCCAAAAGAGAATCATCAAAGCTAAACAAGACAGAGATGCATAAAAAGAAGCTCTCAGCAAAGACGTCTTCTTAATTAGTAAAAGAAAAAGAAAAATCAAGAAAGGTGTTACTGATAAAATTAAAGGTAAATAGCACATAAATATTATTTTGTAATAATAACATGAAAAATAAAAAAACTAACTAAAGAATAAAGTTAAATAAATACCCAATAAAAATAATTCCTATTCCTACAATTCCAGCAAAAATAAAAATCAACTTAACTTTCATTACTTTTTTCAAAATCATAAACTCTGGCAGGGATAAAGCAGTCACAGACATCATAAAAGCAAGAGTAGTACCCATAGACACACCTTTTTCAGTTAAAGCAGACACAAGAGGTATTACTCCAGCAGCATTTGAATATAATGGTATACCGATAAGTACAGCTAAAGGCACAGCATACCATTTATCACTTCCTGCATATTGAGCCAAGAAGTCAGTAGGAACATAACCATGTATCCAAGCACCAATTCCAATACCGATTAAAATATAAATCCAAACTTTTTTCAAAATATCTAATGTATAATCTTTCGCATATTTTATTCTCTCTTTCTTTGTCATTATCGGTAATTCTATATCCCCTTTTATAGTATTTTGAAAAACAAATGGTTCAATAAGATTTTCTATTTTCATTTTGCCGATAATCATTCCTGAAAGGATAGAAATGATAAGTCCACTGACTATATATATAAGGGCGATCTTCCAGCCAAACATTCCTAAAAGTAAGATAAGAGCTACTTCATTTATCATTGGAGAGGCTACTAAGAAAGAGAAAGTGACACCAAGAGGCACTCCTGCTTGAACAAAACCTAAAAATAAAGGAATAGCAGAACAAGAACAAAAAGGAGTAATAATTCCTAGGAGTGAAGCAATAACATTACCCGTATACTTACTTTTATGAGATAAGATGAATCTGATTTTTTCTGGTGGTAAGTATGAACGAATAATTGAAACAAAAAATATAATCATAGAAAGTAAAATAAATATTTTTATGCTGTCGTAAATAAAAAAATTAATCGCATCATAAAAAATCGTTTCTGGAGTAATAGAAAAAACAGAGAAAGTAAGCCAATCAGCAAATAATTGTACCGGAAAAAATATATTCATATTTATTTATTTTCCTCGATAGTCTTTTTAATTTTCTCTGTATCGGAAGTAAAACCAATTAAAACTGGTTTATCATTAATAACCAAGATAGGGCTTTGCATCAGCCCCATAGCCACTATTTTTTGAACATCTATAACATACTCAACGTTTTCAGCCAAACCTACCTCAGATACAACCTTTTTAGTTATCTCAAATAATTTCTTACATGTTGCACATCCTGAACCTAAAACTTGAATTTTCATGTTTATATTATAACACTAAAATAAAAACAGCCCACTTCGGGGCTGTTTTTATTGGGATCTATTGAGCAGGAGTCTCTGGAGTTGGTGGAGTAGGAGGACAAGTACAAGGATTATTCCCACAAACGGGACATTTTTCTTCATCCATAATTATTAATTAATTGAAATGATAATTATATGAAACAATACCGCGACTAACTAGTATCTGTAACATATTTATTTTAAGTATAAACTAAATAAATAAAAAAACAAGAGTAAAAAATATTTGAATTAAAAAACTCAACATAACAATAAAATATATTGAGTTTTTCTTTTTTGCGGTGTCTGTTTGAAAATATCCGAACGGAACTGGCTGGGCCCCGCCTGCGTTGAAACTTCGGCGGGCAGGTCGGCGGGCGGAATTCCCCCCAAACTCCTCTTCCGCCCGCCTCGCCTTGAACCGGAGCGGAAAGGACGATTTCAAGTTTTTCTTTGGCGGCAATATTGAGTCAGAAATCCACTGATTCTAATTTCAATGCCCCTTATTCGTTGTCTTCCGTCTTGGTGGTATTTTGATCGCCCTGATTTGAGGAACTTGAATTTTGAGAATTATCTTTCTTGTTATCTCTTTCTTCCGCCTCCGATTGTTCCGCGGCCTCTTTTGCTTCTTCAACCTCTTCCAGCTCATCAGCTTCCTCTGGTTCTTCCGCTTCTACTGCCTCCTCCGCCTCTTCTGCTTCTTGCTCTTCTTTCTGTTCGAGTTCTTCTTTCTGATCATCCTCACTCATTTCATCCTCTATTTTTTCCTGCTCGTTTTGAAGAGAATCTTCAAGTTGATCTTTTTTCTTTCCAAGTGCGTCTATCTGTCCATCAATGTCATTGAGCTGTGCTTCCAATACTGCTATCTGCGCGGTGTCTCCGACACGGCGCGCCTCGGCAAGAAGCTTTGTCTTGATTTCTTTGCGCTGGACTTTAAGTTGCGCTTTTGCATCCTTGAAAGTTTGTTCCAAAAGTTTATCCCGCGCGTCAAATTCGTCATTTAATGTTTTGGCAAGAGCGGATACATCTTTACCTGATACCTTTTCTTCGCTGACAATCTCTGCGGCATACGCTACATTGGCTTGAAGAAGCGATTCGGCTATCGCAAGTCCTTTGGCATTAACGCCTTTTTTCTCAACTATCACTTTAATCTCCGCGATTCGCTCTCCCGCGAATTCAATCTGGAGTTTGGCTTTTGCCTCGGGATTGAAGGTAAAAAATTGTCGTAGATTTTCGCCTAGACGATCAAGGAAGTAGAAAGAACTTTCAGGAGTTAAACCGGCTGAAGGAAGCGCAACTTGCGAGCTTTGCGCAAATACTGCACCACCTACAAGCAAACTTGATACTAACATCGCCGTTGTAATGATTTTTTTCATAAATTTTTGTTGGTTAATTATTATGTTAATAATAGCATAAACTCGACCATGTTTCTACTCTTAAACTTATTCTACCAATTCTTCCATTTGAATACCTAACGCTTTAGCGATCTTGGCAACCGTTTGCACGCTTGGCTTAATAACCACATTACTCTCAATTTTGGTAAGGGTAGTGTGCTTTACGCCGGATTTTCTCACTAAATCGTCTTGGGTCAAGTCAAGCTTATTTCGTGCCTTTTTGATGTTTTCTCCTATTGTTGCCATAGTTTCAATACTTTGATATCATTACTTGTAATATACTAATTACAATACTATGATAGCAAAATTATTTCTTTCTTTCAAGAAAACGAATTGCCTCATCTAAAATGTAACGCAAATTGATTCGTTGCCTCACGTTAAAATGTACTCCAAAATAATAAGGAGTACATATGCTAAATATGCGTGAGAAACAATCATTAACTGCTCAAATAGT
>Ga0210057_1002648_pt1 | contig 25411 bp, 23 predicted proteins | sample CryGeyCG2114_010_2_FD_183968 | JGI IMG/M metagenome (GOLD analysis project Ga0210057, IMG submission 183968) | Groundwater microbial communities from aquifer - Crystal Geyser CG10_big_fil_rev_8/21/14_0.10 (SPAdes) (version 2) | ecosystem: Environmental > Aquatic > Deep subsurface > Groundwater ...
TCGTCAATTTCAATAAAAAATCCTACCATACCAAAATATACAGACATCTTCAATATTGAAAATAAATTATCAATAATATACGGCACAGATAAAAATACTGTAAAAGGATACACGATAAAAACGCCTGGTTTAATTAATCAATTGTTAGGAAACTATATTGATGGAGAACCAATTAATTCTTTTAATGCACTTGGTGATGGAACTGTTTTATCAAGCAGTGCAACAATTGGAAATGAACAAAAACAATTTTCTTTTTCCTTAAATCACGGTGAAATTATCTCGCAACTTGCTCCACAAGAAAGAATCTTCCAACAACTGGAAATTCCATATAACTTAGATAAAATCACAGCTGGTTCTCCAACAAAAATATCCCCCAGCTTGATTTTTTTGATTAAATCACCAGCTCAAATCAATGTAGAATACAATGGTAATAAATATGAGGAAGAAGAGGGAATAATATTTATTGAAAATGCGCAGTCCGGTGATTATAAGTTAAATATACAAGGAACAGACTTGGGAAAATATCAGGTGATCGTTGGCCAAATCAGTGAATCCAATGACATCTGGGAAACGCTTGATGGAGAAATCACAAAAAATCCGCCTCAATCACAAACCGACTCGCACCAATTTTATTTTAATAATCAAACTACCGCAGCTATCTTCCCTTCGCCTACTCCAATACCGTCTCCAACACCAATTCCAATCGCTACCCCAGTTCCAACCAGGACGCCAACTCCCATCCCAACAACTTCTTCTACAACAACATCAACCTCAAATACAACTTCAACCTCAAACACTCCAACGAATCAATCAACTAATAATCAATCTAATTCTTCAACAACTCAAACTCCGGAGTTTCCAATCAAATCAGATTTAATTGCTCAAAATTGGAGCAAACTACCATCAGAAAATGATAAAAGTATTAATATCAAGCCTTCAACCTCGAAAGTAAACAAACCTAAGCCGCAAGTGCTTGGAGTTGTTTCAAAGAAAAAAAATAATCAAAATATATTTTATTTATTATTATTTTTAATAATAATTAGCGTTGGTATATATCTTTTAGTAGTCTATTTCGGAGTAAATAAATTTATAAATATATTTGACAAATTTCTTTTTAAAATTCGTTCACTGATTAACAATGCCAGAAGTATATTTACATTTTAGTGGATCCGAGAGGAATTGTTAAACTGGCAGTTGACGATCCCAACTTTACTTCGGGAGGGTCTTACTGCCAGTTAATCCCGCGAAGTTTCAACGAAGCGGGAAATGTAGTATTTGTCCTCCTCAATTTAGCATTCGCCTTTTCAGTTCTATTCGAACACGGCTCATGCTGCGTTGTTAGGAGGACACAAGAAACTGTAATCCCGATCAAAAACTATCGGGAACAGTTTCTAGTGTGGCTGCTGAGGGGCTCGGACCCCCGACCTTTGCAATGTGAATGCAACGCTCTAGCCAACTGAGCTAAGCAGCCAATTGTTTATAAATTAATTTTCTTCCCTCCTAACTACTATAGATTAGTGCAATAGAATTCACATATTTTGTCATTCTGGACTTGATCCAGAATCCAGCATGATAATCCTCTGGATTCCAGCTTTCGCTGGAATGACATATGTTAAACATTTCTATATAACTTCTCTATAGCTACTAACCCCTAACTATTATGAATCTATAGGCAAAATAATTTAATAACTATAAAGCGTCATCCTGAACTTGTTTCAGGATCTAATGGTTTCAATAAGATGCCGAAACACGTTGGACTCACGTTCCAGTGTAAACAAGTTCGGCATGACAAATCGTACAGGATTTCTATTGAACTTATCTATACTTCATCTATTTTACTCTAAGATACATTATTTTTATATTGTTTTTTTATAAATCATAAATTACAATTTAAGCTTATGAGAATAATTAAGGGACTAATTGAGTTTGTAATGGAAATACTGGAAACCGTAGTTTTTGTGGGATCACTCTTCATTGTAATTTACTTATTTATTATGCAACCTAATCAAGTCAAGGGAGCCTCAATGGAACCAACTTTTCAATCCGGAGAATATATCTTTACCAGTAAAATTACATATAAGTTTAGACCGATGCAAAGAGGAGATGTGATAATCTTCAGATCTCCAAAAAATCCTGATATCGAATATGTTAAAAGAATCGAAGGTCTTGAGGGCGATACTGTATTAGTACAGAATAATGAAGTATATATTAATGGTAAATTACTAACAGAGAATTATATTTCTGCAAAAACTAACCTTTGGGAAGGTGGATTTCTTAAAGAAGGCGTTACAGCAACAATACCTGAAGGTTTTGTTTTCGTGATGGGTGATAATCGTCCACGTTCTTCAGACTCACGTGAATTTGGACCAATTGATATTAATTCCATTATTGGTCAAGTTTTTTATCGTTATTTTCCATCAAATAAAATGGGTCCTATTAATAATCCAATTCCGCAAGAACTACGTTCATATAACAACCTAAAGGCTTATTACTTTGCTTGAGATATTATTTTTCGTATTATCGTAGAAGTGGTTTCTAAATTTCCTTTTATTTCAATACGAAGTATGCTTTTTATTTGAGTCTGCCTGAATTTAACTATCGCATTAGGCAAAATATTTTTTATAATCTTCGTTAAACCTTCAATTTCTTCGTTATTCAAATAATTACCTTTGTCTTTTATCTCATATAAAATCTCTCTAACTAGGCTTTCTGTCTGCGTCACGGAAAATCCTGATTGTAATATCTTTTCATAGATCAAAAGCATATCTCGCTTAGATCTTAAACGGGAAATTATAAAAAGCAACGAAACATTAATTTGTTTTCCATAATAACCATCTTTAATCATTTCTGGTAGACGATTTAGCCGTATCAACTGACAAATATAAGAAGATTTAACCTTAAAAATAGCGGCAATATCTTTAACTTTAAGTTGATGTTCTTTTCTTATATGCAAAAGTTGTTTCGCCTTATTAAACACATCCTTATCTTGGCTAAGAAACACTAATCTTTCACGAAGTTGATCGTCCATGAATTTTTTATTTTATTTTATTATTACATATTGTCTTCCTTGTTTTTTTACAAATGCAACTTTTCCTTCTTTTAAAGCAAATATTGTATGATCTTTACTTGCTTCAGTTCCGATTCCCGGATGTACTTTTAAACCTCTCTGGCGTAAAATAATTGAACCGGTTCCAATCTTTTCCCCACCATATATTTTTACACCAAGTCTTCTTCCAACCGAATCTCGATTTCCTTTAACAGCTTTTTGTGCTTTTGTATGAGCCATTACTTTAATTTAAAATTTTAAATTTCAAATTTGAAATTATATTTTTATAATCTGAACTTTGGTTAACTGTGGACGAAAACCTCGCACTCTTCGATAACGGACTTTTGCCTTAAATCTGGCAACACGAATTTTTTCTCCTTTTAATTGTTCAATAATTTTTCCGGTTACTCCCTCTTTTAATACGGGCTTACCTAAATCAATCATTCCTTCATCAGTAAAGGTTGCAAGCGTTTCAAGTGTAATTTCTTTACCAACTTCTTGATCAATACGATCAACATAAATTTCTCTACCTTGTCTCACCGTATACTGTTTTCCACCTATCTTGACTATCCCATATTTTACCATTTAATAATTATACCACTACGCTTTGATTTTGCAACATAGGTATATGCCTCCGTAGCTTTCAAATTGGGTATTTAGTTTAGGTTGACTTTATTTGAAAATCAAAGCTCTGTTAGGTATGCGGTATTTATTATTTGAAAGCGAAGGGGTATACATAAAATTACTATCATCGCAAGAGTTTTTTATTTATTTTATTTTGGAAGTAGGGCTAAACCACATAGCAAAGTTACCAATGCAGAACCGCCATATGAAATAAAAGGCAACGTAATACCGGTAATTGGTAATATTCCAAGGTTCATGCCAAAATTAAGCATAATTTGAAAAAACAACATCACAAGTAAACCTAAGCAATAATAAAACCCATACAACGATGATGAAGGTTGATGTTTATAAAGCTTCAACGTTTTTTTCATTAACTGAATAATTATCAGAACTAATAATACAAGTACGAGCGTTCCACCAATAAATCCAAACTGCTCAATTAATGATGCAATTGCAAAGTCCGTATGATTTTCCGGTAAAAAATATAGTCGTGATTGTGTCCCAAGTCCCAAACCTTTTCCAATAAACTGACCTGAACCAATTGTGATAATTGCTTGAATCATGTTATATGAATTGCCTTGCTGGTCAATTCCAGGATTAATAAAGCTAATAATCCTGTTTCTTTGATAATCGTGAAAAAAAAGCCAGGAAGTAGGAATTAATATTAATATTCCTCCGAGTATTATCAGGACATTTTTCTTTGGAATTTTAGAAAAAAATAAAAGAATCACATATATCATAAAATATACTAAAGCATTGCCTAAATCTGGTTGTTTAAAAATAATTGCTATTGGTAAAATTGCATATAAAAAACTAATTATCAAATCCCGCCAAGGGTGAATTATGGTTTTAAGACGGGAAAAATATTCTGCTAAAAAAACAATATAAAACACTTTAAATAACTCCGATGGCTGAAGATTAAAAAAGTGAAGATTAATCCAACGGGTAGAACCCCTAACTTCTAATCCAATAATATAAGTAATTAACAGTAAACCAATAAAAAACCAGTAAAAAAATCTATAGTTAGCGCGAAAAAAACGATATCCAATTTTATTGATAATTATATATGCAATAATTGCGATGATCGCGTTGATTGTTTGATCTAAGGCCAAACTGGTTTTTATGCCCAATAGATTAAAGCAACCAAAAATGATTAAAAGAATAACTGGGAGTAGTAAAGCGATCATTAGAATACTAATATAAATTATTTCTCAACAATAAGTTTATCACCTCTAGTAATTTTTCGCGCAAGCACCCGTTTAGACAACCACGCCTTATCAAAAACGACACCAACTGGAACAGTGATATCAACCTTATCTTCCAACTTGACTCCAAGTAATTTACGTTGTTCTTGAATTGCGCGTACTAAATCACGCAATCTTCCTTCATTTATTAAATCTGGCGTAATTTTTGTATCAAAATCTATCAAGATACTTTTTCCCTTCACAAACTTTATGCTTTTTACATTAAGCTCTTGTCTTATTAAATTATAGTATTCTTCGATGTTTGAATAAATACTAAATAGTTTATCACTAGTTAAGGTAATTATTGCTTCAGATAAAGGTTGACGCATTTTAATTTCTTTTTCTTTACGAATACGACGCCCAATTTCACAGATCTTTCGAACGTTTGTCATGTTCTTATCCAAATTAATATTATATTTTTGCGCATTTTTTGGCCAATCTGATAAATGAACTGATTTTTCTCCGGTTAGATTGATATATATTTCGTCTGTTAAAAAAGGCATAATCGGTGAGGTGATGATTACAAGATTTTCTAATACATTTTTTAAAGTTGAATAAAAGTTATTTTGATCGTCTTTATCGTCACTATTAACCCAAACACGGTCACGTGATCGCCTGATATACCATGTTGATAAATCACTAACAAATCTTTCCACCTCCAAAGCTACATCTTTAACATTATAACTGCGGTAGTATTTTTCACTTTCGTTAACCAACCAGTTAAATCTATTTAGTATCCATTCATCAAGTATATTCTTTTTAATTTTTGACTTTTGATCTTTATTTTTGATTTTTGAGCTTTGATCTTTGAACTTGTCTAAAGTCGCGTACTCAACAAAGAACTTATAGATATTCCACAATATTAAATAAAACTGTCTTCGCACTTCATCGGTTTTTTTGTATCCAAACAGTAAATTGTCAGCCGGATTTTGACGGGCAAATATCCAACGCATCACATCAACACCGATTTTTTCTGCGCCTTCATGAAAATCAATATAGTTTCCCCAGCTTTTATGCATCGGTCTTCCATCTTCGCCAAGCATTGTTGCAAAACCTAAGACTTGCTTGAATGGCGGTTCGTTTTCCATCACGGTTGACATGGCAATCTGGGCATAAAACCAGTTTTTGAACTGGCCGGGAAAAGATTCAGTGATAAAATCCGCTGGAAACCATTGGCGCCATTGTTCTTTATCACTTAAATATAAAGGTTCGCTTTTATTGTTTTCGCTGATGGTTGAATATTCAACAATCCCTGCATCTAGCCATGGATTTCCTACGTCAGGAATCCTTTTCATTAGTTTTCCGCATTTTTCACATTTTATTTCTACGTCATCAATAAATGGTTTGTGCGGACTTTGGTTTTTCATTTTTTCAATACCCTTAACCGCTCTTTTTTCCAGCTCTTCTTTTGATCCTAATACTTCAAATCCTCCACAACTTATGCATTCATAAATTGGTAACGCCAGTCCCCAATAACGATTTTTTTTGCTTATTAACCAATCATGCATATTCTTTAACCAATCTAATTCCCTCTCTAATCCAAACTCCGGCATCCACTTAATCTTCTTCGCCACTGCCACCATTCTCTCCCTCAAGGTTAAATTATTTTGGAGTTTAGGATTTCTAATTTGGGATTTATTTCGAATTTCGAATTTCGAATATCGAATTTTTGTTGGTTTGTCCATCGCAATGTACCATTCATCCGCCACTTTCCAAACCAACTCGGTTTTGCAGCGCCAACAAGCCGGGTAACGGTGTTTATAGCGTTCGGTATAAAGCAAATATTCTCCATTTGCGTGAGTTTTTAAGAAATCAATAATGATTTCCGGATGTTTTTTTGCGTTTTTACCTGATAACCAATCCAACCCTGGTAAATAATCTGCATTATCAGCAATCACCGGGATCATTGGAAGTCTATATTTTTGTCCCAGTTGAAAGTCCTCTACTCCGGCGCTTACTGCCGTATGAACCAAGCCAGTTCCTTCTGTGGTTATAATTGGAAGAATCCTCTCATCTGTGATAATAACTGTATGAAAAGTGCCGGGGTTGTTTTGGGCAACTTTTTTTACTGCCTCGATCTGATCAAATGGCCCTTCATATTTTAAGCCTGCTAATTTGTCTCCTTTAATTGTTTTTATTATGTTTACTTTATCTTTTTTAAATACTCTTTCGATCGCATCTTTTGCCAACCAGATATTTTCTTTATTTTCTCGCTCCACCAATGCATAATCGATATTTTTATCAACTGCGACGGCAATATTTGCCGGAATCGTCCACGGCGTCGTCGTCCAGACAAGTAGGTAAGAATTTGGAATATAAAATTTAGAATTTGGAATTTTGGATTTTGGATTTGATTGGAATTTTGGATTTTGGATTTTAAGTTTCAAATACACAGACTCATGTACAAGTTCTCTATAATCTTCCGTCAACATTTCGTGTTGCGATATTGCTGTTTCACATCGCGGACACCAAGGAACCGAACTGTTTCCCTTATAAATCCAGCCGTTTTCATGACATTTTTTAAGAAACTGCCATATCATGTAGTTATTTTCGTCAGCCATTGTGAAGTAGGAATTATCCCAGTCCATGAAATAACCCAACCGTTTTGATTGTTCTGTTTGAATGTTTGAGAATTTATTAACACGCTCTTTACACAGTGCAACAAACTTTGCGATTGATGCATGTTTATCTCCCAGTACTAGATTTTCAATATCTTTTTTTGTTTTTAAACCTAACTCTTTTTCTACTTCAACCTCAACCCATAATCCTTGACAATCAAAACCATTACGGAAACGTTGGCCACAGCCAAGAAGATTATAAAATTTCTGCCAAATATCTTTATAGGTACGTCCCCAAGCATGATGAACTCCCATCGGGTTGTTTGCAGTGATTGGACCGTCCTGAAACGAAAATGTTTTTTTTGAGTTTTTATTTTTATGTAAGTATTGATCAACAATCTTGTTTTTTTCCCAATGTTCCAGCAATCTTTTTTCCATTGCCACAAAATCAGGATTCGCCTCCACTGGTTTAAACATAGAAGTTTATTTTAGCACAATTTTTTGTCTCAGCGAAGACGTTTACAATGATAGCGTTCCCTACAATTCTTTTATTCCTCAAGGCCCTCAACTCCCCCAATACCCTCACTTCTTCACAAATGCCAATCCACCTACGAGGTGGAATGGAGATTGTTATACTAATCCAGTTTGCATAGTATTTATTAAATTTATTGCTTTTTATTATACGTTGTCTTGTGTGGATTCAAGACTAATGGATAGACATCAAGAGCAACTTCTTCATATGGATGCACTTTTTTTATTGCACTAATTATTTTTCTTAAGTCCTTTTTATAACAAACTGTTTCTATTCTTTCTTCAACTGCTTTTTCAAGTTTTCCGATTTTACCAATTGTTGGATGAGCGGTTTTTAAAGGAATATAACGGCCAATTCCTTTTACTGAAAAACTACAAAATTTATAGTCACCAACAATTCCGGCTCCGGCTTTTCCCAATGCTTCACGAACTACGTCTCCATGAGTTTCTGGGACATAAATAACTAGTTTTACAGTTTCATTTTTCATCTTTATTTTAACAACAACTTTTTTTGGTATCTTTTAAATACATCTTCCATTATTTTATCTAAACTTAAATTGTATCGATTACTCAAATCAATTAAAGAAAATAAAACGTCACCAATTTCTTCCTCAATGTCTCCATGATCGGCTAAGGCTTTTTTACCACTTCCTGTTTTTCTATCGCCTTGTTTGACGGTTAAAGCCTCTCCAAGCTCTCCCACTTCTTCAACCAGATGAATATATTGAACATATGTTGACCAATTAAAGTTAAACTTTTTTACTAATTCTGTAACAGCTTTTTGATATTGACCTAAGGTCTTTTTCATAAATCCTTAATAAAATGATAACCGTAATTGGTAAAATCTAACTAAATTATATCACTTGAAATATTTGTTGGTATATAAATTCTTTTTCGTTGTCATACCAAACCACAAATACACTTTTGATGCTTATAGTCCGTTGACTTAAATACTTTTTACGTTATAAGTAATCTATGGATAATGTTGTAAAACAAGCAGGTTATAAATACTTACTAACTTATCAATATAGTTCCGTAATACTTGATTTTACACATGAATTTTGTAATCAATTTTACCCTGGACGAGAATACCTTCGACAACGGGATCAAATGAATCAAGCTGCCCGTTCAGGGAAACAAAATATTAGTGAGGGTTATTCTTTTGAAAGCCTTGAGATCTACATCAAGCTTCTTGGGGTTGCAAAAGGATCTCTCACTGAGCTACTTGAGGATTATCAAGATTATCTTCGTCAGCAAAATCTCAAAACTTGGCATAAGGATAGTGCTAAAATGCGGGAGTTAAGGGATTTGAGGGTTTTGGGGAATCCCTTCCCACACATCCCCCAACTCCCCCACATCCCTCACAACCCAGAACTAGCCAGCAACCTTATGATTATGCTCTGTCAACGCATAACTTATCTTTTAGAAAAACAAATTGAATCACTCAAACAAAAATTCATCAATGAAGGAGGTTTTCGTGAAAATCTCTTTAAACAAAGATTGGAAAAAAGAAATACGAGATGACTCACTTCTTCCTCATAAACGCAGGGATGTCAAACTCGCCACCGTCTTCATCTAAAAAAGGATCTTCATCAAGATCATTTTTTTCCGATAGATTTTCAACTTCGCCGACAGTTAAATCTTTTTTTGGGGTATCAGTCGTTTCTTTTTTAAATCTAAATAGTTTCAAACGATTATCATCAAATTTAGTTGCAATCAAAGTCACCTTCACCTGATCCATCATTTTTTCATCAATCACAGCTCCAAATATGATATCCGCATCAGAATCAACGGTTTTAGCAATAATTGAGGCTGCTTCATCTATCTCCGCCATGGTTAAATCTGGACCGCCGATTACATTAAACAAAACTCCTCTGGCCCCTTCGATAGAAACATCCAAGAGAGGTGAAGAAATTGCTTGCTTAATGGCAACCAGTGCACGTTTGTCACCACTTCCAACTCCAATTCCCATTAATGCAGTCCCGGCATTGGTCATGATGCTCCTTACATCGGCAAAATCAACATTAATCAAACCGGGAATTGTAATTAGTTCTGCAATACCCTTAACGCCTTGATGTAAAACCGAGTCTATCTTTTTAAATGCATCAAGGATAGGTGTTTTTTTATCAATCACTTGCAAAATTCGTTGATTTGGAACCATGATCAGTGTGTCAACCTTTTCTTTTAATTTATAAATTCCATCATCGGCTGTTAATCGACGTTTTGAACCTTCAAAATCAAAGGGTTTTGTAACCACTGCAACTGTTAGTGCACCAGTTTCTTTTGCAATTTCTGCAACCACAGGAGCTGCTCCGGTTCCAGTTCCGCCACCTTCTCCGCAGGTGATAAAAATCATATCGGCTCCAGTCATCTCTTCCTTTAGCCTTTCTCTTGACTCTTCAGCTGCCTGACGACCAACTTCTGGATCGCCACCAGAACCTAAACCTTTTGTTAAATTTTCACCAATTTGAATTTTAATAGTAGCTTTATTATTTAATAAAGCTTGGGAATCAGTATTAACGGAAACAAACTCAACTCCGTTGATCCCTCCCTCTACAATCATTGAAGAAAGCGCATTCCCACCACCACCGCCAATACCAATCACTTTTATTCTTGCTGCCAACCCTGCTTTAGGTTTAATCAACATAATAAGAAATCAAAATTTAAAATTAAAAAGTCAAAATTTCAAGTTAAAATTCAAAACTTTTTATTTTTGAATTGCATTTTTGACTTATGACTTATGACTTATGACTTTTGACTTTTCTTACGGAATGAATTGTTTAAAAAAATCTTTAATCTTTCCCAATGAATTTCCAATGGGAAAATCTTTTAAAATCTGATTAAAATTTTTTCCTCCTCCACTTTCTATTGTATCATTTTGTTTTCCATAAAGAATTAATCCGACAGTTGAAGCAAACTGTGGATCAAGTACTTCATCAACTAAACCTGCTACCCTTCCTGGAATTCCCTGACGAATTGGCAATCCAACCACACGTCGACCGGTTTCTGCCATGCCCACTGTCAACGCTCCCCCACCGGTCACCACTAGTCCAGCTGGAACCATTTCGCCAAATCCACTTTTAACAATCTCTTCACCAATAAACTTATATATTTCTTCAAGACGCGGCATAACGATTCCATCAATTAATTCCTTTAGAGAAATTTCATTAATATTTTCCGGCAACTGTAGTTCGGAAACGTTTAGGGTTTCTGGTTTTTTGATTTGTTTCGCGACCTTATGATTAAAGTGTTTTGTTAAATAAAGTTTTACTTTTTCAGCGGATTCTAAAGAAATTCGAAGACCAACAGCAATATCGTTTGTAATATGACGAGCACCAAAAGGAATTGAAGCAGAATAAGACAAAGCACCATCAGCATAAATACAAATATCAGTTTTTCCACCTCCGAAATCTACAACAACTGCTCCTAATTCTTTTTCTGTATCAGTCAAAACTGCTTCTGCTGATGCAAGCCCAGAAAATACAAAACCCGAATTAACTACATCTAAGGCTTGTAAGCTGCGTTCAAGATTTTTTAGATTGGTTAAGGAAGCAGTAATTAAATGTGTATTAACTTCCAAACGTACGCCACTCATTCCCACCGGATTTTTGATTCCTGGTTGTCCGTCAACAACAAAATCACGTGGTGAAACCTCAATTATTTGTCTTGTTGTTGAAAGCGAAATTGCTCGAGCTGCCTCAATTGCCCGATCAACATCATTTTCATTTATTTCTGCTTGAGGATTTGCCACTGCCACAACTCCGTGAGAATTTAAAGATGCAATATGAGGGCCCCCAACTGATACAAAAGCTTGTTTAATTTTATGTCCAGCCATCCTTTCTGCTTTTTCAACGCTTTCCTCAATGGTACTAGTAACCTTATCAATATCAATAATTAATCCTTTCTTTACACCTCGAGCTGACGTTGTATTAAATCCAATTATTCGTAGTTCGTTGTTTTTCTCCGAGTCAACCGCAATAATGGTTGCAACTTTACAACTTCCTACATCAATTGCGCAGATTAATTTATCACTCATAGATTAAAATTCAACAATAGGTTTAGAAAAACGCAAATCAATCGTTTTTGCTATTTTTCCTTCAACCTTAAAATTTCGAATAATTATTTTCAACAACTCTGCTTGATCTTCCTTATTTTTTTCTAAATTAATTAATAGTTTCCAGTTGCTTAAATTTAATGCTAACATATCTGTACCGTTAATATCAATGGTATTAACCGAGTACCCGATATCTTTCAGTAATGAGACGAAATATATTGCATATTCAATATTATCAAACTCCAAGCGATCACCAACTTTAACAATAGAATTTAAGAGGTTTTGATAATAAATAATTACCGGAATCGACTCTACTAATGATCGACTTTTTTTAACAATTCTTTGTTGATTATTAACTAATAAATAGAAGTCTGAAGTTTTTATTTGGACAATCACTGGTAATTGACTAATTGTTATAAGTAATTGATTTGGATATTGTTTTGTTACAATAACTTCTGCCAAATTTGAGTTATTTAAGTAGATGTTTTCTTGTGTTTGGTTAGTATCTAGAAGAAATAAATTTTTATTATATAAATTGGTAATCCCGTATATTGTTTGTTTTATTTCATTTCCTTTGATGATAATGTGTTTAACGGTCAAGTTAATAAACAAAAAATATAATCCAATAAATACAAAAAGCCATATTGTTAATCCAACAATTAAATATTTAGGTGAAAAGTGAATTTGCCAATGTCTGTGCTGCATTATTTTGAATATAAAAATTATATTTTATATAACCGTTTTGATAATCTTGTAATGAGTTTATGACTTTTTCGATCAAATTTAGTAATCGAGTACTCGTTTCATTTTGATCAAATATTTCCACCACCTTATTATTATTTAGATACTTTGCTTGTTTTAATTGCTCCTGACCGGCTGACCATGGTAAAGGAATAAGAATTGCTGGTTTTTTTAAAACAATAAGCTCTGAAATCGTGTTTGCTCCAGCCCGACCTACGATTAGGCTGCAATACCAATAAACACTACCAATCTCATCACCACCAATATGCCTCTTAATAATATAATGTTTTTGTTGAGATAGAGGCAGTTGTAAACGTAGATTATTCATTGTTATATAGTCATTGTATTCTTTGGTATCACCGGTTTGATGAACAACTGTATATTTTTCAGTTAGTCGATTAATGATTTGTCCGATGTGTAAATTAATACTATGAGCACCAAGTGATCCGCCGGTTACATAAATAATCTTCCGTTTGTCTTCCGGTAACCAATTTAAATTATGATGCTGAAAAATTTGTTTACGAATTGGATTACCAATAATTATTACTTTATTTTTCTTCCAATTTTTATTGGATTCTGGAAAAGATAAGAATATTTTCTTCGCAAACATGCCAATTATTTTGTTAGCAATCCCTGGGCTAATTGTTTGTTCATGGGAATAAACAGGAATATTATTTAAAAATCCGCAAAAAGCAACTGGTAAAGCTAAATACCCCCCAAAAGACAAAATCTTATCGGGGTTTATTATTTTAATTAGTTGCCAAGCATAATATATTCCTAATGGTATTTTTACTATCTCTAAAATCGTACTCCAATTAAGTAAACGGGTAAATCGGCCAGTCTTTAAATTATAAAATGGAAGGTTTAAAGCTGTTATCTCTTTGTATTCCAAGGTTAAGCTTTTGTCAGAGTCAGAATTGTATTTTCTTCCAATAAAGTGTATCTCTATGTCTTTACGATTTTTAAATTCTTCAATCACAGCCAGAGCGGGTGTTACATGACCTCCGGTTATTATAAGTTTCATATATAATTTTTGTTTTTTGATTGCCTCCCAATATTAATTAATATTCCGATAAAAGCAAAGCTCACTAGGAGATTTGATCCACCATAGGAAATAAAAGGCAATGGTACGCCGGTTAAAGGGATTAAATTAACCATACTCGCTAAATTAATACATACCTGTAAATTAAAAAACAAAAAAATCCCTCCAGCAAGCAAACGACCATATCGATCTGATGCATTAATAGTTACTTTGTAAATATTATAAATAAATAACATAAACAAACCAATCAAAAGCAAAGATCCAAACAAACCCACCTCTTCACCAATAATCGCAAAAATTGAGTCAGTGTGTGCTTCTGGTAAAAAAAGATACTTTTGTTTTGATGCTCCAAAACCTTTTCCAAAAAAACCACCATTGGTGATAGAAATCACAATTTGATTAATATGATAAGTAATACCAAGTGGATCAAGTGCTGGATTAAAAAAAGCTAGTAAACGTTTAAAACGATAGGGAGATGTTTTAATTAACCAATAACCTATCGTTAATGCTGCTGGAAATAAAAATATTAAGTAATGTAATTCTATTCCTGCTAAAAAATAGATTCCAATTCCCATTAAAAAAATAATTGAGGCCGTTCCCATATCTGGTTGGAGAAAAATTAGAAACATTAATAGCCCGATAAAAATTAAAAAAGAAAAAAATCGTTTCCTTTCACGGTTAATAAACCAAGAGCATAAATATATCAGGGTTGCCAGTTTCGCCAATTCAGTTGGCTGCAGATTAAAAAAACCAAGGTTAATCCATCGAAGCGCTCCACCGGAATGACTGCCCAATCCTGGAATCAAGACTAAAAAAAGCAGTATAATCGTTGCGCCCATTAACAAAAATGCCCAATAATATAGCCGATGATAATTAAACCAAGAGAAAAAAAGCATCGTGACAATCCCAATTAATAGCCAAATTCCCTGAAGACGAAAATAATAAAAACTATCTCCGCTCTCCTGAAAACTCCGTACGGCTGACGCTTCAAAAACAAAAAAAATTCCAATCATTGTTAAAATTATTGGTAGTAGCATTATCCATGCTAATAGGTTTTTCTTTTTTTGAACTACTTTCATTTTAGTTGATCAACAACTTTATTAAAGGCAGATCCACGTTCAAATTCATTCGCAAACATTGCAAAAGACGTCGCCCCCGGAGATAATAAAATAACGACTGGATCATTTGTTTCTTTTCCAACACGATAAGCTTCCTTAACGGCTAAACTTAAATCGTCATAGATCTGACTGATTTTATCTTGATAAAGTTCTTTTAACATCGGATGAATTAAATCAGTCAATGTCCCTTTTAATAAAAAGATCTTTTTAACCTTTGAGAGTTCTGGAATTAATTCATCAAATGGCAGCTGCTTGGAATTTCCCCCAAGAATTAAAATTATTCGGTTATTTTTATATGTTTGAACCGCTTTAATTGTTGCCACTGGAGTTGTTGCGGTTGTATCATTAACAAATGTGATATTATTGATTTTTTTGATCGTTTGTAATCTTCCTGTTAAAGGTAAAAAATGATTTATGGAACTTTTTGCCTTATATTTATCAATACCAATAAGTTTTATTGTAGCCAAACAAGCAGCAACATTTTCTCGATTATGTTCACCTGATAAACTCATTATTGAGAAATCAACATTATTTTTTCCATATAAAATTAATTTCCCATGTTTATCACCTAGTAAATTCAAGTATCTTTTATTAAAGATTGTATAATCCGTGTCTTTTTGATATTGAAAAACTGCTTTTTTATCATTGTAGTATTCTTCCATTGATTGATAGTAGTTTAGATGGTCCGGGTAAAGATTAGTAAAAACCGAAATATGCGGACTTATTTTTCTTCTGTGAAAACCTGAGAGCTGCCAAGAAGAAAGCTCCAAAACAACCCAGTCGTTTGATTTTATACTATCAAACATCCCCAATGAACTGGCGTTTGGCAAATTTCCTCCAAGATGAACGCCGATATTATTATCTTTTAATACTTTGTATATTAAATTTGCCGTGGTTGATTTTCCCCTAGTTCCAGTCACTCCAACTATTGGAGCTTGACAAATCGATGTAAAAAAAGCCGCTTCCATATCAATTGGAATTTTTGCTTTTTCTGCTGCAACCAATTCTGGCAAATCCCAACGAACTGAGGGGCCTTTAATAATTAAGTCAGCTAGTAAAAAATCTTTCATTCTGTGTTCTCCTAATACGAAATCAATGCTCAAGCCTTTCAATTCAGATAATGTAGGTAACAGCTGTTCTTTTGACTTTAAATCCGTAACCGTAATTTTCGCTCCCAATTTGGCAAAAAATCGTGTAGCCGCTAATCCTCCACCCTGCAAACCTAAACCAACTATCAAAACCCGCTTTCCTTTATAAAGTAACTTTAGTTTATCCAATGATGTATTTGACATAATCTTATTCTACACTTTTTGCTTTTAAATAACCAAATAAACGTACAGTTAAAAGTTTTTAAAAGAGAATCCTGTTTACGTTTTCGTTAAAATTGTTAACATCTTTTATTAATTTATCGTTATATCAATCTGTATGATTTACCTGATATAATTTATTTAATATGGATTTTATAGTTATATTTCTACTTATCATTTTTAACGGTTTTTTTGCCATGGCTGAAATAGCTATTGTTTCATCAAGAAAAAGTAAGCTAAAAAATATGGCAATGACCGGAGGAAATAAAGAAAGAACTGCGTTTAATTTAGCTGAAAACCCTAATATGTTTTTGTCCAGTGTTCAGATTGGAATAACCTTAGTTACCGTCCTTGCAGGTGCAATAGGTGAAGACATGTTTATGGCAAAACTTTCCCCATTAATTAGACTTTTGCCTTTTATTGGAATATATCACCAGCAAATTTCGTTTATTTTGATTATCACTATAATTACCTATTTATCTATTGTTATAGGAGAACTTGTTCCAAAAAGAATTGCTCTTAATAATCCCGAAAAAATTGCCATATTCGTCGCCCCTATAATTAAACTTATTTCTAATATAACTTCACCGATTGTACGTTTGTTAAGTATCTCAACCGAATTTGTTTTTAAGCTTTTTGGGCTAAAACAAACTTCCCCTTCTCTCATTACCGAAGACGAGGTACGTATTCTCATTAGAGAAGGTGCAGATATGGGAATTTTCAGCCGTACCGAAAAAAAACTGATTGAGCGGGCGCTTTTATTAGATGATTTACGAGTGGGAATGCTAATGACACCTAAACATAAAATGATGGTCGTTAATATTGATAAATTTGCCGATAAACCAAAACAATTTCTTAAAAATTATCCTCATTCTCGATTAATCTTTACCGAAGGAAAAGATAACAAAATTTTCGGTGTTATTCATGTAAAAGATCTATTATCTTACTCCTTCGATGAACGCGAATTCGATATTGAAAAACTAAAAAAAATCACCAATAAACCACATCTTATCCCTGAATCAATGAAAGCAATTAAAGTTCTTGAATTATTTCGTCATTCACCTATTCATATTGCTTTAGTATTGGACGAATTTGGCAATTTTCAAGGATTGGTAACTTTAAACGATATCCTCGAGGCGCTTGTAGGTGAAATTAGATCACAGTCGATTCAAGAGCCTTTGATTATTCAAAGAAACAACGGATCATTTCTTGTTGATGGAGTATTAACGATATATGAATTAAAAAAGAAACTTAAACTTAAAGAGTTGACAAATAAAGATCTCACCAACTACCAAACCGTTGCCGGTTTTATAATCGCTCATCTTGAAAAAATACCAAAAACTGGAGATGTTTTTGAAAAATCTGGCTACAAATTCGAAATAATCGATATGGACAACAACAGAGTAGACAAAGTTTTAATTACACCACTACATTGAAATTACTTAATTTAAAGAATCCTGTATCTAGTACTACAACCCATACCAATAGTCTCGATCTTTTCTATACTAATGAGTTTTCTCAATACTTGATTAACAGTAGGTCGCGCTACTTTTGTATTTTCGGCCATATCCCCAGGTGTTGCCTCTTTAACTTCCTGTAAATATTCCAAAACGGCCAGCTGCTTCTTAGATAATGTTTTTTCCACATTATCAGCGGTCAGCAAATCGACAGCCTGTTTTGATTGATCGAATATAATGTTTAAGAAAAAAGTTAACCAAGGCATAAAATCGGTCTTCTCTGTTTTTAAAGTGATCTGTGTTTTTCTTAAAGCAACATAATATTCCTGTTTCTTTTCCTCGACTAATTTTTCATGAGAAACATAAGACGTATAAATATAACCCGCTTGAAGCATTAATAAATTAGTTAAAATTCGAGATATCCGACCGTTACCGTCGCTAAAAGGATGGATCTTTAAGAATTCAACCACAAAATTAGCGATTATTAGCAATGGATGATATTTTTGTTCTTTAGTAGCTTTTATGGTCCATTCCACCAATCCTTGCATTTCAATCGGAGTTAAATAAACCGGTGTCGTGTCAAAAATCGTTCCAACAATATTTCCTTTCGTGTCAACCATCTGCACCTTGTTTTCCGTTACTTTATATTGTCCCCGGTGAAAAGAATTCTTATCAACATACTTGAGAATCTCCTGGTGGAAATGCTTTATTGTTCCTTCATTCAGCTTGATTGATTGCCAAGAATCAAAAACGTTTTTTAAAAGTTCAAAATAGCCTTTTACTTCCTGGATATCCCTATCTTTGAATTTTTGCATAGAAATACCTTTCATCAAGTCCCCAACATCAGAATCACTCAATTTTGCCCCCTCTATACGAGTAGAAGCACCGGTTGATGTAATAAGCACTGATTGCTTAAGTCTACCAAGTATTTGAGGGTGTAAATTAGCACTGGCGATCCACCTGCCTTTTGACTCATCAATTGCGGCTATAAGAATAAGAATATTGGCCGGAAGTGCTTCCAGCCTTTGGTCAAATTTTGTTAAATTTTTCATAAATTTACTGTTTACGCTTAACGTAGTCCCGTTTAGCGGGACGAAGTGGCGACCATATAAGATTATATTAGATTATATAAGATTAGCGGGCTATTTGTCAAGTAATTAATAGTCTCCTCACTTCATAAACGCAACCATGAGGCCAAAGATACTTAATAAAATAGAAATCAACCAAAAACGCATCACAATTTTCGGCTCTGGCCAACCTTTTAACTGAAGCCATAAATGAAGCGGAGAAACTGGCAATACTTTTTTTTTGTAAATCTTTTTTCCCACTAACTGAATCAACGAAGACGCAATCTCCACAACAAAAATTCCTCCAATAATCAATAGGGAAAAAGGTTTTCCCAAGGTCAAACCGATTACTGCAAAAGTTGCTCCAAAAGCCAATGCTCCTGCGTCACCTAACATAATTCTTGCTGGAAAAATATTAAAATACAAAAATGCAATAATGCCGCCCAACCAAACACCAATAAAAAGAGAGGTGGGGACGTCTACAATCGATCTTGCCACTGCCCAAAAACTCATTAGGGCAATTGTCAAGACACCGGAAGATAGACCATCTAATCCATCTGTAATATTAACAGCATTTGCGAAGGCTACGATTACAAAAATTGCAAAAAAAATATAGGAATAATATAGTTTAATCACTCCAAAAAAAGGAATATGAACAAAATCAATTTTCAAATCATTAAATAACCAAAAAGCAATTATACCTGCCAAAACAACTTCAATGATTAATTTATGACGAAGTCGCAATCCAAAAAACTGTTGTTTTTTTATAATAAATATTTTTTTTACGTCATCATAAATTCCAAGAAGAGAAAAACTTAATAAACTAAAAATAATAATCTTCGCCTCACTTAACATCGCAGGATAGTTTGACTGAATTGGACGCCTAAGAATAATAAATAACAACAAAGATAATATAAACAGAATTAGTGTTGTTATAACAATTAAAATTCCGCCTCCAATTGGAATCCCTTGTTTGTGTTTATGAAAATGATCAAATATCGGAGTCGGTTTACTAAACGCATCTCTTGTCTCTTGATTTTGACGCTGTATTTTCCACTTGTAAAGGAAGTTAATAAAAGGAACGATCAGAACAAAGTTTACAATAAAAGCTACTATCGTTATAAAAAGATATAGAGACATATAAGGCTTTAATTAAACAAATTAACAATTTTAGGAATATAAATTATCAAAGAGAGAATTAAAGCCCCAAGCGCAAATATTAACATTGCTCCAGCTGAAGCGTCTTTTGCAACTTTAATGTCCTTTCGCCATTCCATATCAATTGCATCATTAGTGCTTTCAATAGCTGTATTTATTGTTTCAATTGTTAAACCAACAAATATTAAGGTAATGATTACTAAAAATTCATTGTATGAAATTCTTAACAAAATTCCACCTATTAATGCTATTGCAGATAAAAATAAATGTATTCTATAGTTTGGTTGACTATTTAAAGCGGTAGTTAATCCTCGTATTGCGTTTTTAACTGAAATATGGTGTCTTCTTATCATATAATTATTTCCGATAATAACTTTCCTAATTTTTTTTGATTATGACGAACAAGGCTACGATTAAGTTTATCACTCGCTTGCTTTATATATTTTGTTCTATCAATTAAATTAGCGCATATTATTTTTTTATCCTTAGATAAATATGTATCATTTATTACTAAAATTTCCTTATTGGCCAAATACCATTTTATTACATCTTCTGATATTTTACCATTATTTATTAAAACAATATCAATTTTTCGTGATAAATATTTTTCAAGCGTAGTTATGTGATCCATAGCTGTATAAGAGGTTGTTTGTCCTAATTTTGTCATTAGGTTCATAATGTAGACTAATTTCGCTTCTGAATGAATAATTGCTTCCTTTATTCCATTTACTAAAAGTATTGGAATAATACTCGTGAATAAATCTCCTGGTCCAAAAATCAAATATTCAGACTGTTTAATTCTTTGGATAGCTAATGGATTAGCCCTAGCCTTTGGTTTAAGATAGACATAATTGATACGATCTGATGTTGATCGATTTTTTTCAATCTTAGCTTCAGATTTAATTATCCTATCTGATTGATATTGTGCATATAAATGCACTTTGTCAAAGGTAACAGGTATGACCTGGCCTTTTATTTTTAAAATATAATTAGCGGCTTTTACAACGCCTTGATAATTTGAAGTAACCTTTTCCAATGCTGATAATAATATGTTTCCAAAATTATGACCTTTAAAGTCTCCTTTATTAAAACGATATAAAAAAAGTTTTCTCCAAAGAACTGGAGCCTCAGACATTGCCACCAAACACTGCCGAAAATCGCCTGGTGGTAACACTCCAAGCTGATCACGGAGTCGACCAGTTGATCCGCCCGAATCCATCATCGTGACAATTGAGGCTAAATCAACGGAATAAGATTTTAGTCCTGATAATGTAATATAAGATCCTGTTCCTCCACCAAAAACCGTCACTTTTTTATTACTCATATTTTCTTAATATTACCTCCAAGCTTTTGAATTTTTTCAATAAAATTTTCATAACCACGTTCTAGAATGGAAACATTATTAACAACCGATTCACCTTCAGCTACTAATGCAGCAATCGCTAAAGTTGCACCTGCCCGAAGATCAGCGATTGTTAAAACTCCCCCATGTAATTGCTGTTGTCCGATAATTTTGATTGCCTGCTGATATTCTTTACCTTCTTCGTAATTAAAATGATAGTATTTTTTTGGATCATTCACTTTAATAGTAATAAACTCTATTTGGGCACCTAATTTTTTTAATTCTTCAACATAACTAAAACGGTTTTCAAAAATTCGTTCGTGGATAATGCTCTCACCTCGTGCTTGCGTAAGAAGAATTGCCCATGGTGGTTGCCAGTCTGTCATAAAACCCGGATATGGTGAAGTTTCAATATTAACTGCGTTTAATTCCCCAAAAGGTGGATAGGAAAACTTCCATTTTTTATTCTTTTTTTCTTCAGCCAAACCCCCGATTGATTTGACAGACTTGATCAATGCCTGTATATAGTGTTTCTCAATGTTTGAAATGACTATATTTCCTTTTGTGGCTAACGCTAAGGAGATGTATGTTGCCGCTTCGTTTCTGTCAGAAACGATTTTAAATGAAGTTTTTTGTTTCAATGATTTAACACTATATATTTGTATCAGATTACCCCTTCTTTCAATTCTAGCTCCGGCTAAGTTAAGAAAATTAATTAAATCATCAATCTCCGGTTCCATTGCTGCGTTTTCAATTATCACCTGTCCTTCTCCAACAACCGCAAGCATAATTATTAATTCAGTGCCAGTATGTGTTGGTTTATTAAATTTGACTAAACCATCAATTTTGCTATTTTTTTTGGCGTAATAATATCCACTAGTTGTTTCATAATTCACTTGAATAGATAAGCTTTTCATTGCGTCAACTATCCGATCAATTGGTCGTAGGCCCAAACGACAACCGCCTGGATTAGGTATTTCTGCTGAATTAAACTTTAAGATAAATGGAGCGAAAAATAAAAAGGAAACTCTAATTTTTGAAGCAAAAACAAAATCAAGACGGTTTTTATCAAAGCAACCACCTTCAATTTTTAGTTTATTTACATTGATAAATTCTGCCCGACCACCAATGCTCTTGATTAAATTTAGTAATTCTTCAACATCACGTATTCTTGGGATATTTTCGAGAATAACTGGTCCATCAAACAAAAGTGCAGCGATGATTGTTTTTAGGGCAATATTTTTAGCCCCGGAAAGTTCAACTTCTCCACCTAATCTCTTTCCACCTTTTATGATATAAGCATCTTCCATATACAAATCTTAAATAATATTAATAATTTCTATGCCCTATCAAATCTATACTGAACAATGTCATTGCGAACCCTCGCTTAAGCGGGGGAAGTTATAATCCCGAGCTTAGTTCGAGGGACAATCCCGTTAATATAAGATTACCCTATTGGTAACGACCTGCCTGCCGGCAGGCAGGGATTGCCACGTCGCTCCGCTCCTCGCAATGACAGTAAATCCTATAATTATTTAAACTAATTGTACTTCTTCAACTAAATTAATATCAAATTTTTCCTTAACTTTATCTTTAATATATTTTACCAATTTAACTAGATCTTCTGGTCTTGAATTCTGCTTACCAACATTAACAATAAAATTTGCATGAATTGGCGAAATCATAAATCCGCCGACCTTATAATTTTTTAGTCCACATTGGTCAATTAAATATCCAGCAGAATTAGTAGGAAGATTTAATTTTTCCCGCTCCTTTTTACTAATATTTTTGAAAAGGCATCCTGATGTTGCCACTCCAAAGGGTTGAGTAGTTTTTCTGTAGATTAGTGAATCTGATGTAATTTTTCTTAATAAGTTTACTTTTTCTCTTGGTAATCGAAATACTGCACTAATTATTATTTCTTTTGTTTTTTGTAAAATACTAAATCCATATGCAAATTCAAAATAATCTTTTTTAACCTCTTTAAGTTTCCCATTTGTTGTTAATAATTTCGCGCTAATAAGTTTATCGCTAAAATATATAATTGGTTTTGTCCATTTTGAATTCATGTATATTGCTCCTCCAACTGTTCCAGGCAGTCCTTGATGATGCTCAAATCCAGACAAACCCATTTCAATTGCTTTTGCAATTAAAAACGAAACAGAAACACCACTTGACACTTCCAAATCTACTTCTCGACTAGAAGATCGAAGAACTTTAATTTCATTAATTGAATTTTTTATCACAAGACCAGAGTAATTATGAATAAAAACAATATTTGATCCTCCACCTAAAATAAAAAAGGGTAGATTTTGTTTCTTTACCCAAACCATACTATTAATTAATCCTTCAATTGATCTTATCTCAACAAAATACTTTGCGACTTGATTCACTCGCATTGTCAGATGCTTAGCAAGTGGTTGATTAATAAGTATCTTTAATTTACTAAACATAAATTTAATTATTAAATTTTCTTTATCACCCTAATTATCTCATCTTGAAGCTTGTAGATATCTCCTGCTCCCATTATAACGATAGTAGTTTTTGCATCAATAAGCTGTTCTAAACGTTTAATAATTTGTTTATTGTTTTTTTCAGCGTAAATAGTATTTTCTTTAATTTTATTTGCAATATCCGCAATCATTTGTGAAGTAACGTTTTGATTTTCTATTTTTTCCCTTGCCGATGGAAATATCGGGGCAATAATTGACTTATCAGCAAATAACATTGACTCGGCAAATTCGTTTAATAAACTTTTTGTACGGGAATATGTGTGTGGTTGGAAAATAGAGATTATTTTATGTTTTTCATAACGTTGTCTTAAGGCATTGATTGTTGCAATAATTTCTTGGGGATGATGAGCATAGTCGTCAAATAAATGAATGTTTTTTTTTGAGTAGATATGTTCCAATCGTCTCTTAACTCCGGTAAAGTTTTTAACCGCCTGTTTTATTTTTTTAAAAGAAAAACCTAAATTAATTAAAATTAAAATTACTCCAGCCAAATTACTGATATTTTTTTCACCGTAAAGAGCACTTTGTACAACGCCTAAATTTTTCCCCAGATAATTAATGGTAATTTTAGTTCCAAAATTATTTATTCGATAATTATTAATAACTAAATCGTTATTTTTACTGTATCCGTAGGTAAGGTGAGGACTTTTTATTTTAGACTTAATTGAATGTAGGTTTTTATCGTCACCGCTTAAAAATACTACTTTTTTATTTTGAAAAAATTCCAAAAAAATTTGTTTTGTGTGTCCCAAATTCCGATAAACATCTGGATGATCAAAATCAATGTTTGTTGCTAAAACATAATCTGGTTTATATAAATTTAATTTAGGCCGAACATCACGTGGCGGATCAATACCGTATTCGTCTGCCTCATAAACAAAATAATTATTATCTAATGTATCACCACCTGGATACTGGAATTTACCAGCCCGAAAACTTGGCGCTCCAACTAAATATGTAGGATTAATCTCAAGCTGAAGTAATGCGTATGACAAAAGTGCAGTCGTGGTTGTTTTTCCATGACAACCACTTATAGCTATTGATATCTTATGATTTTGTGACAATTCTTCAATTAGTTCCGCTTGATTAAGACACTTGATATTTCTTTTTTTTGCTTCTATTACCTGCGCATTTGTTATTCCTTCATGTGCAGCTGAAAATACTAATAAATCTGTATCTTTTGGTAAAATATCAGGTAAAAAAGAATTTATAATTTTAATATTATTTTGTAATAACATCTTATCCGTAATAAACTCCTCTTCTAAGTCTGATCCCGAAACGTTTTTACCTAATTTTTTGTAAATAACAGCTAGATTAGCCATTGCCACTCCCTTTATTCCCAAAAAAAAGATGTTTTTCGAATTTAAAGTATTTTTAGCTCGTTTTAACATTCTAAGAGTAAATTATACAATAATTATCCAAATTTACTCATACCTTAAAGAATTAACCAATGTCATTGCGAGGAAGCCGACGTACATCGGCTGACGAAGCAATCCCGTTACAAGCGGAGGTATTTGAATAACTTTATCGTCTTGTTAACAGTTGTGTTGTTGTGTTGGTGTTGTCAAGGCATCGCAGGATTTGGTTTGAATAGGTTTTGTAGCTGGTT
>Ga0210057_1002649_pt1 | contig 25407 bp, 29 predicted proteins | sample CryGeyCG2114_010_2_FD_183968 | JGI IMG/M metagenome (GOLD analysis project Ga0210057, IMG submission 183968) | Groundwater microbial communities from aquifer - Crystal Geyser CG10_big_fil_rev_8/21/14_0.10 (SPAdes) (version 2) | ecosystem: Environmental > Aquatic > Deep subsurface > Groundwater ...
CTATATTCAAAGCTAGTTATAATAGATGTTCTATTCAAAGTTTCAGTGGCTCCAAAAACAACAAAGTTTGCATAAGCTTGTTTTTCCTTAATTAAATTTTTATTTTTATCTAGAACTTGAACTGTAAATAGATGATATCCTGTTTCGGTTTCGTAAAAGGAGTTATCTACAATTTCTACCCCCAATAAACTAACACTAAAATTATTGTAGCCAGTGAAGTCCTTGTAACCCACATCATTGGCTTGGATAGCTATGTCAAAAACATATTTTTTAGCAGAAACAAAAGCTATAGTTATTAATAAAAAAACCAATGAAAATAACATTAATTTTGCTAAGTTTTTATATTTCATTTTAATCGCACCTCAAAGGGCAAGGAGCATTTTTAGGATAAACTTTATTGGAAAAACTACTTATGCTTCCCATAATAGAGTGGGTTTGTAGTGGAAAAGGTCCTTTAACATCATCTGGTTGATTTCCTGATTCATCTTTATAAGGCATTCCTAGACAAAGATTTGACAACTTGTCTGAACAAGACCCTCCAGAAACGACACTAGGAAGAACAACCTCTATCTGTCCATTAGGTAAACATTTTTTTAACCGAAGATGACAATATTCTCCTTTAGGACAATCAAAAGACCATTCACATTCTTTTTGACAACATTGAAGATTATCACTCCCACATGAATACTTTAGTGTTTCAAGTCCATATTCTTTGCAGTTTGAAAGACAATTTCCTCCTTCCCTAATACATTCTATCAAACAACATTTAGGAAACCTCACTTCTCCAGTTGAGCTAATAGGATTGCCCCCCCATCCAGGGATTAGTGATTCAATTTTCCATTGAGAGTAAGAATATTCATCTACTAAATGCCCGATAGCATGTCCTAATTCGTGAGCTAAAACATAATTGCCCTGAGAAGGAGGCATAAAAACTCCATTATCTACAGCGCAACTAGATGCACCAAAATAACATATTTTTTCAATATTTTCTATAGGAAAAATACCTACAATAGTATCAAAATCTTGATTAAAAGACATTGGCAAAGCTTTAATCATTTGAGAAAATAAACTTCTTACAGGTAAAAAAGCCCACCAAGCTCCTGTACCTAGACGAAGTTTCGCTTCGAATTCTACATTATAGAAAATGGGCTTCATAGATTGTTCAAGATTAAGATTAACATCACTAACACCAACAAAATAATTATAATAAGACTTATAATTGTCTATAAGCTCTTGCTTAACCTCTCCTAAATTTGCGTACATAAAATGTAAGAGATATTTAGCAACAACAACATCTTCTGATTCTGTTGTAAGCTCTTCATTAAACTTACCATTATCAGGATAAACAATAACTTCACAGTATGCATTTTTACCCCTATTCTCATCTCCAACACCCTGAAAAGTATAATTTGGATAGTAAGTAAGATGAAGATAATTTCCATAAATTGATGAATCAGATGGCTTAACATTATTAACATAGCCGTGCATAACGCCCTTACTTCCTGGACCTTGAAGTGAAAATTCAACATTATTTAATTCTGATTTATTAATCTGCTCTATTTCGCTTTTGCTCATTCTTTTTATATCTATTACTTTTAAAAAACTGGCTTTGCACATCAACTGATCATAAGGACTTACAACTAAAAGATGATTAAGCTCCTGCCATGTAAAAGGTACTTCAGGAGGAGGCTCATAACCAAGAATATTTTCCTTAAAAAAAGTTTCTTTTAAATAATCTTCTTTATTAACAGGCAGATGATTTAAATATTCAGGATTAATAGTTAATTGAGCTGAATTTGACTTTACACAGCCTCCTGAAATACATATCCCCTTTGTTCTTCCCTGAATCAAACATTCTTGCCCACCACAATCCACATCTCTACAGTCTATTAATCCATCACAGTCATCATCAAAACTATTATTACAAACATGCTCTGGCTTTAAAAAATTTTTATTGTAATCTAAACTTAAAGTCTGCTTGCAAAAAGGAAAACTTAAGGGATATAAATAATCTGGAAGAGAATTATTTGTATTTGCATTCCACATAATTGTTTGAGGACTCTCTCCATATGGCCCCATTCCTCCAATAGACAATCCCCACTTTCCTCCATAGGAACAAGACAAGATTATAATGGGATTCATCTGACCATAACCTGATGTAATTGGAGGAACATTTAGAGCATCGTAAACATTTCCTCCCATTTTTATAAAAACAAGATTGTTAAAAATCGGACACATAGAAGAAGCGCCAGGATTTGGAACATGAAGAGTGAAATTATCAGGAATGCACCAGTAATTAGGACACACATATGTCCCAGCAGAAATAAAAGGGATATATATCAAAATAAATGCAACAAAAATTAAAATTACAAATCTCAACCTCATTTTCTTACCTCTTTTATTTTGCTGTTTTAATAATTAAATTAAGAAAAAGCAATATAAAAACCTTACTCCAGCATCTCAATCAACTTATCTATATCTAAATCATTAATATCAGAAACAAAAAACTCTAAGTTATTAAAAAGCTTATTTTGCCTTATATTGCCGGAAAAAAATGCCTCTTTTCCTATTAATTTATTTCTTTTTTCAATAAAGTTCTCTAGTTCCTCTTCTTTAAATCCTAGTTTTTCTATTTGTTCAGAAAAAAGAATAGCTCTTATGCTTGATGAGCCGTCATCTAAAACAATAGATAACAAAACTCTTCTTTTTGGAATTATTTTCCCATGTTTCGTGCATCTCTTGCTGTCAACATCATCAATAACTCTACTTCCACATTCAGGACAAACTTCAAAAAATTTAGGCTCAAATGCCTGTACAATAAATGCCCTAACCTTAAAATTACCCCCTAAACTTAATTCAGAAATTTTTCTTTCAGCTAAATCTCTCTCAACTTTAACACCTTCTATAACCAGATTACTTTTCTTTATGTTAGAAAAACTTCCTAAATGCAATTCTGTATTTCTTAAGCTTGCATTGGTAATCTCAACTACATCCTCCTCTTGTAGCTTTTTATTTTCAATTAAAGAAATATGATTTGTATCCCATAAAACCGCCCTTATATTTCCTGTTTCATCAGCTAGAATAAAATTTACTACTTTGCCTTCTCTATCTTCTTTTTTAAACTCTCTCACAGGAAATAACTGTATTATTTTGCCTAGGATATTAACTTTTTTCATCCCCTCCATTAACTCATTTACCTTTACCTTTTCTTTATCAAAATTAATGCCTAGTTCAGCAGCAATAATCTGTGCAGCACCTTCTCTTGAAATTAATCCAGATAATTTAGCTCTTTTTGCTTCTACTAATCTATTAATTTCTTCTACCTCTTTTCCTGTTATTTTAGAAAGCTTTTCAACAAGCCTTGAATAATTCTGAATCATAAACCAAGAAACTAAATTCAATTTAAAAGTATTGTTATACTGGTTTATACACAATGTTTTTAAATGCTTAAAATAGAAAGAAAATATGGCAATAACAGCTTTAAAGATAAAAGTTTTACCTGAAAAGCCAGAAACAAATTTGGAAGAATTAAAAGAAGGTATAGAGGAATCATTGATAAAAGCAGGCGCAATTAAAATAAGCTTTGAAATTGAAGAGATTGCTTTCGGATTAAAAGCCTTAATTGCAATAATTGCCTGGTCTGAAAATTTAGATACAGAAAAAGCAGAGGAAGCCTGTAGAATTTCAGGGGTTTCTTCTTGTGAGATAATTGACCATCGTAGAGCTTTTGGATAATTATTTAAATCTATTATTTCTTTCCTTCATATGATACCAAAAGAAGATGCAAATAAGATAAAAGAGCAGATAATAAAACAAATAGATTCTTGGCAGGCAAGTGAAGAACAAAAAGAGCAAGCTAAAAAACAGATTTCAGAAATGCCAGCAGAACAATTAGAAGATTTTCTAGTTAAAAATAAATTAATTAAAACACAAGGACAAGAAACAGATAAAGAAGAAGGAAAAGAAGTAAGCCCTGAACAATGTCCTTTCTGTTTAATAATAGAGGGAAAATTACAAGCATATAAAATAGATGAAAATAAAAATTCTTTAGCAGTTCTCGAGATAAACCCCTTAAGTTCTGGCCATTCAATTATAATCCCAAAGAAACACCAATCAATAGAAAAAGTTTCTTCACAATCTTTCTCCCTGGCAAAAAAAACAGCAGCAAGAATAAAAACAAAACTAAAACCAAAAGAAATAAGCATACAGTCAGCAACTGCTTTTGGGCACGGAATAATTAACATAATCCCTATATATGACAAGAAATTAGAAAGAAAAAAAGCAGAAGAAAAGGAATTAAAAGAACTGCAGGAAAAATTAACAAGCAAGGAAAAACCAAAAACAACAATAATAAGAGAAAAAAAGTCAAAAGAATTAGAAAAAGCCCCGAGAAGAATACCTTAATTAACAGTATAATTAATAACAATAAAAACAAAGAACAACTATAAATTCTACAACTTTTTTATTAATAAAAAATCAAATAAGTAGCAAGTTTAAAAAATAATCTTTAAGCAGAATAAGCAGGATAAAAGCAAATAAAAAACTTGGAATAAAAGGAATTCCATATTTTATTTTAACTTTCTTAACTCTAGATAATAACTTAACTTCTTTCTCATCTAAACCTTCCCAATTCGGCTTTATTCTTTTCTTTCCCACTTTTATCTCTTCATATAACCAGTCACCAATTGTAACTTTCTTTCCAGGAATTTCTTTAATCATACAAGCTTCTTCCACACTTTTACCATAAATAAAAAGTACTGGGAATAGAATTATAACTAAAGGCAATAAAACTAGGATTACATCCTTAAAATAAAAAACAAAAACAAAACTTGCTAAAGAAAAAATTAAACCAATTAAAACAAAGATTTTTCTCAACTTAAATTGTTTCTTAAACTCATTAACAAATTTGTTTTTATTCATAAAAACTAATACACCAGAATATAACAAGCCATATACACTCCCAACCACTAGAAAAAGAAAAATGAAAATACCTGATATAAGCAAATTACTAGATATAGAATTAGAGAAAGGCAAAACAGCCCCCAAACCCATTAATAATTTTGCATCTCCTCCTGCAAATAGTCTAGAATAATAAAAAACATAAGCAAGAACAAAAAAAACTAGAAATCCTAATAAACCATAAACAAAGAACATCAAGTCATTATTAGCTACAGAATAAAAAGCTCTAAATGCAAGAACAAAAACAATCAAAGAAAAACTTAACCAATTAGGAACCTCATATTTCTTTAAGTCGCTAATAGAAGCAGTAACAAGCCAGATTATTGCAAGCACAATTAAAAATTCAATCATTTTTTATACACTCCTCAATTATCCTAGATACCGGTTTTCCTGTTTTCTTACTTTCTTGCTTTAATTTATTTATGGTTTCAACTGACAAGGTTATATCTATTCTTTTCCTCTGAAATGGCAATTCTCTTGTCTTGTCATAATTTTCCAGCATTTCAAATACATCCTTGTTTTTTTCCATTATTTCTTTTATTTTTTTATTTGATAGCATTTTTTAATCTCCATTCAATATTTCTTATATTAATTATATTTTGTTTGGCTATTGAAGTTATATGGTGAACCAATAACTCCCTGTCTACTTGTTTTTTGTTTTCATCTGCAAATTGAAAAGCAAGGAAACTTGCTGTCCTTTTATTCCCGTCTACAAATGGGTGATCAACTAAAATTGCCCTAAATAAACAAGCTAATTTTTTGTACTCCCCTAATCTCTTATCTTTCTGTTGTTCTAAAGCAAACTCTAAGCTACTTCCTGACCTCAAATTTCCACCAAAGCCTTTATTTATTCTTAACAAATCTTCCTTACTAATTTTCATACACATAAATATTGTTAGAGTTTATAAATCTTTCTATCTCACTAAAATTAATACACATAAAAATTAGCTACTTCCAACTCCTAATTTTAAAGTTCTAAATTTCCCCCCTCTTCTATATGGAAATCTCTTCCTATCCTTTCTCTTGTCTTTCCTTTTCTTTCTCTGCTCTCCTCTATCCATGAGCATTTTCACGAAACTATCTTTTTTATAATTATCTATGAATGAAAGTGCGAACTTATTACTAGCAAACCCCCTCACAATTTATATCACATTCAACTTCCAATCTTTTATCCAAACAGGTTATTTTCTCTTTACCTAATAACTTCTCACCACAACAGAAATCTGCATCTCTAGCTAAATCACACTGGCTCTGACAGATTTTAGCCAAGTTATCTATATCACTTCCACTATAACCTCTAATATTTTCCCAGAACTTTTTAAATCCTCCAGTAAAAGTTAATGCAAGAACACCAAAAATTAACAAAGCCAAAATTAATGTAACTAAAATCCATATTGCAAACCCCATACCTTTTTTATCCATAAAAGAAGAAAGAATAAGATGTTTTTAAAAGTTAGTTTTTTAAAATATTAAGAACAGTTATTATATATTAAACACAACATTTCTTGTTTGTATTCGCACTTTTATCTGTTGTATCTGTAACATCAGCAGTTTTGTCTGTTTTTCCTGCAGCACAATTTCCAGCAGTCCAAACTCCCAAAAAATTAGCACATGTTTTTAAGGTTGCAGTCTTAAGAACACAACATTTCTGTTTATCAAGAACTATTCCTTCTTTACTAAATTTTTTTGTGGTATCTTCTTTTTCTGTAGCTAAACAACCTGTCCTAGCTTCTCCATTGCTACATAATAAATCCTGGCAAGTAGTTAGAACCTCACAACCAATATCACATTCATGCTCCAACCTTGATTTTCCAGAATCACAAGTCATTGGCATAATATCCCCCCCTTTCTCAAACCTTACATCTCTTATTTGACAGCAATATGCAAACGTAGACTCTGAAGAGCAAGCATATTGACAAGCCTGTTTCGTAGCATCTACATTTACTGGCGAAAAAAATCCTGTAATCTTACTCCATAAGTTGCTCCATCCTGCTCCGAATCCTAATGCTAATACAACTAAAACTATTATAGCAAGAACTATAACTATCAATGTAGTAACAGTAAACTCAGCTCCTTTTCTTCCTAATCTCCTCATTTTTTCCTCTTTTTCCTCTAATATAAATATTTTCCATATTTTTAAATGTTTTCCTTTAAAACTTCTACATGTAAATCAGTTGTATAAATTACTCCTATCTGCTCCTGTATCTCCTGGTATGAAAAAGGGCTAGGAATAAACCAAATCAATTTTGCATATTTTGTTTCCTTTATAATCTTCCTGCCATAAAACTTAAATCCCTTAAACTCTAATTTTAAGTTACTACCATCAAAATTTACACTATAATCATTACTATTAACTCTTTGCTGAACTAAATTAACAAATCTGTCGTCAGTATTATATGCAATTATCACTCCTTGTCCTTGTGATACTCTAGTGCTAGTTTCATAAACAGTCCTATCTCCCTGCAAAACAAATTTTCCAATTCTCTCTTTAAATTTTTCTTTAAATTTGTTCTCTATCTCTGCATTAGTCAGACTTTTATCATAAATCTCATTTAAGATGTCTTTTCCCAAAATACTTAAGAAAAGTTTTGTCTCTTCCTCTTCAACATAAAGATTTTCTATAAATCTCCCATCAGAAATTATTTTTTGTGCTTTTCCAGAAGTTAAGAATACAAATATAGCCGCCCCGCACAATAATAAAGCCATGACTACAAGTATTAAAGTTGAAATTGATGTAGCAGATTTTTTATTCATTTTGTAACTATCCCCTTATAATTAAATAAGCTCACTAGGCGGTATTTTAATTATTGTTGTTATTTTATCATCAGAAGGCAGGTAAACAGCATATCTGGGCAGTATAGTATTATAGTTTAATACACCTCCTGTCCAGAAATACATTAGCTTTCCATTACTAAACTCAATAACAAATATCTGCTGGTTCATATTTCTATCTCCAAATAAATCATCTGACAAGCATCTTGCAAAAATTTGAGCGAATATATCATAAGGCTGTTCTTTGTTCTGGAACACCTCTTTTAAATTTTCTGGTCTGGCCCCTACAGTAGCCGGTTGAAGTATATGAAAAAGATAATCGCCAGATATATCATAAGAAGGATTTGCTTCAATAAATATCCTTGTCAAATCAATATAACTTATATCTTTAAAATTATATTTTTGGACTGCATCTTTCCATCTGTCACCTTCTAAACTAGGATTCCTTAACCAAAAACAATCTCCTATTTTAGTATTTAAAATAGCAATTAAACTCTCAGTTTCAATTAAATTTCCTCTTTCATAATCAACACCACTAAATCCAATAATTCCCAATTCTTTTGCTACAATTTCCACAACAGAAATTTTTTTTGCCTTGAATATAACTAAACTAGCACTCACAAACAAGAACATAATAAAAAATATGATTATAAAAGCTACAAACCAGCTTATTCCTGACGCAATTTGCGAGCGCCGCGAAATTATTAAATTTCGGGAACCCAAAATTCCGAACTTTTGTGAGGAATTTTGCGGTTTCGATTTAGCTAAATTTTTTATTGATTTTGAAATCAAAACGCGAGTTCCTTTTTTATTAGCCATTTTAATTTAAGATTTTATTTTTTGATTGCTCCCGGCAATTAAGTGGAAAATTAATTTTCTATTGTCTTTATCTAAAACATAAATATATCTCTCAGAACATAAAGGATACTCTCTAGCTTCTTTCATAACCTTGCTTAATTTACACTCATTTACAAAATTAGCAACACCAAAACTTCTTGGCTCTGGATTTATAGGATTTTCACATTCTAAATTAGTTGTCTTCCCCAACCTAAAATCATCATTATTACATTTATCTAATTCATAAACCTCATAAGCCAAATAATAATCACCCCTATTCTTTCCCTCACCTTGGTAAATTATAAGTTCTTTGTTCAAATAACAATTCTGAAAAATATCAAAACCTGGTTTTAAAAATTCTTCATTTATATAACCATTATCAACAACACAATCAACAACCCTTGTTATTAATATGTCTGCTTCTAATTCTTTTATATTCACATCAGCACCATTAAAAGCAATCACAGCTACTACAATTCCTGCAGCAATGACAATTAAAACAAAAAACCACCAAATACTAAGATATTTCTCTCCGCCTTTTTTATTAGCTATCATTTTGTAACATCTATTGTTAAATATTTAGAATAAACCGGCTTTCCATTTTCTTCTCCAATCTGCATAAATTCAGCCTTGACATTTGCACTGCTGAAAAAATTGTAAACTCTGCCTCCAGAAACCCCTAATGTTACTTTAACACCACTCCCTATAATTTTAACCATCTCTCTTCTATCTTTATTGCCATAAAGCTTTAGTGCATTTTGCATATCAAGAAGAATTGTTGTGTCCGGTTTTGCCTCATCTATCAGTAAAGCAATCTGTTTTGCATATGCTTGTTCGTAAACAGCTTTTCCATTAGTGCTATTAATTATAAACAAAAGCATAACTACAAAAAAAACCAGATTCAATAACAAGAATATAATCTCTTCTGGCAATAAACCTCTTTTATTTTTAAACATGAAACTAAAAAGAAAACAAGTTTAATAAATTTAACTAAATAATATAAAGTAAATTAAAGGAGATGTCATAAGAAGAACCTTGGTTCTTTTTATTAAGGTATGCTCTCAATTGCCTGGCAATATTTTGTAATATCTCCTACATTATAATTAATAGTCCTTACCACAGAACAACCACTTCTTGCATCACTACCGACAGAAATATCCCCACAATATGCTGCACTAATAGCTCTATTTTTAGCAACCTCATACTGCTGATAAATTCCAAAAACAAGTACTGCAGCTAAAAATTCTGGTTTTGCTATTAACTTAGCACCTACAATAATAAATTTAGCACCTACAATAAAACCACCAACAACCTCTGTACCAAAAGCAGCTTTTAAGTCATTTTTTATAACTCCTGAACTGGTTGGAGCTGAAATCTGCATAAACAAAATAGACATTTGTTCACTATAAATTGTAGAAGGTTGTACTTCATTTTCTGTAAGCCCCACCTCTCCACTACTAGAACTCCCGCCAAACAACTTACTTCCACCAATACTATCTGTCTTTATGCTTATTTTCCCTCTATCTCTAGCGAGATAATCAAAATAAGTTAAATCTTTATCAGGAACTTTATGATACTTCATATACTCTTCGATATTAATCTGGCTTAGTAAGTCAATATTATTTTTTAAATCTTCATCAAAAGCTATTCTCGAGCATATAACACAAGTAGGATAAATATCTTGTCCAAGAGCATATGTTTCCTTAATATATTGACTAAACAAACTTAACCTGCCTTCTCCCATCATACTCCAACAATCAATTATCTCTCTAGCAAAAAACTGCTCTATATCTTCTTCATCTTTAACTCTAACCGTAGTTACTTCTTTTTCCTCTCCACTAAACTCCTTACAATTTCCTTTTCCTATTAATTTAGTGGTAATGCAGTATTTTGTTGTCTTACATTTTAAAGGAACATAGTCTTCAGCTAATTTTGAGACAGAAGAAGCAGTTCCTCTTAAAAGAACTGATTGATGACAGGTTTCCTTATCAATTCTCTCCTGCCATAAAAATTTAAATAAGAAAATAAGCAAGATAGCAAATCCAATTAAAAGCAAAACTATTATAACTATAAATCCTGAAGGCAAATCACCTTTCTTTTTTATCTTTTTCATTTTACTATTAATTTTCCTTCGTTTTAATATTTATCCTAATACTCCTAATTTCCTTAAAGCAAAATATAAAGCCACTCCTAAAATTACAAATACAGCTATCAATAGCAAAATCCTGAAAAACTCGTCCATTTTCTCATCAGCTTTTTTATTTCTTATCATTTTACAATTTCTCGTCTATGAATATTTTGTCAGACTTTTTTGTTAATATCACGTTTTTAGGGAAATTTGGGAGAGCTATCCAGTTTACATTTGCTTCTCTCTCAATAACTCCCGGAGCAACAGGATCAATATTAGCTAAATATTTTTGAATTCTTTCTATTTTTACATTTTCTATATTAATACAAATTCCTTTCTCTTCGCATATTTGTTTATTTCCTTTATAAAAAGCTTGTTCCATAAATTTTTTAATATCATCAAAACGAGAAAAACCAGGAGCAAAATATATCTTCTTACCATCCACATCCACATATCTAATCTTATTAACTGCAGGACAGATACATAGACAATCTTTTAAATAACAAGTTCTGGGCATACCCAATTCCTCATTTTTCTCAATTATCTCCTTATTATAACTGACTAAATACCAATTTACCGGAGCAGTAACAATATAATCAACAACATCTCCCTCTTTTCCATTTTCCTCTAAATCATTTATCTTGCCAATAATAGCAGATAAAGTAGCTCTTGCCTGCTCCAATACTGTCTTTTTCATTAATATACTATAAAGCTGATAAGCTAAAAAAACCAATATAACAATAACAAGTATAGCTAAAAAAATTCTCAAAAATTCAGGCAAAACAATATCTCCTCTTTTTCTCATTTTAATATCGCCCACTCAGGAACTTTTATAAAAGTCCTGTATTCATTCCAGTAATCCATTAAAACCCACGGGGATTTATCCTCAAAAATATCCTTATCACCAAACCTAATGTAAATCCTCCCATTATATTTTTTGTAGTAAACATATTCAAAATTATCTCCTCCGGTATCTGCCCCCAATTTGTTACCAGAATTATCAAGCCCACCAGAATAACCTTGAACTTCTTTTAATATAAATGCCCCTATTTCTTGCCCTTCTTTTATATTTGCTAACTCATTATTCGGACTTTTATAAAATTCAATATCTTGAGGCGATTTAGTTATCAATTCTGCATTTTCAAGACTAGCACCTCTTGTTTCTCCTTCTTCTGGCTGTCTACTTATTTGCCCTTCTTTTGTAATACTACTTTTAGCTTTTTTTGTAAGCTTATCATCTAAGTATAAAGAAGTTGCTTGAGAATTTTTATTTCTTATATACTCAGAAACATCATGATAAAAGTCAATTTCCTTTACATTAATCTTCTTAACTTTCCTAACTGCCTCTTCAACAGAAATTTTGCTAGGCCTACATAGGATATTGCTTTGCCAATAATAGGAGCCATCTAAATTTACTAAAACTTCATAATCTGATTTATAACCAGGAACATCTTTATCTAAAAATTTATTATCATATAAATAAGTATAAAATTTTAAATTTATTTTTCCCTGTGCTGTTACATCCCCTACTTTTATATCTTTAGCTATAGATTTATGATAATAATAAATCCCTCCTGGAGCTTCTGCTCCTTTCCATATCAGTTTAGAGCTAACTAGATTATTGCAATCCCCATTGCCACAAAAATATATTTTGTCTGCTTCTCTGACAACCGCAACATCAAACTTGCATAAACTTGCCATTTCCTCGTCAGGCAGGTGAGTTATCTCAACATCATGCTCATACTGATACTCAGGCAAAATATTCTTAATATAATTGATAATATCAGGCCTAAAAATCAAAATTAAAACAAAAACAATTACTAAAACAATTAAAATAAGAATTATGAGTTTGTTAGATATCAAGCTTTGAGCTCTTTTCCTATTTAATTTAAAATTCATTTTACCCTCTAAACCTAAACAAATTTTTTATTTTCTCCAAAATGCCTGCACCTTTCCCAGACAAAATCAAATAAGCAACAACAATTATAACTAAAACCACAACTGCAATAATCCACCATGCTAAAGTATCTAATTCAATATCACCTTTCTTTTTTATCTTTTTCATTTTAGTATTAATCCTTCTTATTTAATAAATTTAACCTAAAGCCATTCCTCCTAAAGCAACAGAAGCTAATAAAGCCAAAGCTATAATAGCAATAAAAGCCACAATAATATACAACAAAATTCCTCTTCTCAAATTCTTACCGGTCTCATTTACACTTTTCAATTTATCTTCTCCTGCATCTACTGTAACTAATGTATTTGACAAGATAAAAATAATCTCAATAATATAAATTCCAATTGCTATCTGCAAAAAATATGAAGGAATCATATTAGTTACATTAAAAATATCTAAAACATCTTTTACACTCCCAACCATACTAACATCAAAATCTCCCTGTTCTACAAACATAACCTGCAACTTATTCAAAATAATAGTAATCATACTTCCTAAACCCACTACTATTCCTGCAAGCAGGGGAGCAAGAAAAGTCATATTGCTTTTCATATCACTTACAACTTCAGCTAACAAATCTCTTACTCTTTCATTTATCTTATGTATATTCTTAATATACTCACTAATACTCATTAGACTTCTAGCAGCAACAGCTAATCCTTTCTTAACAGATTCAATTAAAATCTTCATTGAAGTAGAAATTAATGCACTAGGATAGTAAACAATAGCACCTCTTCTTTTGTTGAATATTGCCTGCTCTAAACTCATACCCAATTGTTGCATATTAGTATTTACAGTCATAAAAAATCCTTCTGTAACCTGCCCTTTAGTAGCTCGAGCTATATGAGAAAAAGCAATTTCAGCAGGCATACCGTCTCCTAATCTATTTCCTAACTGGAATAATGAATTTGTAAACTCTTTTTCTAAATTCTTGCTTTCTTCTCTTGCTTTAATTAGCTCTTTACTTTTCATATTATAAACAATAGAAAAGAAAATTGCAATACTAAAAGGTATAAATAAACTTAAAATAATAGCAAGCAAACCAAAAGGTCCAACCATTTTACCAGCATCGTTAACTTTAAAATCAAAAATATTTTGCTCTCCTAAAAATCCTAAACCTAACTGAGAGAAAGTATAATCTTTTTGTAATCCAATTAATTCAGGAAAGCCAGTATAATGAAATATAAAAGGCAATAACCCTATTATAAAGAAGGGTAAAGCTACTAAAAATGCTATTAAATAAGGTTTTTTGCTTTTAAACTTATAATAATTAGGATTTAATTCTAACAGTTCTGTCTCTCCATATCCTCCAGGCCTTTTAATTAAAACCTCAGAAGTCATATAAAAAACAAAAAAAGGTATTATTAAGTCTAGCAAGATAAAAACATGATACCACTGCAATAATCCTCCTAATAGAGTAGAAGCTAAAGGTAATAAGGCAATTCCTAAAGTAGGCAAAACAATTCCTAGCATATACAAATTAGTTAAAGGACTTCTGATATCTCTAGAATAAGTTAACATTTTTTCATAAACTCCATCTAAAATAACCTGCAATGCTCTTTCCAAAATCTGAATTCTCCTATCCTCTGAAGGCTCATACAAACTTGATTCTACCAAATGAAAACTTTCAATAAACTCTATATTGCTATCTCTCCAAGTTTCTAGATAGTTATCTAAAGAATCTTTTATTGTGCTAAATTTTCCTGTTTCTATATCCCAAAATACCTTTCTCAAATCTAAAGCCAACGGTGGTTCTAAATGCTGGGCAGCAAATGCTATTGCTCTTTCCAAATTGCTAGTATGTTTCATATAAGCTACAACATACAAAACACAAGGAACCATTTGGCTCGAAGCCTTTAATCTCCATTTATTTGCTAATCTAGAAGGCATACTATAAAAATAATAAAAAAGAAACATAGATATAACTAGAACTAAAAAAAGAAATATTAATGAAAACCCGTCTGTTAATGAAAATATTACAGCCAAAGTTAAAACTCCCACAATTAAGGTTAATAATAAGGAAATTATAGCCAAAGTTAGTGTTTGGTTAGGAGTCACATCTAAATGAGCTATATCTAAATGTTTTTGTATTTTCTCTTCATCTTTTTTTGCAACCTTTAGTTTCAAAATTGAACCTAAACCCTTGCATAATTTCTCATATCTACTCATTTGAGGCATCATATCTTCCTTAAACTGCAAATACTCTTTGCTAAAACTGCCAATATCCACTTCAGTATTTACCTCCTGCTCTAATTTCTTCCCATACTTAGCTAAGATTTCATCATAATTCATTTTCCCCTCTTTTTCTTATTTTTATTTAAAACAAAAGACTTTAAAAACTCAATTATAGCTAAATTCACAACCTGCTTCTTGCTAGAAAAAGTAAATTTATCTTTCTTAATCAGCTCTTCTATTCTCTTTTCCAATTCCTTATCTATTTTTACTACAGAATCTGCCATATTCCAGGGAAGCTTAGCAAAGAAACTTTTCTCTTCACGAACGTGAACTTGTTTTAGTTGTCTTTGCAGTTACCAAAAGTAACTATTAGTAACTTTATAAACATTTCTAAATCTTTTATAGATTTAGAAAGACTAGAAAATTTATAATTTTCTAAGGTTTTAGATTACTTTTCTACTTTTAATTGCCTTTTTCAGCCATTCCTGCCAGGCAGGAAAAACTCTATTAGATAAAGGTAAACCTATTTCCTTCCTTACTTTTTCAGAAATCTCATAAAAAGCTGAATTTGAAAGAGAATTATATTTAGCTTCCAGCAACTCAGGCATCTTCAGCTTCTCAGATAAATTAACTAACTCCTCTTTTACTTTTCCTCTCAACAAAATATTATCATAAACAGCATCCCAGTTTCCAGCCCACCCTTTTACTCCTGAAGCAACTGCTTTTATTACCTCACTATCCCCATTAATTAAGTCATCTGTTGGCTCTAAAGAATCTTTATCAACATTATATTTTAATAAGTCAACAAAACCTTTTTCTTCTAAAGGATCTTTAGTCCAGTGCTTTCTTACTTCAGCTAACTGAACAACTCTCCTCCATTGATGTAAACCAGAAGCAGATTTAACGGGGTTACAAACCATAACAACATCAGTAGCTTTAAAGCTAGTAACAGGAACTTGCAAATCATTCACAACTCTATCAAAAACACCATAAGGACTAGCACCATGAATTGTACCAGCAACAACATTAGCTAAAGCTCCTACTCTCATAGCTTCATATAAAGCTTTAGCTTCTAAACTTCTTACCTCTCCAATTATTAAACAAGAATCTCCAAACCTCAAGCTAGTTCTAATACCTTCATCAGCTGCTATTTCAGTTGTTGTTTGTAGTAATGCAGATCTAACTTTCATTCTTAAAATATCATAACCTAATTTCCTCAAACTCTCTACTGGCAACTCTAAAGTGTTGTGGGCAATGATATTCTCGCAAATAAAATTCTCACATTCAGGAACAGAGATATCATAGACATAATCACCACAATCTGTTTCCTTTATTTCTTTAACCTTATCCCAAAAAATATCAGATTTCACTATCTTTCTTAAGGGGTCAATAGGATTTGTTATTCCTTTGGGAACAAAATCAAGCAAATTTGATAAATGCTCTCTTCCTAACTCGTTGCCTCTTGTGATATAATCATGTTTGCTGAATTTCTTTCCCAGTATTTCAGACAATTCATTTTTAACTTCTAAAGATAAAGGAATTATATCAGAGGTATCATGTGTAGATATTCTTGAAGATAAACTTTTCAGCCTATCCTGTTTTGAATTTACCAAAAAGCCTATATTTGTTTCAAATTTCTTGATCATCTTTGTACTTCCAATTCTGCAATTGAAAGTTTTGTCATCGAGTTTCATGCCAGATGTTCGAGCAACAATCCCAAATCTAAGAAACTGAGTTACTATATCTCCAAGAAGCTCTTTAGAACATGTTGAAAATACCACTTCTTTGTCAGAAGCACAACCATCCCCACTAAAAAAACCCTTTAACAGCCAACTAATTTGTTTATCAGAGAGATTATACATCCAAGAAGGAATTTTTTTTGTGTAAGCATTTCCATCTAACTCAATAACTTTCCGCATAACTTCCTTAAATAAGGAAAAATTAAGCATAGAAGAGAATTTATCGTTATGCAACTTAACAGGTATGTTAAATCTTCTTGCAATTTCCCTGACAACTTCTTTATTCTCCTCTTCCATAACTGAAATTATTATAGAATTCCTGTCATAGCAACCATCTGCCAGCCATAACCCAAGAAAGTTAAGCATTTTTTCATCCAAACTTATTGAAGAAGGCAAAATTCCAGAATTGCCATAAGATTTTAGCATCAAATTTTTATTTATAATTTTAGCTCTAACTTTTTCGAATATTTTAATGGGTAAAATGTTTTTTCTAACCCAATTTTGGATTGTTGATTTTTTATAACCTAAAGAATAAGCAATTGAAAACAAATTTTTCTTATGATCTCCGATATACTTCTCTATCCCTTGCCCAAAAACAAAAATCTTTTTATCAAATTTTTCTAGATGTTCTAATAAATCAATTTTATCAATGCAATTTTCAAAACATAATCTTGAGGGAATGGCTATAAAACTATTCTCTTTAATTTCCTTTGCCTTTATTGGCTTAATAATCTTTTTTTCGTCTAAAGTGAATAATGAATGATCTTCTGTAACCTTAATTTCTTTTCCAGAGGTTGTTTTTATTTTGTAAATTTTTTTATTAACACTGTGTCTTATAAACTTACCGGGTTTAGCCAATAGAACTCTTCCCTCTTTATCAACAGAAAAAATCTCTATCTCTTCTGTATTGTCTGCTTTCTCTCTTCCATCGATATCTTTATAACCTGATTTTTTAATTTGATAGTCTATAAATTCTCCTATGGTTGTTTTCTCAAATTTTCCATTTTTTTTAATAATAATTTTGCTATCTCCTGTAACACTATCTTCAATAACTATAACTCTAAACTTAGGCATAATTTCCAGCATTAATGCTCCTAACATGCTTGTCTTTCCTGAACTTCTTGTACCAGCAATTAGCATTGTTCTTGCACCATCTACAAGAAAAGACAATAATCCTGCTGTAAAAGAATCAATCATCCTATTCTTAATATATAAAGGTAAAGTCCAAGGCTCTTCTCTATGTCTTCTTAAAGCATAAGCTAATCCTCTAGGACTTAAGGGCTGTTGAATTACTGCAACTCTTGCTCTCACCTTGCCGATCTCCAAATCAGTATCTAAAATAGGGTTTGCTTCATCTAATGGCCTTCCTGACAACATTCTAAACTTAGCTGCCCAAGAATCACCATCTTCCTGGCTAGGAATTATATTAGTTACACATTCATCAAATTCAGCATGCCTGACAAAAATAGGATTCAAAGCAATAGGAGCATTTAAAACAATATCTTGTAATTTAGAATCTTGCAACAAAACTTCAATTAAACCAAACCCAATTGTATGCCTGACTAAAATCCCAGCTAACTTATTCAAATCATTATAACTTAACTTTATTCTCTTATTTTCTGCTAATTCCTGCAACAAATCTCTAGAAACATTAAAAAATACCTGTCTTGTCCTCTCAACATCTGTAAATTCCTCTGCTTTTGGTCTATGTTCAATCAAAACATTTCTTGCTAAATTCAAAAGCATATGAAAATCTTCATCTAAAGTATATTCCGGCGGAGTTAAGTGGTAAATATATTTAGCTTCATTTTCCCTTTTTAATATTGTAACTGAGCTTTTATCATAACCCTCCCCAATTTCATATTCAGAAACAATTTCAGCATCCTCAGGGAGGCTAGCAACCAATCTAGTAAAAGTAAAATTTGGTATTATATCTGGCCTTAAAAATTGCTGATATATTTCTCTACTCCCAAACTTATAATCAGAAAAATAATTGCTAGCTTCCTTTACTATACTTAAGTTTTCCATTAAAACTATAATTTTTTCTAATAATCTTATGTAAACCATTTGGCATGCTTTACATTGAACCTGTAATTTATCTAGCATAATTCTCTCATCCCTCAAAAATCTTTTAAGCTCAAAATAAGCAGCAAGAGGATCTTGTTTCAATAATTGCAAGAAATAGGTCATATTATCATATCTTTTAGCTAAACATTGCTGGCATTGTAAGACTAATTTTTCTGGATTTAAAATTTTCTCCTGCTTCAAAAGGTAATTATAAAGCTGTGCTATCTCTAACAGTAAAGAAACCTCGCCAAAATCATAATTATAATTTCTCTGCTGAACAAAAACTATCCTAGAAACATTTGGACTTTCTATTAAGGCATCTATTGTCCTTGCCATAACTTCAGGACTATCTGCAAGATTGGGGGCAAAGGGAGCTCCTAAATAGTTAATATACATAACATTTTCTCCAGCTTCCCTCATAACCTCGTAAGCAAACAAAACAGTCCCTTTTTTAAACAACATCTTAATAAATCCTCAAATTTTTAAGAGACAGAGAATTTTTAAATTCTCTGTATTTTTCCACCAGTTTAATTTAAAACAAAAGACAACTTAAAATATCTTTCTATTAAAAGCATAAGAATTTTAAAGCCCAAATTCCTTAAAAAATAAGAAAAATACAGAAATCTGATGATTTCTGTCTCCAAGAAAATCTGAAGATTTTCTGGACCCAAAATTCCGAACTTTTTGTGAGGAATTTTGTGGTTTCAAAATCGGAGAGTTTAAAAAGAGATAAAATGCCAGAAGAACTTTATCAAGATTATGCTTCCTCATTATTCGGAGAATTTAATACTAAACTCAGAGATATAGAAGAAAAACAAAAATTATTAAAGGAAAGGGTATTATTAATAGGACAAAATTTAGTTGAAACAAAAGAGAATATAGAAAGGGGGCTTGTGGAGCTTAAGCTAGCTATAGAAGAAATGAAAAGAGAACAAGAGAAAATAAAAAATACTGTAATAAGATTATCAGAAGAACTAGACAAAAAAGCAAGGAAAAGTGAAATCGAGCTACTACAGAAACAAGCAAAAATGTTCCAGCCTTTAGAACTAGTTAGATTAGAAGATATAAAAAAATTATTAAATAAATAAAATGCCATTGATAAATCAAGTTAAAAGTTTAAAAGAGCAGGGCTTAACTAACGAGCAGATAATCCAGGGATTACAAGAGCAGGGTTTCTCTCCTTTGGAAATAAACCAAGCAATAGAACAGGTAAATATCAAAACAGCAGTTTCCCAAAACAATTTAGATAATAATGCTGTAGGAGCAGAAATGCAACCAAGTATAGCAGAATATCCTGCATATCCTACAGAATCTCCTTTACCAATGCCAGAACCTCAACAACAAGAAGAAATACAAGCTCTAGAATATGCCTATCCTACTCCACAACTCCAAGCATCTCCTCAAGCTTATCAAACGTATCAAGAATATCAGCCATATTCGTCATCAGAGTCGATAACAGAAATAGCAGAACAGATAGCAGAGGAAAAATTCAACTTAATAAAAAAAGAGATAGGCAACATATCAGAATTTAAAACAATATCAAATAAAAAATTAGAAAATTTTGATGAAAGGTTAAAGAGAATAGAAGAAATAATAGATAAATTACAAGCAACAATTATAGGAAAAATTGGAAATTTCAGCCAAAACGTCCAGGACATAAAGGAAGAAATGGGAATGATGCAAGAATCTTTTTCTAAAGCTTTAAATCCTTTAGTAGAAAAATCAAGAGGAAAAGCAAGCCAAGAAGAGAAAGCAGAAACAAAGCACAAAAGAAAAAGCAATGGTTTTGAGCATTATCTAAGAAAATAATTTGTAGTTTACTTCTCTAAAATACCTCAACAAACAAAACAACTAAAACACAAATAACTCACTTTTTAGTTATTATCCAAGCAGCCAATCCAGCAATTATCAGCAAGATTATAGCTCCTGCTATTCTTGCCTCATTTGTAACAAAACCTACTATATTATTCCAAGTATCTCCAAAAGCAGCAGGGAATACCTTTATAGCAGCAATTAAGAAAACTAAAATAAGAAGAACAATAAAAACCCAGACAAATCCCGGCTTCATAATATCCGCTATTTTTTGTTGGGATAATCCAATAATCAACAAAACAAAAAATAAAGCTATCATTAAAACAGCAAACCAAGGAGTAACTTGTTGAACATATTTCTGAGTAGAAGAGAAAGTAGCAAAAATTATGGCAATAATAAAGCTTATTACAAGATTAACAAACATATTTTCTCCCAAAAGTTTGGTTTTTAAAAGCAGAGCATAAACAATTACAAATACAAATAAAAATCCGAAAATAGGCATAAAATAACTCAAACCAGAAATATCAACTGCCATTTTCTTATTTTTCTTTTATTAATTTATTTAAATTTATTAATACTACTCACATATCCTCCTTTATTAATTTTGTGTTTTTTAATTTTATAAATATAAGCTTATTTATATTTCAAAGAATTCTTATTGTTTTGTTTTTAAACTTTTAACTAAGTTTTCTTTTTACTTGCAAACATAACTAATATCAGAGCTGTAATAACAATCAAAGCCACAATAACTAATGCACCGTATTGATTCCACCACCAGCTCCCATAGAATTCAGTTCCAGAAAACTGCAATATTACAATAATAATGAAAATTAGCGCTCCTACTCCAAACATTATCCAGTTAAATGTATTTTTCTCCGTTGGAACAAAAGCCCCAGCCAAAATTAGAGCAATAACAAGTAGAGCAATTCCTACTCCAACCTTAGGAAATAAGGTTTGGAAAAAAGCCGGAACAAAATCTAATTGTAAAGCTAACAAACCTATAGCAACAGCGATTAAAATAGCTGCCCCTTTATTTTCCTCAAAAAGTTTTATTTGATGAAGAATAGCATAAACAATAGCAAATAACAATAAGAAAGGAAGTACATATCGAAAAAATCCTAAATCTTCTAGTTGTTGCAAAAGATTATTAAAGCTGAAACTTCCTACTTGTAATATTAATCCTAGCATATCAAAAACCTCCGGTTTTTGGGATGATCAAAAATTTTATTTTTGACATATATGAAAAAGATAAATTCTATTTAAATACTTTGCGCTTTCTATCTCTATATATTTCTATCAGCTACTACTCGCTTTCTTTCCTGTTGCTAATACTATTGCAATTGCTGCAATTATAACCGCAATAAAAAAAATGTTTGCAGCTATACTGCTCCCAGAACCGCCCTCTAATGCATTAAGAACATTATCCCAAAAACCAGTTAAAACCAATAAGGCTATAATCAAAGCTAAACCAATTAAAATCCCAAAAGTTATTCTTACCCATTTTTCTTCTGTCTTACCGCCGGCAAAGGAATATAACATTAAAAAAACAAGCATAATAACTGCCATTACTGCAAGTAAAGGCATTAAGTTTACAATTATGCTCCTAGGAAAAGGAAAAGCTATTAAAAACAAGCCAATAACAAAAGCTATAATAGCATTAATCTGCCTTTTCTCCTCTCCTAAAATCTTAGTTTTGTCAAGAATAGCAAAAATTAAGGCAAATACAAGTAAGAATGGTAATACTAATTCTGTAAAAAACGGATAGGAGAGTATTGTTTCTGGCATTTTCACATCTTTTACTCTGCACTTTCAGTAACTTCGACTTCTTCTGTTTCTTCTCTTATTGGCAGACTAGCCTTACTGATAATGAAAACATCGCCTATTGACTTAACAAATTGGTGCGGAACAATTATCCCTCTTGCTCCACCTATCAAATGAGCCATATGTCCTGCAACTCTTATACGCCAGCCATCAACTTTATTTTCAGAAAGGTTGGCTTCCTCTATTTCCCCTAAAAAATCACCTGCATCAGTATATGCGTGTTTCCCTAAGACCTCAGAGATTTTTTTAATTTTTAGCATATGAGGAATAAAAATAATTAGTTTATATACTTTTCTATACTAAAATCAAGTAAGAGCAAAATTTATAAGAACGAATTTCTTTAAGATAACATGATAACAGGAAAGGAAATTTTAAGTTTATTATTAGCATTAATTGTTTTAGCATTTTCAAACTCTTTCAAAAACATAATTTCAGGTAACACTTCTATTTTTATTAACTCTCTTTTGATTTTTGCTATAATTTTAATAATATACACATTATCTAAGAAATTAACTGCTTACAATTATGAAACAGAAGAAGAAACCAAACTCTGGACTTTCCAAAGATATGGTTTCTACGAAAGGAGCTATTTCAAAACACCAATTCCTATTGGAATAATCCTATCATTTATACTTTCAATATTGACTTTTGGCTATATCAAATGGTTTGCTGTTACAGAATCAGAAGTAAAGACAACCCCTGCTCGAGCTGCTCGAAGACATGACATTTATTCATTTTCAGAGATGACAGAATATCATTTAGCTGTAATTTCCTCAGCAGGAATTTTCTCAATGTTTATCTTAGCTATTATAGCTTACTTTCTTAACTTCCCTGACTTGGCAAAATTAAGCATATTTTTTGCTTCTTTTAATCTGCTGCCTTTAGGCAAGCTAGATGGAACAAGGATTTTCTTAGGTTCAAAGCTTCTTTATACCTTCCTAGTTTTAATTGCCTTAATTTCTTTAGGTTATGTCTTTCTTATGCCATGAAAACTTTAGTTTTCAGGGCCCAAAAAATCCGAATTTTTATGAGGATTTTTTATGCCTTAAAATCAGATGATTTTAATGGCACTCAGAATAGCAATTATGATGCCCTAATTAGAAAAGTTTTATTAATTTACTAAATCTTATTAGAAAATGGAACAAATATTAAAATATCTAAAAAATATCAAACCCAGACAATATCAAGAAGAAATATATCAAACATGCAAAGAGAAAAATTGCCTTGTAGTTCTGCCTACCGGACTAGGAAAAACGCTGATTGCATTAATGCTAGCAATTGAAAGATTAACAAAATTCCCGAAAGAGAGAATTTTGTTTTTAGCTCCTACTAAGCCTTTAGCCTTACAACATCTAAACTATTTTAAAAAACACCTTCCTGAACTTTTTGCTAGCTTAGAACTATTTACCGGAAAAACTCCTGCTAAAAAAAGAGAAGAATTATGGCAAAATGCGGAAATTATCTTTTCCACTCCACAATGCATAGCCAACGACATAAAAAATAATCTCTATTCTCTAAATGATGTTAGTTTACTGATAGTAGATGAATGCCACAGATGTCTGAAAAATTATGCTTATACTCTTGTAGCAAAAAAATATCAAGAGCAATCTTCAAATCCTCGCATATTAGGACTTACAGCTTCTCCAGGACATGAGAAAGAAAAAATACAGCAAATATGTAAAAATATGAACATAGAAGCAGTAGAAATTCGTACCCGAGACTCAAGTGATGTCAAAGAATACTTGCAGGAATTAAAATTTGAAACAATCAAATTAGATTTCCCTGAAGAACTAGATAATATTAGGCAACACTTAAAAGTTATTTTCAATAAAAAAGTAGAGGAATTGAAAAAAAGAAAATTATTGTTTATGCCAGCAACTAAAAAAAATCTTCTTGAGCTACAGCATCAAATTATGAGAGCAATTTCTTCAGGCAATAAACACTTCAATTTATTATCAGGAGCCTCAGCTACAGCTCAAACAATCAAGCTACAACACGCTTTAGAGCTATTAGAAACCCAAACTTTATCATCTTTACTAGCTTACATTCAAGATTTATTTGAACAGGCTAAACAAGGGAAAAGCAAGGCTGTTCAACAACTAATAAAGCAACCTGAATTTAATCTAGCATACACAAAGCTAATTGAGTTAATAGCAAAGAAAATAGAGCATCCCAAACTCCTCAAGTTAAAGGAAATTATTCAAGAAGAATTAAAACAAAATCCTAAAACAAAAACCATGGTTTTTGCCCAATATAGAGATACAGTTACTAAAATTTGTAAAGAATTAAACTCAATTCCAGGAATCAATGCAAGAGTTTTTGTAGGGCAAGCAAAAAAAGAAAGTAGGGGAGTAGAAAAACTAACTGGTTTAAGCCAGAAAGAACAGGCAGAAGTTGTCCACGATTTCTCATTAGGAAAAATAAATATTTTAGTGGCAACACAGATAGGAGAAGAGGGTTTGGATATTCCAGAAGTAAATGTTGTTATTTTCTATGAGCCGATTCCTTCTGCAATAAGGCAGATTCAAAGAAGAGGAAGAACAGCAAGGCTAATGAAAGGCAAATTAATAATATTGATAACTAAAAATACAAGAGATGAAAGCTATTATTGGGCTGCTTTCCAAAAGGAAAAGAAGATGTATAAAGCTATAGATAGCATAAAAAAAGATTTTCAAAACGGAAAGATAAATAAGGGGAAGCAGGAAACTTTATTTTAAAATGCGAAACTTTATTTTAGGACTTCTGATTGGTTTAATCTCTACTTTGATATTTGATTTAGTAACTTTAAAAAATAAAAAATTAAAAGAAAAAATTTGGATAAACTCCAGAAGTTTTAGGGGCTACAAGTTTCATCACAGCTGTTAGGGGCTAATATTTATTTTGCTAGGATTCATAAATCTCATTTTTCTTGGATTGGGAATAGGGATAGTAATAATCCATACTATAACAGATGGAAGACTTGTATTCATTGAAAAAGAGGATAAGTATAGGAATTATGCTAAAAAGTTTATTTAAAATGAACTACACTCGGGCTAAAGCCCGAGGTATCACTAAATAAAAAATGGAAAAATTAATTCAAATCAATCCAGGGTTGGGAAGAAGCAATGTAATGCTCAACAGCTTCAGTAGTTGTATTTCCA
>Ga0210057_1002651_pt1 | contig 25388 bp, 26 predicted proteins | sample CryGeyCG2114_010_2_FD_183968 | JGI IMG/M metagenome (GOLD analysis project Ga0210057, IMG submission 183968) | Groundwater microbial communities from aquifer - Crystal Geyser CG10_big_fil_rev_8/21/14_0.10 (SPAdes) (version 2) | ecosystem: Environmental > Aquatic > Deep subsurface > Groundwater ...
GCAGTCTCTTAAACGAGCTTACCTCATCCAATGTTCGTACCGGTGCCTATGCTTTTACTACCCTCGAACCAAATCTAGGTGTTACCAAAAGTAAACATATTTTGGCCGATATTCCCGGATTAATTGAAGGAGCTTCTGCCGGTAAAGGTTTGGGGGATAAATTTTTACGCCACATCGAAAGGACCAGCCTTCTTATTCATTGTCTCTCAGCCGAATCGATAGACCCTGCCTCAGATTACAAAATTATTCGCCAGGAGTTAAAAAATTACAGTTCCGCTCTTCTCAAAAAACCCCAGCTTCTTCTCATTACCAAGTCTGATCTTTATGACTCCCAAAAAAAGTTAAAAGCCAAATTTGCCTTCCTCAAGCCCGATCTCTATGTTTCTATTATCGACGACACCAGTCTCCAAAAATTAAATCGTCTCCTCTCCCAAAAACTCTAATTATTTTTTAGCGTCCGGATCTAGTTTCAAAATCTTTTTTAAAACCACAAACACCACCAGGGCAATAATTAAAAAATCCAAAAAACTGGAGATTAACAGTCCCAGCCTAAACTCTGATCCTCCCAGCTTTATCGCCCAGCTCTGCCAAGATCCCTGAGGTGTTACCAGCCCTACCACCGGCATGATCAAGTTGTTGGCAATTGAGCTGACCAAGTCTTTTACCGCCGTTCCAATTACCACTCCTACCGCCAGTTGGATGACATTATACTTGGTCAAAAATTCTATAAATTCCTTCTTATTTTCCTCAGCCTTTGTCAATATTTTTTTACCTTTCTCTATCATATTAGCAATATATCATTTTTCCAACAGTCTTTCCGGCCAGTGTTTATCTACCCTTACTTCCAGGTCCAAAAATATTTTTCTGCCTGACATTAGCTCCAATTCTTTTCTGGTCGCGGTTCCTATTTGTTTAACTTTTCTGCCTCCACGACCGATTACCATTTTTTTATAGCGTTCTTCTTTGGTCAATATTTCCGCTCTAATCACTATCATTTTTCCCTTATCTTCGATACTCTCCACTTCTACCGCCACCGAATAGGGCACTTCTTGTCTTAAGCACAAATAACATTTTTCCCGGATCAGTTCCTCCACATATTCGGTTGAATTTATTCCCATTCTCGGTTTTTTGTCATTTTCTCTCGATTCTATTTCTTCTTTTATTTCTTTTCTGTTTTTTTCTGGCAATAAATCAAAAATTATATTAATAAGTCCCTTAACATGTGTTTCTTTAAGGGCGCTGATGGTGATAAATTTGTCAAACTCTTCTTCCATCCATTCGTAGGAGGCCAAGTGTTTGTTTTCCGTTTCTATCAAATCGCTTTTGTTGTAAACCAAAACTTTTGGCACCTCCATTTTTCTGACTAAGCCGATGACCTTGTTTTCTTCCTCGGTTTTTTCCCGAGATAAATCCACCAGCATCAGGATCAAATCAGCTCCCACCAATTCTTTTGGTGCTTCCAGGTTAATTTTTTTACCCACTATATCCACCACCTTACCCATAATTCCCGGAGTATCGGAAAAAAGTATTTTTCCTTTTTCACTTTTATAAACCACCCTTCGGCTTTTTCTGGTAGTTTGAGGCAAGGGAGAAGTAATGGCCACTTTTTGTCCCATAATGGCATTTAGCAAGGTCGATTTACCTGTGTTTGGTCTGCCCAAAATTACTACTCTACCGTATTTTTTATTCATCTTTGCTGTATTATACTTTATTAGTCTTTTTATCGTTGACATCTGGCAGACGCGATGTTAGACTGCTAAATATGCTCAAGAAAATCCCTGCTCAACCGATCAAAAAAAGTTTACCTCTTATTCCTCTTCGCAACGTTATTTTATTTCCCTCAGTTGAGACATCTCTCTTTTTTGGTCGTAAAAGTTCCAGCAACGCTCTTGTTCACGCTTATGACAACAGCAACGGCTTGGTTATCATTACCACTCAGCAAAGCATCAAAACCGACAAACCCGAATTAAAAGATCTTTATTCCGTTGGTGTTTTAGCCAAAATTCAACATGTTTTGCGCAGTGATGGCACTCTTCATGCTGTTGTTCGCGGTCTTTCCCGGGTAAACATTACCAAAATTACCCAAACCGTCCCCTTTTATGTTGCCGAATTTGTTGACCTGCCTACCATTCCCGAGCCGGTGGCCGAAGTCAGACAATCAGCCGAAGCTCTTTTAAGTCAGCTAAAAAAAGCTTTTTCCATGGGGCGCCAGTTTGATCTACCGGCCATGATGCAGTTGAGTAGTGGTGTTTCCAGTTCTGATTTAGCCGATCAGGCCAGCTTTAGTGTCAATGCCAAAATTGTCGAAAAACAAAAATTGCTAGAAACGCTTCTGGTTAGTCAAAGACTAAAAATCGTCGCCGAGTATCTTATCAGAGAAATAAAAGTAGCCCAATTAGAGAAATCAATTGAGAAAAAGACTCAAGAAAAATTCAATACCGGCATGAAAAGAAATGTTTTAGAGGAAAGAAAGCGTCAAATAGAGGTGGAGCTAAAAAAATTAGGCAAAAAAAGCTCTTCTCAGTTTAATGGTTTGGAGACAAAAATAAAAAATTCCAAAATGCCCTCCGATATCAAAAAAGAATGCAAAAAAGAATACGAGAGATTAGTTCAAATGGGTTCCATGGCCCCTGAGGCCAGCTATATCAGAACTTATTTGGATACTGTAGTAGATTTGCCTTGGGGAAAATATGATAGTGCTCGTGTTGAAATCAAAAAAGCCCAAAAAAATCTAAATGAAGATCATTATGGCCTAAAACCGGTCAAAGAAAGAATTCTTGAGCATTTGGCTGTCCTTCAAATGAAAGCCAAGCAAAAAAAACCGGAGGACAGTTCTTCTTCCAATATTCTTTGTTTTATTGGTCCTCCCGGAGTGGGCAAGACCTCTTTGGGTAAATCTATTGCCAAGGCCTTAGGTCGCAAATTTGTCAGAGCTTCTTTGGGTGGTATCAGAGATGAGGCCGAAATCAGAGGCCATCGACGTACTTACGTTGGAGCCATGCCCGGTCGTATCGTTAAAGGCTTACAGCACGCCGGTAGTTTCAATCCGGTTTTTATGCTTGATGAAGTCGACAAAGTTGGTGCCGATTATCGTGGTGATCCTTCTGCCGCTCTTTTGGAGACTCTTGATCCTGAACAAAACCGCGAGTTTACTGATCACTATCTTGATTTCCCCCTTGATTTATCTCAGGTTTTTTTCATTTTAACCGGCAACATTTTGTCCACTGTCCCCGGTCCTCTTCGCGATCGTTTGGAAATTATCGACTTTTCCAGTTATACCCAAGAGGAAAAATTTCATATTGCCAAAAAATACTTAATTCAAAAGCAACTAAAAGCCAATGGTCTTAGTTCAAACCATATTTCTCCTCTAAAAGACGCTACCATTCATTTTCTTATTGATAAATACACCCGGGAAGCCGGAGTCAGAGAACTGGAAAGAGTTTTTGCCCGCCTTTTCAGAAAAGCGGCCAAAACCATTATTGTTTCCAAGAAAAAAAGAGTCAACTTAAACGACAAAGCCGTTTTGGCCCGTTTTTTAGGCCCCCAAAAGTTCTCTTCTCAGCTTAAGGAGAAAAAAGATCAAGTCGGTGTTTCTACCGGTTTGGCCTGGACTTCGGTTGGTGGCGAAATTTTATCCATCGAAGTCAACGTTATGCCTGGTCATGGCAAGCTGATTCTAACCGGTAAATTGGGCTCGGTTATGAAAGAATCCTGCTCGGCCGCCCTTTCCTATGTTCGTTCTCAAGCTGACAAATTTGGTATCAAACAAAATTTTAGCAAGATCGATCTTCATATCCATGTCCCCCAAGGTGCCATTCCCAAAGACGGTCCCTCCGCTGGCACCGCCATCACCACCGCTTTAGTTTCCGCTCTTACCGACAAAGCCATTCCCAGACATATTGGTATGACCGGAGAAGTTACTCTTCGGGGTAATGTTTTAGAAATTGGTGGTCTTAAAGAAAAAGCCATCGCCGCTCATCGCGCTGGTCTAGAGACCATCTTTTTCCCTTTTGAAAATAAAAAATCCTTGATAGATGTTCCTGCCATCATCAAAAAAGACATAAAATTCATCCCTGTCAGTCAATATTCCGATATCTACAAGCATATCTTTGCCTAAAGCTACATTTCTTCTATTGCTTCTATCCCCAACAGCCCTAGTCCTGTCTCTAAAACCGAACCAGCCGTTCTGCTCAAAAAAATTCTTCTCACCTCTTCTTTCTCTCCAATAATCTGGTATTTGGCATAAAACTCGTTATAAATTCGGGCCAAATTAAGTAAATATTCTACCAGCACCGCTGGCGAAAACCTCTCTCCTGCTTCCACTATCTTTTCCTCAAATCGGCCCAAATATCTTAGCAAAACTTCTTCCTCTTTTTCCCAACTTTCGTCGTATATCTCCATGTTTTTTTGCTCTCTTATCTCACTATTTTTCAAGACGCTTCCAATTCTGGCATAAGTGTACTGCAGATAAGGTCCCGAATTTCCCTCCAAGCTCATCACTCTTTCCCAGTCAAACACTACATCTTTTTTCGGATCAGACATCAAGTCTGCCAATTTAATTGCTCCCACCGCTACCGCTTCTATGGTTTTTTGTCGTTCCGTTTCCTTCATTTTTTTAACCACCCGACTCTTTTTTGCCGCTACTTTAGCTTTTTCTATCGCCTTTTCGATCACCTCTTCCAGATGAATGGTTTGTCCTTTTCGAGTAGAAAATTTGGTATCTTTCCATCTGATTAAACCATGAGCTACGTGGAACAATCGGCACTTTTTTGTCCAGCCCATCAGTCTGGCCACTTCAAACAGTTGTCTAAAATGCAGCTCCTGATCCACCCCCACCTCATAAACCATCAAATCTACTTGCCACTCTTTTATTCTATAAGCAATCGTCGCCAGGTCGCGGGTAAAATAGGTGGTAGCCCCATTGCTTTTTTCAATCATAGCCGGTGGCATTTTGGCAAATTCTACTATTTCCGCCCCCTGACTTTTTTTGCTGATACCTGCCTTTTTTATCTGGCCTATTATTTCCCCCAACATTGGTTCATAAAAAGATTCGCCGTGGCTGACATCAATTTTTACTCCCAACATTTCATAAATTCGCCCAAACTCCGTTAAGGACAAATCTACTATTTTTTGCCACATCTCTCTGGCTTCCCCGTCTCCTTTTTCCAGTTTCAAAAACCATTCTCTGGCCTCTTCGTCTAACTTTTCATCCTTTTCTGCTTCTACATGAAATTTTACATATAACCTCTCTAAATCTTCTATTTTTAATTTCTCTATTTTTTTATCGTCAGCCCAATGTTTTATGGCTACAATCATTTTGCCAAACTGTGTTCCCCAGTCTCCCAAATGATTATCGCCGATACAATTCCAGCCTAAAATTTTATAAATGTTGTAAATGGCTTGACCAATGTTAGTTGATCTCAGGTGGCCAATACCAAAAGGTTTGGCAATATTGGGAGCCGAGTAGTCAATCACCATCGTTTTTTGTTTACCTTTTTCGTGACCCCATTTTGCCAATTTTTTTCTAAATTCCACTTCATAATTATTCTTTTCCGCTTCCTCCACCAAAATTTCTTTTTTAAAATAAAAATTGATAAATCCGGCCCCAGCCGCTTCTACTTTTTCTACTCCTTCCGGTAGATTTTCCCCTCCGATTATTTTTTCCGCCAATTCTCTTGGTTTAGTTTTTTCTTTTTTTGCCAAAATCAAAGCAATATTGCTACTCCAATCTCCAAAACAAAAATCCGTTGGTCGTTCTAGTTTTATTTCTTCCGCCTCTATTTTTATCCCCAGTTTACCAATCCTTTCCGCCAGCCACTTTTTTATTTCTTTCATCAACCCTATTGTATCAGAGCTTTTTCATCCCTAGTTATTATCCCGTCTCTCTCTGCATCTTCCGCCCTCAAACTTATTCCGCTTTCGTGATATTCAGGACAGCCACTACAGCCAACCCTTTTTACAGATAACCCTCCAGATAGGTTTGTTTCTAAAAGATCAAGCTCCACTCTAACCCAAGAATGAAAAACATCAGTCGCAATTGGACAAGGAGTAGAAACGGACTCTGTTATCGGGTGTCTTGTCACGTCACCATTTACCGGTCTTATTTCTATCTTGTCACCCATTCTTCCAAACATAATCAAATCAATATTGGGTACGGCACCCCGACAACCCAGACAAGACAAATCTATCAAAAAATTTTGTCCTCGTTCAAAATCAACCAACATAAAAGAATTATAAGTTATCTTACTTTTTTTCACAAGTTCTTGTTTTCCTCTTTATGCTAATATCACTTATGTCAGATTTTGATCTTTCCGTTTTTAAAAAATATGACATTCGCGGTCTTTCCCCCCAAAACATTAATCCCAACTTTGCTTTCCGTCTTGGTCTATCCTTTTCTACCTTTCTTGCCAGCAAAAACATTTCTTCTCCCACCGTTGTCGTTTCTCGTGATGCCAGATTGTCCTCTCCCTCTCTTGGCCAAGAGCTTATTCGTGCTCTTCGTCAGCAAGGGGTTAATGTCGTTGACATCGGTCAAGCTTCCACCCCCGCTTTTTATTTTGCTGTTGCCTTTTATGGCCACGACGGTGGTATCCAAATTACCGCCTCTCACAATCCCAAAGATTACAATGGTTTCAAAATGGTCTTATCCCGCTCCCGTCCCTTGAGCCAAGAAACCGGTCTTGAAGATATCAAAAATATTTTTGTTAAAAACTCTTTTACTTCCGCCTCCTCTCCTGGTCAGCTTTTACCCGCCCCTAATATTCTTCACGATTTAATTATTAGTCAGTCTCGGGAGTGGGGAATTATTCCCGAAAAATTAAAAAAAATCAAAATTGTTATCGATCCGGCCAATGGCATGAATATTCTTGATAGTACCGCCTTTTTTAAATTTCTTCCTGGAGAGATTTTTCCTCTCAATTTTAGTCTCGACGGCAATTTCCCCGCCCATGAAGCCGATCCTCTTAAACCGGAAAACCTGGCTCAACTTCAAGATCAGGTCGTTAAACAAAACGCCGATCTTGGTATTGCCGCTGATGGTGACGGTGATCGCATTTTTTTTGTTGACGAAAAAGGTAAACTAATTCCTCAAGAAATTCTCCGAGGGCTTATTGCCCAAATTGTACTCAAAAAATACCCCGCCAGTCCCGTTTGTTACGATATTCGCCCCGGTCGCATTACCGCTGATCTTATCAATCAAGTTGGCGGTCAGGCCATTATTACTCCTGTTGGTCATTCTCTTATCAAGCAAATTATGATTGAAAACGACTCTTATTTTTCCGGAGAATCATCCGGTCATTTTGCTTTTAAATTTTCTTATGGCTACTTTGAGGCTCCTCTAGTTTTTATCTCCTTGGTTTTAAAATATTTAACCGACCAAAACCAGCCCCTCTCGGCTCTTATTGACCCTCATCGCATTTATTTTCATTCCGGAGAAATAAACTCAGAAGTTGTAAGTCCTCAGGCCAAAATTGAAGAGATTAAGCAAAAATTTTCTTCTCTTCCTAGCGCCGAGATTAATTTATTAGACGGTCTGACCGTTACTTTTCCCGATTATTGGTTCAATCTTCGCGCTTCCAATACCGAGTCCAAGCTCCGTCTCAACCTTGAAGCCAAATCTAAAAAAATTATGGAATTAAACCGAGATAAACTTTTAAAACTAATCCGTTCCTGATCAACTAATTTGCTATCCGGGCTTTTTCGGTCTAAGATAAACATATGAATTATTACCACTCCAACATCGAAAGTCTTACTCTTGCCAATACCAATTTTCGCCAAGTCCTCTACACCGGCGTCCACGCCCAGTTGGTGCTTATGAGTCTAAAGTCAGGTGAAGAAATCGGTGCCGAAGTCCATGACAGCGTTGATCAATTTTTTCGCCTCGAGCAGGGTAGCGCCAAGTTTGTTATTGACGGCCAAGAATTTGAGGCTAAAGCCGATGAAGTGGTTATTATTCCCGCTGGCGCCAGCCACAATGTCATTGCCACCGGCCCAGAAGATTTAAAACTCTACACTCTTTACTCTCCCCCCAATCATCCCGAAGGTACGGTTCATGTCACCAAAGCCGAAGCTGATGCCGCCGAAGCCGCCGAGCATCATTGATCTCCTTCCCATTTCAAAAAATATTCTGGATAAATGTCTTCTTTTCTCCGTTCTTGATATTCATTCATGGTCATAAGCAAACCATTTTCTGTTGTCTTAATTACCCCATCGCTATCAACAAAAATTACAAAAGCATGTCCATTTCTCCCGTCTTGTTTATATGTGGCCACCAACACTTCTTTTTGGCACAATTTTTTTGTCAAAACTGCGGTTAATAAAGCCACTTCAAAACAACGGCCATTTTTCTTAACAATCAAATCATCAATAGGTTTTGGCCCAAAATCAACACTCCCTCCATGACTTTCTATTTCTTGCCGCACAAAGTTATTTAAAATTAATATTTTTTCTCCTATACTTACATTTTCTCGTCCAATCAAATCCTCACGAGCTCTTTTTACAAAATTATCAACAACTTCATTACCTCCGCTAAAACTTTCAAAACCATAGGTATATTGACTGGCCCAACCGTTGCAAACATTGTTTCCAAAAGGAGTTATGCGACAGGTTGTCTCTCCTTGATTTTTTGCCCAAGACAATATTTCCCTTTCTTCTTGGCTCAAATCATCTTCTTCCAAAGATTTTCTAATTTGTACCTGTCTTTCTGCTAAAAACAAACCATAAAGTACAACTGGGCCCATCCAAACATTTTTCAATAAAGTTCTCCTGCTTATCTCTCTTGAAACAGCCTATATTATATCTCAGTTTTTCCTTTGGTTTCTGACCCGGTCGATTTTGTTTAGCAGTTTTTTTCTCAAGCGGATGGCTACCGGTGTTACATCTATCATTTCGTCACTTTCAATAAAATCCAAAGCTTCTTCTAGACTGTATTTTATGGCCGGTGACAGCACTACCGCCTCATCATTACCCGAGGCTCTCATGTTGGTCAATTGTTTGCCCTTACAAACATTAATATCCAAATCTCCCACCACCGGTCTTAAGCCTACCACCTGTCCCCCATAAACTTCTTCCTTCGGTTCCACAAAGGTTACTCCTCTTTTTTGGGCCAAATTTAATCCAAAGGCTAGAGCCTTACCTGACTCAAAGGCCACCATTACTCCGTTTCTCTTGCTGGCTGGTCTGCTTTCTATGGCTTCAAAGCCCAGGAAAATAAAGCTTAGCAATACCTGTCCTTTGGTTTGTCCCATCAGGCTACTGCGTAAACCCAAAGCGTTTTGTTCGCTTATTTTATAAACCATTTTACGGCCTCCTTGTTTATCTTCACTCATTTCCAGCAGTTGTCCTCGTCTTTTACCAACTTCGGCGCTAACTGCCCCCACAAATTCTTTGGCAATCAAAATCGTCATTTCTTCCCAAGGCTCACATACTCTCCCTTCAACTTCCTTTAAGATTACTTCCGGTTTACCTACTTCCATGGCATAGCCCTGCCTTCTCAATCTTTCAATCAAAATGGCCAAATGCAGTTCGCCTCTACCGGCCACTACCACTCTGCTTGGATCGTTTTTATTTTCTTCCAATCTCAATCCCAAATCTGTTTCCGCTTCTTCTTTTAGCTTGGCAATTAGTTGTCTGCTGGTCAAAAATTTTGCTTCCCTGCTGGCAAAGATGCTACTGTTGGCTCCAAAACTGGCCTTAATTGTCGGTTCGGTTATATCAATTGAAGATAAGGCTTTTTCCACTGTCATATCTGCGATGGTTAGGCCTATTTTTAAGTTATCGCTTCCGGCCAAATAAACCACCTCTCCACTGCCGACTTCTTCCGTTTCTATTTTTTCCAGGCCCTCGTTCATGTACATTTTTTCTATTTTAAATTTACCCACTGTCTTGTCTCCTTCGCCGATTAATTTCACCCAAGCATTTTTCTTGATTTTTCCACTTTTTATTCTGCCCACTGCCAGTTTTCCCAGATATTCGTTTCTTTCAAAAGAAGAGATTACCATCTTGAAGGCTTCTTCTTCATCTTGAACGGCACTTGGTATGTTTGCCAAAATGGAGTCCAGTAGGGGACTGATGTCTCCTTTTTCTTCCAAACTGGCAGGCATTTTTTCAAACGATTTTCCTTCCCGTCCGATGGCATAAATTATGGGAAAATCCAAATTTTCCGAGCTGGTGGCCAAACTCAAAAAAAGATTTTCCACCTCTGTTATCACTCGTTTGACATCTGCGTCTTTTCGGTCAATTTTGTTGATCACCACAATTATTTTCAAACCCGCCTCAAAGGCTTTTTTTAAGACAAATTTAGTTTGAGGCATTGGTCCCTCGGCCGCATCTATTATCAGCAAGGCGCCGTCGGCCATATTCATCACCCTTTCCACCTCCCCTCCAAAATCAGCGTGTCCCGGCGTATCAATAATATTTATTTTTATATCTTTATAAAAAATAGACGTATTTTTAGACAAAATCGTTATCCCTTTTTCTCTTTCCAAATCGTTACTGTCCATTATCCTTTCCTGACCCATTTCCTCCTGATTGTCCCGAAAAGTGTGAGTTTGCTTGAGCATGGCATCCACCAGGGTGGTTTTGCCATGGTCGACGTGAGCAATTACCGCTACATTTTTTATATCCTTTACTTTGGGCATTCGGTCATTATACAACTGTCAGGCTAAAAATTAAAGCCGATAATTCCGAAAAATCGTTCTTAAGACGACAATTCTTTGTCTATTTTTGTCAGCCACTGGCTTATCTCTATTCTCTGGGGGCAGAGGCCTTCGCATTTTTTACAAGCCATGCAATTTCCTCCTCTCTCTTTTTTTGCCAATTCGGCGTACTTTTTTTTAGCCTCAGCCAAATCGTAAAAAACTTCTTTGCCGTTATAAATTTCAAAAATCTTTGGTATGTTTACTCCTCTTGGGCAAGGTAGACAATATTGGCATTTGGTACAAGGGATGGGTTGAATTTTTTCATAAGCCTTTTCAATTTTTTTAGTTATTTTCATTTCTTTTTCGCCAAATAATCCTACTTTTGATTCCTCAGCACTGTTTATGTTTTGATTAACTTGTTCCAAATTACCCATCCCGCTTAAAAGAAGCGATACTTGGGGCCAATTCCACACCCATTTTAAAGCTCCATCCACCGCCGTTTTTACTCCCCCAATTTCTTGCCACATTTTTTTAATATTTTCCGGTGGCAAAGCCAGTTTTCCTCCTTTTAAAGGCTCCATCACCACCACCGCCAAACCTTTTTTGTCGGCATACTTCATCCCTTCTACTCCTGCCTGAAAATCACTATCCAACAAATTAAGCTGAATTTGACACATGGTCCAGTCTTCAAAGCCACCTACTATCTTTTTAAAAGTAGCCAAATCATCATGAAATGAAAAGCATATATGTCTTATTCTGCCATCTTTTTTTGCCATTCTAGCCTTTTCTAACAAGTTCAAATCGAGCACTTTTTGCCATTTTTCCTTGTCCAAGGCGTGAAGCAAGTAAAAATCCACATAATCAGTTTGTAGTTTTTTAAGTTGGCTGTCCAGAAATCGATCAAAATCTTCAGTCTCGTTTACCAGCCAAATTGGCAGTTTGGTCGCCAATTTTACCTTCTCTCTGTAACCATCTCTTAAAGCTTTCCCGACCACAATTTCGCTCTTGCCTTCGTGGTAGGGATAAGCCGTATCAATATAGTTTACTCCGCCATCTATGGCCGTTCTTATCATTTCAATCGCTTTTTTCTCGTTTATTTTACTTTTATCTTCACCAATAATTGGTAGTCTCATCGCTCCAAATCCTAAAGCCGAAGTTTTCCAGTTCAGTTTTCCAAATTTTCTGTATCGCATTGCCCATTATAACCCAAAATCTTTTGTTTTTAATGGTTTTTATTCGCAATTTTAAAGTTTCGTCCTTACGGACTCATCAGTATAGAAAAATCTATAAACTTTTTCCAAACCATCCAAAACAAGAAGCACACCAAACCCCCTGCTGGGAGCGAGGCTGGTGTGCTTCCGGTTGTCCGGATGGTTTGTTACTTTACTGCCTCACCCGAGGGCAGTAAGTTGAGGAAAGGAGTGTACCCATCGAGTCCTACAATCAGCGTACTTGGCACCTTGGCCCCACCTTGGCCCCACATTTCCTGTTGCTGGTAGGTCAAGTACTCAGGCGATCGGCCAAGAGCCTGTTGAAGCTGGACGATGCCGTCAGCCTGAGCCTGATAGGTAACCTTTGTGGTATAAGCCTCGGCGTCCGCAACCCTCTCTTGGGCCAGTGCCAAACCTTCTGCTTCGGCGATGCGCTTGGCCTGTTCAGCCTCGGCCGCTCGTTTGGTCGTGATATAGTCAGTCTCAGCTTGAATCTTTTTGGCTTCCTGTTCTTTTTGGTTAATGAGAATCTGTTGTTCCGCCTCTTGGCGAGCAAACTCTTTCTTCTGTACACCTTCCAGGAAGCCGTTGACGTTGCCGTCGAAATCGAATTCGACGATGGAAAGTTGACTGACAAAGACCAGCGGCGTCTCTCCGTCTTCTCCCAAAAGCTGTAGTTGGAGTTCGCGCTCAACGGCGTCTTGCATCTCGACTCTGTTGTTGCCAACGTAGTCGTATGGCTTGGCGCCCTGGACGGCCTTGAGTGTGGAAACCCAGTTTCTTTCTACCCAATTGTCCAAATAGTCCGGACCGTACATTCGGTGCAGTTGAATCACTGCGGCCTTGTTGGGGTAAGCCCAACCTCGTGCCCAGTAGAAAACCACCGGCCGCCCCGGACTGTTGCTGTCGGCTTGGACTCCTTTTTCAGATACTGGACCAGCTCCGATTTCGACGATCTGACGTCGTAAACTGTACTTGGTGATCTTGGTCACCACTGGTGTCAGCGACCGACTGAAAGGCCAAATGTGCGTCCCGGGGTTCAAAACCGCAAACTGACCGGTCATGGTATTTTCCACCACAGCCACATCAGTCAGCCCGACCTGTGTCGCTCCGCCGGTAACGAAGACCAAAAAGAGAAACAGCCCCGTGCAGGCCAATGCAATCGACCAGCCCCAGCCAAGAGGCTTTTTGATGACCACTGGCTCTTCTCCATACCTTCGCTGGGGTTTTGAGGCAAGAACACGAAGAGTGATCAAGACGACACCGCCCGCAAAGGCCAAAAAAGCTAGCACTCTCAAAAGCGCGACCATGATAATCCTCCTGTGCAAACAATGAAAAGTCCAACTAACACCACAATACCCGACTACCGACCCTCCTTTCCTTTTTTTGTGACAACTCTCTGTCTATCCGTGATAGACACGTTAATTGCCACAAATTTTTTCAAAGAACGATATTAGATACTATAAGATTTTTATGTTCATCTAATAATGCGTATATTATTGCACAAATTCCCTCTCATTTCAATATTACAAGATAACTTTTATTCAAAGATTTTTATCAAACGAGACAAACCCAATAATTTCTGAAAACTCTCTGTGTGTGACCCCGCCAGGAGTCCCTCTAAGCTTCTGTTCCGAGACCAAGTTTACTTTTCTTTCTTTTCAATGTAATCCATCAAATCATTTAAAAGCTCTAAATAATATTTTTGGGCGTAAACTGTTGGCATTATGTCCCATCTCCCCAACTTGGTAGGTGTCAAACCAGCCTTTCTTTCTTCTTTATTTCCACCCATTGAGTTAACACACCAATCTTTAAGTTTTTCTTTTGCAAAGGAAGGTTTACCAAAACTTAGGTCCATCATCCCCAATGTATCAGCCGCAACAAGAAAATACACTTCGGAAAATTTACCCGCAGCGCCAACATCCTTATCATCGTGAACAGAAATAGCGTAAACAATTTGGTCCACTTGTTTAACCGTTAGAAACCCTTCTTTTTGAACCTTAGACAAAAATTTCCTAGCCATCCCAGCTCCTGCTTGCATGTGAGATTTTTTTGCATCGCTTTTTAACACTTGATCCGAGTCATCTATCTGATAACCGCTTAACTTGACCCAGCCAATATCATGAAGAATCGCCGCTGTAATTAAGATTTTTGGGTCAAGCAGAATACCGCCTTCAGTTTTTTTTTCGTGATCAGCCAACACACAAGCCCAATGGACTACTGCCCAAGTGTGATGTTCAAATCCTGGTCTTCCTTTAAAAAGGGGGACAGCAAACTGTTCACACACTTGCCATAATTCGTCTGGATACCCCAGCTTACGAACCTCAGATCTCAACTCATTATATTTTTCTTCGTCAATAAAAAGAGGAGGGTGAGGTCTGTCAACACTGAAAGAGGGAAGACGGGTTAGATGTTCGGTCATGGATAACTATGATAAATCATTAAGTCGCTTCTCAATTTTCACAATTTGTTCTCTTGTAAAGCGTAAGGGGTCAATATTTTGATTACTATTAATATAATATTTAATCCTAACCGGTGTCATTGATCCCAACAAAAGACCAATCCAGTCGAGAGAGTCCAAGACAATAAGGGAATCTAGCTTATCAATTAGATGTTTCGGCAACCTTGATTTGTTTTTATAAGTTTCTATAAAAAACTTCTTATTTTCGTCAGATAAATTAGTCGTTTTATCATGATTAACAAAAAAAGCAATTACTTCAGTCGGATCATCCCAACCAAAATATTCAAAATCAACATAAACCTGATTTCCATCAAGTTTAAAAATGGTGTTGTGTATTCCAAAATCAACAGGAGACAACCTTTTATCTTTCTCATTAATTACTTCTGTCAATTTATTTTTTCTAATATTTTGGCAAACCATTAAAGATTTTTCCTTTAAAAAGTTTAAGATTTTAGTCTTTTGAACAAAATTTTTAACTCCAACTTGAAGCTCCGGATCATTTATGGCTTTACTAAAATTTTCAACCCGATTTTCAATTTTTTTTAGATATTCTTCCAAAGAAAAACAAGACATAACCGCAGGTAAAAATTGAGACGTCGGAGGCTTAAGTTTTTGAAGTCTTACCAAAAAATCAACCATTTTTTCTAAGTCTTTTTTGTTTAAATCCTCGGCATTTTTCGGAATTCCTTCTTCAAATGAATAAACAGCAAAATTTAATTTTTTATCTTTAAGAAACGTTAAAGGGACATCCACAAATCCTTCTTTTTTTAAATATTCAAAAGAAGAATACTCTCGTTGTAGTCTGTTTCTATCATCTGAAACGTAAAGTTTTAGAAGAAGTTTTTTGTTTAAAGCGTTTAAGCAAAAAAGCTTATTATTCATTCCCCCACTCAAAGGTTTCCACTCTTTAATTTTCAATCCTAATTTTTTATTAATCAAAAAAACCGCTTGTTCAACAGCCAAGTTACTCATGCCCAATAATACCACTAATTAAAGTTGTTGATAAAATTTTTATCCTAAATTATTCATTAACAAATAAATTTGTGAGGATTTTGGAAAAAGTCCGAACTCATTTTGATAATTGTTAGGATCTCCGGCTCTCCCAATATTAATCGGGACCTTCGGAACACGGGGACGGCTCCGTTGAAAATCCCGAGTAATCTTGGGACACCGCCGTCCACGGAGTTTCAATCCTGAAATAGTTACAGCTGAAAGACTCCGCCTTCCGCCTAACGGCGGTTTTTATGCGCGATTTTATGCTCGCTCCGCTCGCAAAGAAAACCAAGACTAAAATCTAATCGGACCACGATTCGCCGTTGTGGGGTTAAAAAACCTCCACAAACGGTATTCAAGATCGGTTTTGTCGCCTTTTTGTCGATTACATCCAGAGCAAATTAGTTGTATCTTTTGCGAAAGCAAATCCAACACGGTTTGAAGTCTGGCACTTGGGGGCTCGTGATCACCCTCAAAGTCCTCTCTTGGTCCCTTATACCCACAATATTTACAAATATTATCCATATTGTTTTTTAATTATTAACAAAAAAACACTATATATAGTGTTTCAGAATATGGTATCACCTAAATATGGATTTTCAATACCACAAACTATATCATCCAAATGACATCTTTCAGTCACGCTTTTTCAAAATCAATAATTTGTCCTATACTTAAACTAGTGAAACTAAAAAAACTGGCCATAGCTACATTAATTGTCATGGTTCCCAGTTTGGCTACCGCCATTCGTTTCACTCAAAAAAATCCAGTAGGGGATAAAGTAATCCAAATTATTGATGGCGACACTTTCAAGCTCGAGAACAAGCAAACCATTCGTCTTTCTTCTCTTGACGCTCCCGCCTTAGACAAATGTATGGGGCAAGAAGCCAAACGGGCATTATCAAAATTAATCTTAAACAAACGAGTTATTCTTCTAGAGCCTTACGCCGATAGATATGGTCGTGTTATGGCTCTTGTCTTAAGTGATGGTCGCATTATCAATGAAATCATGATTCGAAACGGCTATGCCGTTGACACTGGCGACAATCCCTCAGCCAAAAAAGCACTTCGAGATGCCAACGACTATGCTCGCGATCATCAACTTGGTATTTTCGACGAAAAATGTTCCCAAACTATTCCACCTAACCCTGATTGTGTTATCAAAGGTAATCATGACCAACGTCAAAACCGCCCGCTCTATTCTTATCCTGGCTGTACCAATTACAACCGAACTGTCATCGATGTATGGAAAGAGGATGAATGGCTTTGCTCCGAAGAAGAAGCCCTCAATGCCGGTTATGCCAAATCCGGTGACTGCAACACCAACTATCCATATATCTCCAAAACGCCTTAAACAAAATTTTTTAGTTTTTGTTATCATAATCTAACAAAATATATCAAAAAAGAATCTTGCTTTGTTTTTTGTTATATGATTACATTATCTAACGAATAAATGACTCCAAAAGACAAGTTCAGGAAAATATATGCGAACCTGCCATATAATTTAAGAGAAGAAATTATTGCCGTGGTTGACGGTAGTCCTTTCACTTGGAATGCAGCAAGAATTGAAGTTGAAAATGACACAGAAAAAGGAAAAAAGATATTAGAAAACATTGTTAAAATCGGTATTATAAAATAAAAAATGATAAATAAAAAAATAAACAAAGAAGAAAAAGAATTAGTTTTAGAAAGAATTAAATCGCTCTCTGATGACGTTGTTGTCTCTGTCGGTTCCAAAAACTTAACGAAGAAAGAATTAATTAATAGCATCGAAAAAGAAGATGAAGAAGGAAGAGACATTATAAAAGCCCAAATAGAGTTCCTGAAAGCAATGGCATCTGGTGAAATTTATAATTATGTATAAGTGCGTTTTAATTACACGGCCCAACCACGACTCGTTAACAAACTATTTATACTATTGGTGTAATCCCGTAATTAATAAAGCCAAAGAAAAGGGTTTTGTGGTTCTAGATTTAAATTCTAAAAAAGCGAATCCAAAAAATTTTGAAAGTTACTCAAAGAAAAACAAACCATCTTTGTTTTTCCTAAATGGTCATGGGTCATCCGTCAGTATAACGGGTGACAACAACACCCCATTGATAGAGGTGGACAAAAACGATGATCTTCTTGATAAAGCAATTATTTACGCCAGAAGTTGTAACGCCGCTAAGACCTTAGGAAAAACAGCTGTCAAAAAAGGAGCCATAACTTTTATCGGTTATATAGATAAGTTTTATTTGGTTTATAAGATTTCAAGAATCACCGAACCGCTAAAAGACGGTTTAGCAAAATTATTTTTAGAACCTTCAAATTTAATACCGACCTCTTTAATAAAAGGAAATTCTGTTTACTTGGCTTATGAAAAATCTCAAAGAGCCATGAAAAAAAATTTTAGCTATATGCTTTCAACCAACGCCTCAAAAGAAGAAAAAGATAGTGCTTTTGCCTTATTTTCAAACATGAGAAGTCAAAAAATCATCGGAAATAACCAAGCAAAAATTTATTAAAAGATTCGAACGCAATCTCTGATTTTGTGACCCCGCCGGGAATCGAACCCGGGTTTTCAGGATGAGAACCTGATGTCCTAACCGCTAGACGATGGGGCCAAACCCCCTATATTCTACCAAAAAATCGCTACTTCTCCTCAAATGAGCTAAACTAAATAAAGTGTTTTTCCAAAAGAAAAAAAATAAAAACAAAGGCTTTAGTTTGTTTGAGATTCTAATTGCCACCGTCGTTCTTTCTCTCCTTGTTTTGACTGCCGTTTTAAATATTCCGGCCCAAATGCTTCGTCTTCGTGATACCAGCAGAAAAACGGATTTACACAAAATAAAAAACGCTCTTATCAGTTTTAATCTTATTAAAGGTATTTATCCAGACTCTCTTCCTTCCTGCCAGGCAGATTTTACTCTTGGCACTAATCTGCTTTTACTCTCTTTCCCCTGCGATCCCAAAACCAAATCTCCTTATTTATATCAGCATGGAGATGATTGGTTTAAGCTTTATGCCAATTTGGAAAAAACCGACGATCCGGTCATTTCCTCTCTCGGTTGTGACAATGGTTGTGGTCCTGATTGTGCCTACAACTATGGCACCAGTAGCACCAATGTTTTTATCGATAGGTGTACTCCTCCAGATATCATTTTTGCCTGCTCCCCCGGCGGGGGACAGCTTGGCAATTGTGAACAATACGATGATCCCCAAAAAAGCCTCTGTCCCAAAACTTATTTAAACGATCCTACTTGTCAACAAGATTGCGACCAGCCTCAAAACCGCTGTAAAAATAATTCCGGAAAACACGTTCCTCAATAGTATATAATGAATCTATGAAACAAAAAATTGCCCCACTTTTCTTTTCTTTATTTTTCCTTTTTCCTCTTTCCGTCTTTGCCAAACAAGCCCAAAATCAAATTCAAGTTCAAAATGCCGGTCAGGACAAAAAAATAGAAATTCAAAACATGGAAGTTTTAGAATCCGGCACTTCTTCGGTTCAACAGCATATGAGTCAAGTAGCTGTAGAAGTTCAAAAATTATTAGAATCTAGCCCCAGTGGTGGTATTGGCCAACAAGTTAGAGTTGTTGCTCAGGCCCAAAACCAAAATCAAATAGCAATAAAAACCGGTTTGGACAAAATCAGTTCTTCTTCCGCTTTTGTCAAAAAACTTTTTGGGTATAGTCGCAAAAACATTCAAAATCTGGAAAAAGTTATGACCGCCAACCGTCTTCAAATCGAACAGCTCCAACGGCTTCAGCTTGAGATTAGCAATCAAGCCGATGCCGATCAGGTTCAAAGCCTAATTCAGACCTTAGAGGCTCAACAGACCAACTTAGCCCAAACTGTCCAAGCCGAAAAACAAAATCTCGGTCTTTTTGGCTGGTTAACCAGATTTTTTGTCAAAAGTGAAGACTCAAACCTATAAATTTCCTCTTATTCTCGTTTTAGTCACCTTTTTCTTTACTTCTCTTTTTTGGTTGACTTTTTACTTCAATTTACCCGCCAAAATCGGCTTTCCCCCAGTTTCTCTGGAAACCGTTTTTGCCAATTACGACGGTCCCAATTATATGGCCATTGCCAAGTGTGGTTATAAAAAAGACTGTCTGGCCGCCAGTTTTTCTCTGCCTCAGCCTCTGGAATATTACCCCGCTCATCTGCCCGCCTTTCCCGCTATTATCAAATTTTTTGATCTTTTTACCACCGGTCCCAAAGCTATGCTTTTGGCTACCCTGGTCGGTTCTCTTTTTTTAAGTTTGGCTTCTTATTGGTTTTTTAAGCTTTTTTTAGGCCCCAAGACCTCTTTTTGCTTGGCTCTTCTTCTCATCTTTTTTCCTGCCCGTCTTTTGGTTCTTCGCTTAGTTGGCGCTCCCGAAACCTGGTTTATGGCCGCTACTTTGGCTTCCCTGCTTTTCTTTTCCAAAAAGCGTTATTGGTTTTCGGTTCTTTTTGCCGTTTTTGCTCAAACCCTCAAATCTCCCGGCATTCTTCTTTTTATCACTTATGCCCTCTATGCCCTCTTTCAAATTTATTCCTCTCCCAAAAACTTTTCCCAAATCGCCAAAAAGTATCTACCTTATCTTTTTATCCCCCTTTCTCTTTTACTTGTTTTTTGGCTTTACCGTCTTCAAAATGGCGATTTTTGGGCATATTTTCACTCTGGTGACAATTTTCACTTAAGCCTTTTACCTTATACCGTTTTTATTTCCACCAAATCTTGGATCGGCACCCTTTGGTTAGAAGATATAGTCTATCTTTATTTCATTGCTCTTTTGGCTGTTTTTACTCTCTTCAAAAAATACAAAATTTCCCCGTTTACCCTTTATCCTGCCATTTTTACTCTGGCCACTCTTTTTGTAGCCCATCGCGATATTTCCCGTTATTTGGCTCCTGTTTATCCTTTTATCCTTCTGGCCTTTGCCAAATTTCTCACCCGTCCTGCCACCAAAATTATTTTTATACTTCTTCTACCGGCCTTGTTTCTTTTTGCCGTCAATTTTGTGGTTCAAAACACCGCCCCCATTGCCAACTGGGCCAGCTATCTCTAGACCCAAAATTTTGCTATATTTAATTTATAAACGTCGAACTTATATCTCAGTTAGTCGGCTTACCACCTTGTCAAACTTGTCATTGGCGGAGAGTTGTAGACGCTCAATGGCGTTGTCACAATCCTCAAAATCCCCAAGTCGAACCTTGTCCCAACGGTGGTCAAGATTGTCTTCATCATACCCCTCGGGTTAATCTATATTCTCTCGATCCCACCTCATCCGACCCAGCTTGACTTACCCTATAACAAGATGTTATATTACTTTATTGCCTTATGGCAAGTACTTTAACATTATTGTTTGAATTTTTTTGTTCGAAAATAACATCCCCTTCGGGGATTTTATATAGATCTTATCGATGCGGAGCGATGTTGTTCTTTTGGGTCTGGGATTCCAGCCCAACAGTTTTTGCCCATAAGGAGGGCATCATGAAGTGGCGAAAATTTGGGTATTTCTTGGTAATAGCAATCGCCATGATGGTCGTCACCATCACGGCCAGCGCCGAGGCGCCGTTCATTGATATGACCGACGCTAGCTTCGTATTCGTCAACGGCAGTGGCAACTTGAGCCACGCCGTTACACCCGACGGTCTCCGCGCCAAGGTGGGCATCTGTAACCCACCCGGGCAGGATGCCCGCGCGGAATTGATCGTCGAGGTGGCCACCATCCCTGGTGCCACCTACACGCTTTCGGGTCACGGCTTCGTCACCTCGACGAATCCGGGCGCCGCCCGTCAAGACGCCCGCGCCTATGTTCGCATCGCTGGCGCCACTGTCATGCCACTCGACCAGTCGTGGGAGTTCGGCCAAGAACTCTCTTGGCTGGCCCAGGACTGGGGTCTCGGTTGGGAGGTCAGCGAGCCGATGACGGTGACTTTCACCGCCACCAGTGAGGTGACAGAAATGGTCCTTGGGTTGTGGCCCAAGTACGCCGGAGTGAATTTCAACTCCGAGGCGTACTTCGGTGACATGACCTTGGTCATGCTCACCCCGGCCCCCGTCACGCCCGTCGTGCCCGCGCCATGCGAGCCCGCAATCGTCGAGACGGCCGTGGTCACCGAGACTACGCTGGTCACGGAAACCGTAGCCATCACTACGACCGTTGAAGTCGCAGAACCGTGCGCCGAGACCGAAGAGGTCGTCGAAGAGACGGCCGTGGTCGAAGAAGAAGTCGTGAGCGTCGAGGAGCCCGTCGAGCCAGTCGCGACCCCCGACACCATCGTCTTCGTCGTTTCATGCCAAACGCCGAGCTTTTGGCGTTTTTATGTTGATGAGTTGGGTGGCAGTCCGACCGACATCTGCGTTTTCTACGCTTGGTTGAATGAGGTCGGCTACCTCAATCCGTTCCACGCCGATCTCAACTATGTCCAGGTTGGGGATGTGTTTACGGTACCATCCCTTTTGGTCTCCGCTATCCCCACTACCTGAGCCTGTTCGCCTAAACTTTCCTCGTTGAGGAGAGTATGTTTCGACAAACCTCCCTAAACAGGGAGAAAGGAGCATTGTGGGTATTTTTAAAAAGAAAAAAAGTGGTCGCCGCTGTTCTGATTGTCGGTGGTATATTACCGCCGGGGGACAAGGCTACTGTTCAAAGGACACACCCCCTCGGGTGAACGTCCGTAAACTCACTGGTGCTGGCATAAAAAACCAGTGCCAGCCTTGTCCCGAAGCCATGACCTGCGAGGCTTTCGAGCCCCGCTAGGTGCAATACACCCACGGTAAAAGATTTCAAGAAAATCTAAAAAAGAGAGGGATTGATCACCCCGGAAACTATAGATTTTCAAGAACTCAAAAAAAACCAAAGGTGTCATATGGGTACCAGAAAAACACCCGAAGTTTTTCTATTCAGTGTCGCCCCGGTTAAAATCCGAGACACTGTCTTAATCCTGCACCGCGTCCTCAGTTTTATCACCTTTTGTCTAGCACCACCTGCGGTGATAGACTCCGTCTCTTTCCGTTTCACGGATAAAAAAGACGGTCGGTAAAACCCAAAAGGACGCAACTTTCCATCACAGGAGTGCATTGACTCCTTCCTCCGACAGAACCCCGATCTTAGAGATGGCTTCTGTATCCTCGCAGAAATTTATCTCGACGGTCATCTGTCATTCAATGCGCGCTGGTTCCAACCAAACGGGGTTGGGACCTCAGGCATTCACGCCAAGCGCTTTAAACCCTGAGCCCATTTTGGACTCAGAGCATATAGCGCTTGGTTTCAAAAATTCAAACAATAATTTATTATTAAAAAACCCCGGCATCAGCGCCGGGTTTTTTTGTTTATTTTTTCCTATATCTTCCGGCTCGCCCATGACTCAATACCTTCATGTCACCTATTTTTTTTCCTGAGATATGAGATTTTCCTTTTCCTTTTTCGTCTGCCAATTCTTGAAACAATCTCGCTCTTGTTATTTCTCCCGTTTCAATTAGTTTTTGTAGGTTTTCATCAGGTTCAACTCCGGGAAACTGTCTTTGTACCCGCAAAACCACCCTCCTCAAACTGTCAGGGTTTTCTATTGGCATTTTTACACCTTATTCTGCGGTCGTCTAAAAGACGGCATGGCCTTAGTAATTGGTCTAAATTTGGAAAAATTAGCCTGATCTGTTCTTGGGGCCTTATTTTTTTCCACCAATTTTCTTAGTTCTTCTCTTTTGTTGTTTGTTTTCATGTCTTATTATAATACATTTTAACCCGAATATTACCCGAATTTTTGTTACAATAAGAGATGGACTTTCAGCTCAAATCAGACTTTAAACCTGCCGGTGATCAACCTCAAGCCATCAAGGCTCTGACCGACAATTTAAAAAAGGGGATTAACAAGCAAGTTTTACTGGGAGTGACCGGTTCCGGCAAGACCTTTACCATTGCCAATCTTATCCAAAACACTCAGCTTCCTACCCTTATTATTTCTCACAACAAGACCCTGGCCGCTCAGCTTTATCAGGAGTTTAGACAACTTTTTCCCAAAAATAAGGTTTCCTATTTTGTTTCCTATTACGACTACTATCAGCCCGAGTCTTACTTACCTGCCTCAGATACCTATATTGCCAAAGAGGTCGATATCAATCAGCTTATCGACAAGCTTCGGCTTGAGGCCACCTCCAATCTCTTCTCCGGTTCTGACAACATCGTTATCGCCTCCGTTTCCTGTATTTACAATATCGGTTCTCCCGAAGATTTTAGTCAGCGTATCATCAATTTTTCTCTTGGTAAAAATTACCCCCGTCGGGCCCTTTTTGAGCAATTAGTTTCGCTTTATTACAATCGCTCCAGTCTGGAGTTTACTCGTTCTACTTTTCGGGTTAGGGGAGAGCTGGTAGAGATTTGGCCTTCTTATCAGGATTGGATTTTAAGCTTGGAATTTTCCGGTGATAAGCTTATTAATATTCTTCATCGCCATCCACTTTCCGGACAAGAGCAAAAAATTTCTGATTTTTGTCTATATCCTGCCAAACAATATGTCGGTGCCGCCAGCGCCAATCTTCCCGATATTTTTAAAAAAATTAGAGCCGACGCCAAACATCAAGCCGCCGTTTTTAAGTCGCAAAAGCGTATTTTAGAAGCCCATCGTATCATTCAACGGACCGAGTATGACTTGGAGATGCTTCAGGAGTTAGGCTATGTCAATGGCATCGAAAATTATTCTATTTATTTTGATCAGGACAGAAAACCCAGCGATCCTCCCTACACCTTGGTTGATTATTTTAAAAAGCTTTGGGGAGATAATTTTTTGACCATTATTGACGAATCTCACGTTACCATTCCTCAAATTGGTGGTATGCATCGGGGCGATCAGTCCCGCAAAAACAATTTAATCAATTTTGGTTTTCGCCTCCCTTCCGCTCTTGACAATCGTCCTCTTACCTTTGCCGAATTTTATAGCCGTGTTCCCAAAGCTATCTACCTTTCCGCCACCCCTTCCCCCTGGGAGATCAAAGATGCCAAAAATACTGTCATCGAACAGCTTATTCGCCCCACCGGTCTGATTGATCCACCCATTACTATTTCCGCCACCAAAAACCAAATCCCTCACCTTATTTCTCAGATCAAAGATCAGGTCAAAGCCAAGAACCGTACTTTGGTTATTACTATTACCAAGCGCATGGCCGAAGATTTAGCCACCTATCTTTCCGACTCGACCAAGACCGGTGCCAATTTCAAGGTGGCCTATCTTCATTCAGACATTGATACTTTGGAAAGGACCACTATTTTAGATGATCTTCGTTCCGGCAAATATGATGTCTTAGTCGGCATCAATCTTCTTCGCGAAGGTCTAGATTTACCCGAAGTTTCCTTAGTTGCCATTTTAGATGCCGGTTCTCAGGGTTTTTTACGCTCCAAAAGTTCTCTCATTCAAATCATGGGTCGGGCTTCCCGCTCTTTAGCCGGTCGTGTCATTCTTTATTCTGACACTATCTCCGAAGCCATGAGAGGTGCTATCACCGAGGTCAATCGCCGTCGCCGTCTTCAGTTGGCTTACAACAAAAAACATCACATTACTCCCCAATCTATAGTAAAATCTATCCGTCCTCAAATTATCGATCAAATCGAAAAGCAAAAAAGGGTTGAGTTGGATCTTGATCCCCAATCGCTAACTCCACCCCAACTCAAAAAACATTTAAGTCAACTTAAAGCCAGAATGCGCCTTCTGGCCGCCGATATGGACTTTGAAGAAGCTATAAAAATTAGAGATCAAATTAAAAAAATAGAACATGACCAATAACATTGTTATCAAAGGAGCCCGGGAGCATAATCTAAAAAATATCTCTCTGACTATCCCAAAAAACAAACTGGTAGTTTTTACCGGTGTTTCCGGCTCCGGCAAATCTTCTCTAGCTTTTGACACCCTTTTTGCCGAAGGTCAGCGCCGTTATATTGAAAGTTTATCTTCCTATGCCCGCCAATTTTTGGGTAATTCCCGTCGTCCCGAAGTTGACCTGATCGAAGGTTTGTCTCCCGCCATTGCCATCAACCAAAAAGCCGTTTCGCACAACCCCCGCTCTACTGTCGGTACCATTACTGAGATTTATGATTATCTCCGTCTTCTTTTTGCCC
>Ga0210057_1002652_pt1 | contig 25387 bp, 26 predicted proteins | sample CryGeyCG2114_010_2_FD_183968 | JGI IMG/M metagenome (GOLD analysis project Ga0210057, IMG submission 183968) | Groundwater microbial communities from aquifer - Crystal Geyser CG10_big_fil_rev_8/21/14_0.10 (SPAdes) (version 2) | ecosystem: Environmental > Aquatic > Deep subsurface > Groundwater ...
TGTAGTTGTCATAGTTCATTGAGTTTATCTCAACTTCAACTACCCTTGCTAGTTTTTTCACTTCTCCTACGTATCCTTCGTAGTTCTTATTTAGATACTGTATACCATGTGCTGACCCCCGCACATTTTTGCCTTGACTATGTTCTTTTAACCTTCTTTTTAAATTATTTGTATAACCAATATACAGTTTTTTGTCTTTAAAACTGAATAAAACGTATGTATAAAAAAACATTTTATAAATATATTGTGCCCGTAAACCACGTGGGGTTTAGGGCATGAACCTGTTAAGGTTTAATGACAACCCATACGGCTTGCCATGAACCCAACGCGGTTCATGGCTCCGCGGCGAGGATTCGAACCTCGAACCTTAAAGTTACATGTAATCTCTATGTTTCCATAAAGCATGGACTATATCATCAACCTTGCTTAAATTGAGGTTGCAGGGCGCTAATTGGTGTAATCACCTAGTCTCTGCTCCTGCCTACGCCAAGGCTTCGGCAGGCAGGCCTTTATTAATTAACCTACCCGTTTTTACCAAAGACGAAGGATTGGATCAGGATTACCCTATTCAAAAAAGAACTTAGGCTTCCCTGAGTTCACCCTGTTTTTCCATTTCGGGTTACCCCGAAAGGCTGCAATTTTTCACAGCTTTCTGCTCTACCATTGAGCTACCGCGGAATATTTACTTTTAACGATAGACTTTCACAAACCATTGCCCCGACTAAGTCGGGATTAATTCGAGAACACCAAGTGTTACTTGGTGACTCTCATTGAAAGCTACCACGGAATCTATATAAAGTGCGAGTACGAAAACTATATTATACTAAAGCCACTATTTATGCAATTTTATATTAGGTTTTGCTAGCATGTATTTCTCTGTGACAGTTCGAACAAACTAGCATACACTTATCCGCCTCCTTTTTGACTCTAGCCCAACTTCTGGTCATCCCTTGGAGGCCTAGATTAAACTCTTTATTAGAGGGGTCCCTATGATGGAATTCTAATGCCCCTATATATTTATTGTAACCACATACCTCGCATTTACCCCCTTTGTATTCTACTGCCATTCTTTTAATTTTTTTTCTTCTAAGGTCTACAGCTTTTTTTAAGTAGTCTGCCCGGTCCCTATATGTTCGTATTTTATTCGGCATATATACATTATATATTTTTTTGTATAAATAGAAAATGGATTTTTTGACTTATTCTACAAGAAATAGAGGAATTTTGTGTAAAAGATCTCTATTTTTTTGATGTTTTTTTGATAAACTTTTAATATGAATAATTCTAAAACAAAAAACAAACAAACAACTGCAGGTATGGTGTTTTACTGGTTGCCTCGTATTTTATCAATATTGTTTGTTGCTTTTATAAGCATGTTTGCCTTAGATGTTTTTGGGAAGCCCCAATGGTTTTTAGCATTGTTAATACATTTAATTCCAAGCTTTATATTATGTGTTTTAACATTTATTGCCTGGAAATACGAAAAAATAGGGGGAGCTCTTTTTATTATTCTTGGATTTTCTCTTTTAGTGTATTCTCATTTAGAATTGTTTATTATAGTAATTCCTATAATTACTTTAGGAACTCTTTTTTTAGTAAGGCCATACTTTTATAAATCTTAGCTTATTATAAAAACCCAGGAGGAAACCTTTTTGGAGCTTTGCAAACTATTTAACGAAAGATATTTTTTTTAATGTAATTAATTTGAGAGACTACTTTTCTAGCGTATATTTTTTAATTTCGTCGCCCTCACTTAAAATTCCAACCCATTCTTTTAAATATTTATTTGCACTATGTGACAAAAACATGACTTTAACATTATTAAGGCCAGCGTAGTTTCTCCATGAACTTTTCCACTCGGCTTGGGGACCTCTATTTGAAATTTCATCTAGAATTATTATAACCGACCTTTCTTTTTGCAAGCTACTTATTGGGGGCAGTCTTTTTTGTATTACTCCTGTTCTGTCTTTTACTTCTGTTGATGTAAAAACTTCTTGAACTGCAGGGGTTGTAGTTACAACAAGAGTTTCTGGGTCTGTATTTTGCATTTCTTTTGCCACCGCCCAAGCAAGTGATGTTTTGCCCGAATGAACAGGTCCTTCAATAACTAGTGCTTTAGACCCATTTAAAAGAGAGCCGGCTTCAGTTACTTCTGCCACGTGATCTTCTCCCCATTTTTTTATATCAAATTCCACTGTTGGGGAGGGTTTTTCATTCATATTTATATTATTGTAATAGTTTAAAGCTTGCTATAATATTTTCATTTTCAGACATTTTTGTATTGTCCAAAAGAGTTATGTGTTTTCCACCTGCTTGTTTAACAGTTAAATCCGCCATTCTTAAAGCATATTCTTTTTGATATGCTTCCTTTGTGTCCCAAACCTCTACAACAACATCGTATGCCTGGCCTCCGCTATATAACAAAACTATTCCGTTAGGGTAACCATATAAGTTTTCTTTATCTGATAATGCTTTATAGGTTTTTGGATAAGAAATAGTAAAATTGTATTCCTTATTAGTATAAATAAGTAGGTCTGAAGTGGGTGTTGTGATTGGTGGTATGGGTTGTACTTGCGATATATTTATAGTTTTTACAATTTCATCAAAAGTGTTATACCATTGTTGGGCTGTTCCCTTTCCAAGGTTATTTTTAAGTGTCTGCTCGAATAAACCCATTTTGTTAGTGTTCCATATCATTTGATTCCCGCAGTTTGTGGTATCTTGTGTAAAAAACTCAGGCATTTCAGAGGTAACCACCTCTCTTGGGGCAGAAAGGCTTATAATAACACGATAGTTATTTGGGTAAAAAGTAAGCTTTCTACTTAGGTTAACACTACAAATTTCAAATTGTGAAAGTGGTCCTAAAGATTCATTGGCGTATAAGGAGTCAATTTTTATAATAGAATTACCCAAACCTTTTTCTAACCTATCTTTGTCATTTAGTGCGTCTTGCCTACCCATATTTAGGGGCAAGTCTTCTGGAATACTCAAAAGCTCCTCGGCAGATACACTAAGAGATATTTGTGATGTGTTTTTATTATCATTAATAATTACATACTCTGGATACATAAATGTAACTCCAACATTTGCATCGGTATATGTTTTCCAGGTAGAAGTATCTATTATGTTTAAGGTGGGTTTTATGCTTGGAGTTACTGTAGATGTTATTTTATTTACTGTAGAAACCTGTTCCACTTTTTTATTTGAATAGGTTAGTAAGTAAAAAACTACCCCTGCAAGCGTAATTATTACTAGTATAAGAATAGCTAATAAGGCTTTATGTTCTAGAAATGTAGAAAGGTTATAACTTTTATTTTGTTCAAATTTAGATAAGTTGGGTGTGGGTATATTATTGTCCATATCTTTAATGTTACATCGAGCAAATATGTTGTCGATGTTTTGTTAGTCAAATTTCAGATAGGTTTTTATAATGTATTACTTTGATTTATATATTTTTTCGTCCATCCACGACCAAACACTAAATAAAAATACTAGTATTATGCCTATTAATAGGTGGGTTTGTTTGCCCATATCCACATATTTGGAAATATTTAAAACACCAGGTAGAACTAAAAGTAGTGCAATGATTGCTATATGGTTTCCCCCGTTGATATTTGTCTTTTTATCTTTATCTAATAAATTACCCAAAATTTTAAATAGCCCATATAAACCTAAAAGTATTAAAGGAAGAGCAAAAAGAAAGTACTGTTGGTGGGTGACTCCTAAAGTTTGTACAGCAAAACTAGATATGTAATAATCCCAAGGTTGTGTAGAACGAAAATTTTCAAAATCTTTTTGAAATATTATAACTTTTATCCAGTTTAGGGAGACTAAAGTAGCAATTATTAAGTAAAGAACAAAAAAAGGTATTTTTGCAATCTTCGAATTTATACCCATGCTTAATTTATACACCTTTTTTTAAGTAACTGGTAGAATTTTATAATCTGTTTATATAATATATTTTTTTACGAACTCCAAAGCATTTTTTTGCAAATTATTTTTTGCCTCCTCTTCACTTTTAAAGCCTTTTCTTTGGTTATTAACGTAAATATCGTACGCATAATTTCCTACACTTGAGTCTGAATAATTATCAAAATCTTCGTTAAAATCACTTTCAATACACACCGCCTTTACTTGTATATTTTTAAAATTGTTTTTTACATGCAATTTAAGTGCTTCTATGTTCTCCGGTTCTCTTATATCCACAAAAACAACTGCATTTTTCCCAAGTTTTGTTACCTGATCTAAAATCCAATTATTTATAAAATTAGGTTTATTTTTTACTATTAAAAGTTTTATTTCAGACATTATTTTTCTCCAGAACACATTTTTAGTTGTACCATCCCAATCTTTTTTTGTAATGCCTATTCGTATTTTATACAGGTCTTCCCAGTAATTTTTTTGTATTATAGCTTCGTCCCATTTATTTTTAGGCAGCATTATGTGTTTTATGGGTAAAATAGAAGAAGTGTGTGTGAAATCCACAGATTTTCTTGAAAGTATTTCAGATATAATTTGTCCAAATAATGTTTTTCCTGTTCCAGGCAATCCATTAATAACAAATATTTTTTTCATACACTAATTATACAAAACTAAACCACAGTTCCAATGAAGAATGTTTACTTATATAATTTCTACATGAGTCTCTTTATAAGATTTGAGTTTTTTGTCAGAACCATAAAAATATTTACACTTTTCTGTAAAAGCTGTTGCTAAATGTATGGAATCTGGGGATCTAAAACTATAGTTTGATCTTATTTTTGCAGATTCTATGAGTATTTTTTTTGAGATGGGCATTAGAGTTAAATTTGGTATATATTTTTCTAGATTTTTATATAAATTTATAACTCTTATATTGTTTTTTGTATAAGGAAGTACAAGAAGTTCTAAATATAATAATTCACTACATATAATTTGTATATTTTTATTTAGAGATTCCCCGAATAGTTTTTCTACTTTATGTACGTATTTTTGATTATTTTCGAAGTAATATATAAAAAGATTTGTATCTACATAGATTTTTGAATTATCTTTTAGTTCCATGACTTTCTCTCTTTTTCAAGGTACTCTTTATTTTCTTTATACATTTTTTTTGCTATTCCCTTAAGGGATTTTAAATTATCCGATGTTTCCGGTATGACTATCGCATAAGATACCCCTAATTTGTTTTTACTAACTTTCCAGTTTAATTGATTCCCAGGTTTTATTCCCAATTTTTTTCTTATTGCAGAAGGTATTGTTGTTTGGTATTGATTAGACATTTGTGATTCCATAATTTAATTATAATAAATGCTTTAACTTATGTAAACGCTTTAACTTTATCTAAAACACACTGTATAATTGAATATCTGATATTTTACAATACAATTAGACCCCCCCATATCTTTAAAATGAGAGACACTCATGAATTATATTCTTAGTAGAAATTTAGTACCTCTAAAGTCCAATATGTGTGTGATCTGTACATTGAATTGACTTTGATTTATCTAAAATATACACTTTATTTAATATGGAAGTTCTGCCAAATCAAAATAATAATGTTTCTCAAGTACCAAACGAACCTAGTAGCATTCCCCCAGTTCAAAAAGTCTCTGATGTTTCTAAGCCTATACCCCCTTCTGTAGGAAATACCAAAAAATTTGTAATAGTTTTATTGCTAGTAGTATTGTTTGCAGGCGTTGCTGTATTAGCTTTTTCGCTTAGTAATAAAAAGAGTTCAGATGTGATAAAAAAGAAAGATATTGTACAAACAGATGTTACCGTGACTCCCACACCGCTTGTAACAACTACTCCTACAGATACAATGAGTTTGTTACCAGGACAAAAAAAATACACATCTAAAAATTTAGGTGTTTCTTTTTTATATATGGAGGAAATGCCTTTGGACTCTACTTTTAAAGTTATGATACAAGAGATTGATAATAAAATTTACGTATATGGTTCTAACTTTGAACCTACCACAGGCCAATACATAGAGGTTTTTAATAAAGATCCAAATATGACTTTAGAACAAGCATTATCGCAAGACTTTTTAAACACTGCGGAGTATCAGCAAAGCTGTGCTATTTCTTCTGTTTCTCCTGATAATACCTATCCCTCCACTATGAGTGTTGCTAATATAATACTTAAAAATAATTTTGAAGACCTAGAGAAACGTTTTGAGGAATTAAAAAAGTGCCCGTCTCCGTATACACAAAGTAATGGTATATCTTATTTTATTTATGACTTTTCCTACCCAACCAAATACGCTTTTGTATCAATTGGGCAATATTCTATTCCTTCTGATACTAACGGGACTACTTGGCAAAATACAATTAAGTTTACAAACTAAGTACCTGCTTTTTTGTTCTCAAATAATCTAAATGTTTTACCATATTTACTATACTTAGGCACCCTATAATTAAGGGTATCCAACCTACTAAAACAGCAAGGGGTATATTGTTAATTTTTATGTTGTAAAATGGCATTTTTGTGTATACCCATTCTTTTCCCCATAGGTTTAAACCTTCTGTAATAATAACTGCACTTAGTACTGTTGCTCCAAGTGAACTTGTATTTAATAAACTAAATCTAATTAAATCTTCTAATATTGGTTTTCCTCCTGTTAGGTAAGTTATAGAATCAGATATTAGAATTAGTGAAATAAAAGGTAATAACATTACGTATTCATATAAATAAATTAAGTTTAGTAAATAAATATTTAGGGGTAATAATAAAAATAAAATTCCAAAAAGAAGTAGAAAAATATAAATTTTTGTTTTTGAATTATAAGGTGTTTTTAGAATAAAAATATGTTTGTCTGGTATCTTACCCCTAAATAGCGATTTGTATATTCTGTACAGTTCATACATTCCTAAAATAAAAGATATATTCATAAACAAATACATTCTTATAAAATGTACTGTTTTATAATTTACCCAAGTCCACATTTTAAATAACTTAACTCCAAAAAAATAATCTACTATATAACAAAAAAGGGTAGATATTATAAAAAATATAAAAAAAGTAATTCTGTGTTTGTGGTTAAAAAAATAAGTAAGTATTGAGGTATTATTTATTTTATAGTCTATGTAATCTAAAACAAGCCAGCTTCCAAAGACAAATGAGGTATAAAAATGAATGTTTTCTAAAATGAGAGCTGTATAAATTGAAGATATTAAAAATATTAAACCTAAAATAACAGAAATATTATGAAATGTTTTTGAATTAGGCATTTTATTTATTCTATAAAATTGTTTTGCTTTAAGATATAGCCAAGCTATATTATTTGTGAATGTTGTTATTACTGTGTTATTAATTATAATTAAATTATATTATAATCATAAACTACCATGCCTTTAGGACACTTGCCCAAAATAAATAGTTTATTGCAAAACGACGCCCCTAAAAATGAGGATAAAGTTATATATTTAACAAAAAACGAGATTGATAATTTAGATAAAATTCTTTCAAAAAGCAAATTAATAGAATCTTCCATTTTAAGTGAGGTAACAAACGAGGCACAATCAAAAAAAGAGAGTTTATTAGATTTATTAATTGATAAGAAGATTTTATCTAAAGAAGATTTGGGAAAGGCTATTGCAAAATATTATGATATTGATTATGTAAACTTATTAGATAACCCTCCAGAAAAAGAAGATTTTTATAAACTACCATACCCTTTTAGAAAATCTTATAGTGCAATTATATATAAAGAATCCCAGAATAGTTTAAATATTGTTACTGCAAACCCAAGCAGTACTGCAATACTTTCTAAAATAAAAACCTTATTTCCAGATAAAAAAATAAAAATATCATACGGTTTTTTTGATCATATAAAATCTTTGGAAGAAAAATACAAGACGACCTTAAAAAACAGGTTAGAAGATATTTACAAAAGTACCGGAGATGTAGTAAAAATGTTTGAGGAAATAGTAAAAGAAGCCGTTTTACTTAGAGCCTCTGATATTCATTTTGATCCTCGAGAACATGTAGTAGATTTGCGTTTTAGAATAGACGGGTTGCTTAACAACATATCTGAAATTCCAAAAGAGTATCATCTAAATATTCTAAATGCTGTTAAAGTGCAGGCAAATATGAAGGCTGATGAGCATTTTAAACCTCAAGATGGTGTTGTTTTATTAAATATGGAAGGAGAACCTGTTGACCTGCGTATTTCTATTGTTCCTACACACGATGGCGAAAATATTGTTGTTAGAATTTTATCTGAATATATTTTTGATTTTAGTTTTTCAAATTTGGGTTTAGATAAAAAGGCGGAAGAGCTTATAATTAGAACTTCTAAAAAGCCTTTTGGTATGATACTTCTTACGGGTCCTACAGGATCAGGAAAAACTACAACTTTGTATTCTTTAGTTAGGCAGGTTAATAACAAAGACCTAAAAATCACTACAATTGAAGACCCTGTAGAATACAAAATAGCAGGGGTTACACAAATTCAAGTTAACGAAGTAACTAATTTAACTTTTGCAAAGGGTCTTAGGGCAGTACTTAGACAAGATTCCGATATTATTTTGGTTGGTGAAATACGTGATGCTGAAACAGCAGAAATTGCGGTTAGTTCTGCCCTAACAGGGCATCTTTTATTCTCAACTTTTCACTCAAATGATGCCTCTACAGTAATTCCAAGGTTACTGGACATGAAAATTGAACCGTTTTTGCTTGCGTCTACTTTAGAGCTTATAATTGCACAAAGACTTGTTAGAAAAATATGTGATGTTTGTAAATATAGCTACACACCAAATATTTCTGAAATTAAAGAAAATCATCCTGGGTTTGAGCGTTACCTAAAAGATACCGATATATTATATAAAGGTAAAGGTTGCGAGAATTGTAATAATTTAGGATACAAAGGTAGAATAGCTATTTTTGAAATAATTCATATTTCAAAAGAAATAGAGAAAATAATTTTAAAAAATCCAACTAGCAATGATATATGGAACATAGCTTCAAAACAAGGTTCTACGTCTCTTTTACAAGATGGTATTAAAAAGGTTTTACAGGGGATAACTGCTTTAGATGAACTGGCTCGTGTTGTACAACCTCCCGAACCAGAAGAAGGTCATACCAGTATTTCTCAAAGCAGTTCCTAAGGGGTTGTTGTATGTATTGGTAATTTTTTATAAAGGGGGTGAAAATAATGCTAAAATATAATTTCGTTTTTCTTTTTGTAGTACTTTCAGTACTTTTAGTTGCACCTGTTAGCGCCAAATCTACATTTAACTGGGGCAAGGAAGTTAATGCTTCCAATTGTGATAAAGTTGGAAATCCTGTGGTTAGTGTACATGAAAAAGTATTAAACACGGTGGATTCGGGCTTAGCCGGTAATTACTGGGCTTATGATAACCTAAACAGAACCTTACAAGTTTGGGAACAAAAAAATGGTACTTACTGTATTCTTGTTAAGAATACCGGTAGTTTTGATGCTCAAGAAAATCAGGTTAGTCCTGGAAACACCGAAGTACTAGCCGGAGATGAAGATGGTACCTTTCAGGGTGGCTACCGAGCAACGGTAGTTGGAACTTTACTAGCCGATCCTTTCTGGGAAACTCAAGGCAATGTTGGGGTTACTGACTACATGTGTGATTTGAGTGGTGTTTGTCCTGGTTATGTAAACTGGCTTGGTCAGTATTTTGAACCTGGATACAGTTTTACCTACGATTGGTGGGGTTGGATATATCATGGGAACACCTCATCTACATGGGTAAATTCAAGTGATGGTACTTTTGGGGATGTGCTTTAGTTCACATAATGTTTAATAGCTGGCCTATCTTATATTTTAAAGGTAGGCCACTTTCAAAATAAAATATGTTTATAAAAAAATTATCTATAGAAATGGTCGCTTTTTTTCAGGCTCTTGGGGTTTTGGTGTATATTGCCTGTGTTAGTGTGCTTTTTTGGCAGGGCAATAATTTGTTTGGTAATGTCCCAAACTATATGGGCCCCCTGCTCTTTTTATTATTATTTGCATCCTCTGCACTTATTTGTACTCTTTTAGTTTTAGGTTACCCTATAAAACTTTTTTGGCTTGAAAATAAAAAAAAGGAGGCTCTTAAATTACTTGTGTATACTTCTTTGTGGATGGTTGCTTTTGTATTATTGGTTTTTTCAGCGGTACTGTTTTTTTAAAGCCCAAGTTTTTTCATAAGTTCGTCTTTTTGTTTTTGAAGGTGTTCGTCCATTTTGTCTTTTAATATGTCTCCCATATGTTCCTCTATTGTTTTAAATTCTACGTTGGAGGGAACTTCAAATAATTTTTCATCTGATTTAGTATATGTACTACAGGTTTCTGCTTTTATACCCAATTTTTCTTCAGCATCTTTTAATTGGGGTAGGGTCATTTGTAATAGTGAATCTAAATTTTTTATACCATCCTCACCTACCGATTTATTTGAATCCATAGTGTAACCTATATTATTGTTTTTACTCCATAAATAAACAGTTCCTTGTTTTGATAAGCTATCTGTCATTTTTCCAAATAGATCGTTTTCTTTAAAAGTACCTTCCAGTTTTAAATCTTTCCCGTTTATATACATAATTCCATTAAAACCCTCAAATTCTACTTCACAAGAAACTACTTCATTACCTGTAACAGCACTCTTAATTTTTTGTTCTGGAGTTCTTGTATCTACCATTTTTATAACTTCTTGTTTTATAGAACCACCTTTGTTTTTTATCTCATTATAATTAGAGCCTACAAAAAAGGATCCTATCCCAACTAAAAAAATTGTGCTTATTATTAAAAAATATTTCATAAATTAATAATAACTGTACTTTGTAGTAATAACAAATAGGTATAAGAAATATGTAAATATACAATATTATTAAAGAATTCTATAATTTACTTGTACGTATAGATTTGTGTAAATAAGTGTTATTTAAGGAGGTGATTAGCATGAAAAAAAGTATGATGTATAAAGTGGCCCTAGTTTTAATGGTGGTAGGTGCTTTAAATTGGGGTCTGGTAGCTCTTTTTGATATGGATTTGGTAGCTTATTTGTTAGGTGCTATGTCTGTTTTAGCAAAAACAGTTTATTTACTTGTTGCAGTTTCTGGAGTATACGTGTTTTACGTAGAGTTTACGCAGAAAAAATAGGAATTATTAAATAAGGTGGTGTATTTAGGTGCTCCACCTTATTTTATATTAATACCCTTTTATAAAAAATTCTTTTTACCCTTTCTACTAGACACAAATATCCTATTACTATAAACCCTAGGGGAATAATAATGTTTAAGGGTAATGGGTAAAGGCTAAATATATTGTTTATTTGTGTATATGGTATTATCCACCCAATCCCTACAATCAGTAGAGTGCTCATAATAAGGAGTTTACTTGGGGTTGACTGAATAAATGGTATTTTTTTGGTTCGTATAATATAAATTACAAGCACTTGTGTTGCAAGAGACTCTATAAACCAGCCTGTTTGAAAGGCACTTGGAACGTTTTTAAAACTTACATATAAAATATAAAAAGTTATAAAATCAAATATAGAACTTAAAGGCCCAAATACAACCATGAACTTTTTTATTGAACTTATATTCCATTTTTTTGGACTATTTAAGTACTCTACATCTACATTATCGCTTGGGATTGTAATTTGAGAAAGATCATACAAAAAATTATTCAATAGTATTTGAATAGGTAACATCGGTAGAAAGGGTAAAAATAAAACAGCTCCTAAAATAGAAAACATGTTTCCAAAGTTAGAACTCAAACCCATCATTATGTATTTCATGGTATTTCCAAATATTTTTCTACCTTCAATAACTCCATCTTTTAGCTCCGCTAAATTTTTATGAGTTAATATAAAATCTGCAGATTCTTTTGCCACATCCACAGCGTTACTAACCGATATTCCCACATCCGCAGTTTTTATTGACAGAGCATCATTTATTCCATCTCCCATATAACCAACCACATGTTTTTGTAACCTTAAAGCATTTATAATTCTATTTTTTTGTGTTGGGGAGAATCTTGCAAAAATGGTTATGTTTTCTGCCAGTTCCCCTAATTTTTTATCTGATATTTTGTCTATCTCATGCCCTAAAATTGTACCTTTTATTTGTATGCCTGCGTCCTTACATGCTTTTTTAGTAACCAGCTCGTTGTCTCCTGTAATTACTTTTATTTCGACTCCTATTTTTTCTAGAGCATCAATTGTTTCTTTTACTTTATTTTTAACCGGGTCCAAAAAGGCGGTAAATCCTAAAAATACTAAATTATCCTCATCTAATTTTTCATATGCCTCTTTTTTGGCTTCTAGTGATTTAACCGCCACAGCCAACACTCTAAAACCTTCATTGCTAAGTTTTTTATATTCATTTATAAACGTTTTTAGATTTTGTTTATTTATTTTTTTAATTTTTCCTTCTATTTCTATGTGCTTACATTGCTTTATTAAGTCCTCTGGAGAACCTTTTGTTATCATTAGGTATTTACTTTTTTCTTGTATTACAATACTCATTCTTTTGCGCTCAAAATCAAAAGGAATTTCATCTATTTTTTTAATTCCTTTTATATTTATTTTTCTATAGTTTTTTACTGCTTCATCTAGGGGATTATTTATACCCGTCTGCAGGGAGCTGTTTATATAGGCCATTTGAAGTACTTTTTGTGAATGGTTTCCCAAAATATTTATATATTTGACCAATTCTATCTTATCTTGAGTTATGGTGCCTGTTTTATCTGTACATAGTATATCCATACTTCCAAACGAGGGTATTGCCGTGAGCTTTTTAACTATAACTCCCTTTTTAGCCATTATTACGGCACCCTTTGACATAGTAACCGTCATTACCATTGGTAAAAATTCTGGAGTCATTCCTACTGCTACAGCAATTGCAAAAGTTAAAGATTCTAACAAATCGTTTTTTATAAAAGTATTAACAAAAAAAATAAAAATAACAAAGATTATAATTATTTTTAAAATAAAGTTGCTAAAATGTTTTATACCTATTGTAAAATCGTTATCTATGTTTTTTTGTGATAGATTTTTAGCTATGTTTCCAAAAATAGTATTTTTTCCGGTATTTATAACTACAGCCTTGGCCTGACCTGTTATTACGTTGGTACCTGCAAATACTATGTTTTGTAATACGGTTACCTCTTTTACTTCCCCTTTGTGTATTTCGCCACTTTTTTGAACAGGATAAGCTTCTCCTGTAAGAGATGCCTGGTTTATAAAAAAGTCTTTGTGTTCTATAACTCTGGAATCCGCCGGAATTAAGTCCCCAGCATTTAGCACAATAATGTCACCTGGAACAATATTTATACTTTTTATTGTCTGTTCTTTATTGTCTCTTATAACTGTTGATGTTAGGGCAACTGAATCTTTTAATTTTTCTGCACTCTTATTGGCTTTATATTCTTGAATAAAATTAAGAGTAACACTAAGAAAAACCATGGATAATACAATAATTGCATTAACGTAATCTTCTAAAATAAATGAAATTATAGAAACCAGTAATAGAACAAGGATTAATGGGTTTGTGAAGTTTATTAGATATTCAAAAACTACGTTTGTTTTTGACCTTGTCTCAATTGAATTATGCCCGTACTCTTGTATTCTTTTTTTTGCCTCACCTAAAGATAAACCTTTGGGTGACGTTCTTATATTTTCTAATATTTCTCTTTCATCATATTTTGCAAATGTGCTAATATCGAAACTTTTCATATTTATATTAAGTATAAGATATTAGGATAAGGTAAAGAACTATTTCTATTTTCTATAACACAACTGTGTAACCTTAAAACAAAAATTTTAAAAATGCCCTTTTAAGACCTTCTATTAGGGTAACTCAAACCCCCGGGGTTTGAGTACCGGGGTTTGAGTAGTTTGAGTATTTGATTAACCACCAGCTATTTTAAGGGTTTTGTTTTTTCACAATCAACGTTATCTATTCTCCAATAGTTATCTACAAGAGTTAATTTTATTGGAACAATTTTAATTCCAGAAACAAAAGTCATTTCTGTATTTACAATACTTGTTGAGTTAGTGGGGTATGTAGTTTTTTTAGGGTTAATGAATGAAGATTTTTCTATACCACACACAAAAGGATCTACATCCCCCAATTTGTATTGTAAAAGAGCTTCTTTTAATTTAGTTTTATATTCCTGTGTTAAATTATTGTTTTCTATATATTTTTCTGAAATCAGCGGATTTTCTTGTACCTGTCCCAAATACCAAATGTAAAAGTTTATTATGGCCTCTTTTGGTGTATTATTTGCATTTAATGAAATCTCTGGTTTTGAACCGCATGGAATGTTTGGCATATCTCTATCTGGATTTCCAAGTTTAACCCAAATACTATTTTTACATTTCCAATCGTCATTTTCACTTCTAAATGTTAAAAATGCAATTTCTAAAAATGCCATTAAAACAATTATTCCTAAAAATACTCTAGGTTTTACATTTTTTGTTCTTTTTTTCATAACTACTATTTTATAGTGGTTTAGTTAAAATCTTTAGCGTTTCATTGTTTAAAACATTATTCTGTATTTTTATTGATTCTATAAATTCTTGCATTCCTTTTAATGTTTCTTCTTTGCTTGGTTTTTTATTGGAACCAGCTATATAGTATATTACTTTTTTCCAGGCATCCGTTATTTTTATTTTATATAAATACGGATATTTATTTTCTGCCTTTTTCCAAGTCCAAAAACTCCACCCGGCAATATTTTTGTTTTCATATAAATCAAGTGTGCTTGCAATCAAATCAAGTTTATTTTCCCCAAATTCCCCTGCCCACATTGGTAAATTTTGTTCATTTGCCATTTTTATGTATCTACTAAGTTCTTCTTCTCTATTATCTCTAAACCAGGTGTACATGTGAAAGCTATACATTTGGTTATAGGTATAGGGTTTATTAAAAATACTAAAATCTTTTGCAAATTTATTTCCTTCTATAATAATTAAGTGGTTAGAATCTACTTCACGAATATTTTTTATAATGTCGTTATAAAGTTTTAATAATGTGTCTGGGTTTTTTGTATCTGGCTCATTTATTAAGTCGTATCCTGCTACAATTGTTTTGTCTTTGTATCTTTCGGCAACCTGCCTCCAAACATTTACTGTTTGTTTTTGATATTCTTTGGAATCCCACAAAAGTGTTTTACCCGGGTTTGCTGTAAACAAGGTAGATTGTCCCCCAGGTGTTGCGTGCATTGTTAACACAATATATATGTTATATTTTTCGCACCAGCTAATTAGGTTATCTATCCTCTTTATTTTGTTAACATTTTCAAAGACTTCGTAGTTTACTGGAACTCTTATCATATTAAAATTAAGTTCCGATATCTTTTTAATGTCTTGTTCTGTAATAAAGTTTTTGTATATACTATTTCTAAAATTTTCTGTATCTTTTTCTGAGGTTAATTCAACAAGGTCGTTGTATATTTTACTTTCCGAGGTAAATCCTTTTCCCCAAATCCATCCTTCCCACAATAGCCACCCACCCAAATTTACTCCCCGAAGTTTTATTTGGTTTCCGTTTTTATCATATAATTTTGTTCCTTTCGCGTGAATAAAATTTTCTAAATTACAGTTATTAATGCACATAGTATTTGGAACAATTGTATACGTAGGTTTTTTATAAGAGATTTTTGAAAGTGTGTATAAAATAATTAACAGAATTGTTATACCAATAATAATTTTTGCTTTCATTAGTTACAGTATACATTTATGCTTTTGTTTATTCTATGCATATATATTTAGAATATATATGTTTTTACATTTTTTCTAGTTTTTATGGTACCATTTATGGTACCATATGTTGTACCATTACTATAACGTGTTACCCTTTTGTTAAGCTTTTTGTGGGCGTTTATATTTTATCAATCACAAATTAAAAAATAATCATAAACTGCTTATTGACAATAGTGTTTTGTATAGAAGATACTTAAGCTGTGTATTTAGTGTTTGTAGTTTCCTTGTGGAAACAATTTCTCAGAATATGAGACACCCCTAAGGAGGTGAATTTAATGCCTGCCAAAAAAACAAGAAAGCCTGCGAAGAAAAAAACAGTAAAAAAAGTAAAACATACAACGAAGAAAGTTGTAAAAAGAAAACCAGCTCATAAAAAGACTGTAAAAAGAAAAGTAAAGAAAGCTACCAAAAAAACTGTAAAAAAAACCGTAGCTAAAAAAAGGAAGCCTGCTAAAAAGTCGACAAAAAGAAAAACTAAAAGGAAATAATCTGATACTATTTGATTATTTATAAAGTCCCGGATAAAACCCGGGACTTTTTATTTTTACAATGTTTCTGGTAGGGGTTTCCATAAACCTGTTTCTGTTTGTGTAAATACAGGAATATGTCCTAGGCTGTGCAGGTTACTTTGCCAGTTAAATCCGACTCTTTCCAAGTTCTGTTCCCAGTCATGACCTTCAGTCATTGTAACAAGAATATGAATATCTGCCTTTGGGTTTGCTAGTTTTACTAATTCTATTGCAGCAATCATACTTGACGCAGTATTAATGACATCATCAACAATAACAACTGTTTCCCCCCCTATATCTTTTTGCAATCTTTGAAGCATACTTTGATCTAGGTACATGCTTTTACGGGTACTGGTAGATGAGAGTAAATCTGTTCTAAGTTTTGGATTTTGCCATGCTTTTTTTGATGTTGAAAGTGGTACGTAGTTTTTATGGTGCAAGTTTTTTGCTACCCCTCTTGCCAGGCACAAACCCAAAGTCGGAATTCCTACAACTACATCTGGAGTTACTCCGTCTTTGTATAGCCTTTCACACAGCATAAGATTTAGCCTTTCAATAATTTCTAAATCTGCTTGTTCCGAATAAAATAAAGCTATTCCTATAGAATTTTCTATATCTGGATCTAGTTGTATTATTGGCAATTCCAATATTTCTTCCCCTTGACCGCTACTTAGGTATACTGGGTAAAAATCTTTATACTCTTCTTTTTCTCCTATTTCTTGTATATCCACCTTTTCAAGAAATGGATTATATCCTTCGTTGTGTTTGTGAGTCATATATTATTTAAATAAATTATTATTATTACTTTTTTAAAACTAAGGACTGCTCAATTTATTTGTATAAATTGAGCAGCCCAGCTACACGGTGTTGTTGTTAGTTCAAAACTTGCAGGGGAGCAGTGTATGGTTCATCTATAGGTGTGGGTAATGTGCCCTCACCAATGTGGACATGTTCTTCAAACCAAAGCATATTAAGCTGCTGCATATCGTTTAACTTCGCCCCCTCGGGTAGAAACAACTTTGCTTTGTTGGCATCGTAGCCGTGGATAGGACCGGCAAATATACTTTTTTTGCCTAGCGCAATTTGCTGTTTCCATCCTTCGAGAACAGAAATTTGCTCCTGGCTTAAGTAAGCTGTGTTAAAGCTTACAACCCCTACAGCTCCTTGTTCAAATCCATCCCACTTGTCTTCGGGTACCCAAGTACCGTTATTGGCATTTAGGACCGATTCCATGTAGTGCGGACCCCATACCCAGGTGTTTGTTCCCAGAGCGCAGGTTGCTGTATCTTTTACATCGGTGCCATAGCCAATTGCTACAACACTCTCTGATGCATTGCACGCTGTTTCGGAGGCGTTTGGAGTGTCTGCCATTTGGCGTACAACCGGGAATCCTGCTCCAATTATGCCCTTCGCAGCCTCTGTTTCTTGGGGCCCATCAAGCCAAGAATTGGTAAGTGATACCTGCACATATGCTGTATCAGGATTGTATCCGGCGTGACTGAGTCCTTCTTGTAATCCTAGGGAACATGCGTTTATACCCCTGTTTGGTTCGGGAATTAAAAAGGTAGCGGCTATTCCTATCTTGTTTAACCCCAAAAGGCCTGCTGCAGCGCATGCTAAATAGTCTCCCTCCTCCATTCTAATGAAGTAGGTTGAAAAGTTCCCGTTTTTGCCCATGGTGCTTGCAACAAGAGGGTAACCCGAGATATGTTCAAAAAGCGCCTCAGGGTACTCATCTGCCAATCTAAGGGTAGCTGCATATGAGTCAAACCAGGTACCAAAAACGATATTTGGATCGTATTTGTCAAGAACATCTCTCATGTTTTTCTCAATCACATTGTCTGTATACCCGTTATCAGGTACAACTACTATGTTCATGCGCTCCTTGTTAGGAGTTTCAATCACAAACGAGAGACCGTTCCTTCTCACAACTTTTCCTAGAGATTCTAAGTAGGTAATGCCTCTGTAGTGGGCCGCGTTCCATCCCTTGTCGTTGGGATTGTCTGCTAAAAAGAACGCAGCGGTAAAGGAGTTTGGCTCCAACATGTCGTCAAGGTTTCCAATGGTTTCAACAGTGGAAACCATTTCAATGGCTGGAGTTGGTAGAGTTTTTACCTTTTCCACCTGTGGTGTTGCAGGCATTTGTACAGTGCATCCTGCAAGCAAGACTACAACTACCACAATACCTAATAACCTTTTCATGGCTCTCCCTCCTTGGGATATATTCCATAAAACTAACAAAATTTTTACGGTGCTACGTAAAAATAGTTATAAGGGTTAAAATAACTATCTTAACGCAATCCCTTAAAAATAAAAAAAAGGCTGTAAAATACAACCTTTTTATTTTACAAATATTCAAATATTTTTCTAAAAGTTAATGCAATTACTTTGTTTAAGCCTAAATATTTCATACGTAATAAATGAATACAACCTGTGGGTACACATATATATTTATATTAAATTCTATACTTAGTCAATAAATAGGGAATATTAAAGTGATATTAGTTTTGCATTTCTCTTTTTAGTGTTTTAAAGTCTTTTAATATATCAGGTCTTAGTTTTTGATTATAAATTGCCGCTGCAGGGTGGTAGAGGGGTATAACTTTTATATCTTTGTTTTTAAAAACTTTCCCGTGCAAATTTCCAATTGTATTTAATTGTTTTTCAAATCCATATTTTATTAAAATATACTCCATTGAAAATCTTCCTAAAGTCGCAATTATTTTTGGACTAATTATTTCAATTATTTTTTCAAGTATTGGTGAATATATTTTTATTTCTTCGTGTTTTGGATCTCTATTGTTTGGGGGTCTATCATTTACAATATTTGTTATATAAATATCTTTTCTTTTTAAGCCAACGCTTTCTAAAAAAGTATCTAGTAACTTGCCTGCACTTCCTATAAAGGGCTTTCCACTTTCCGCTTCTTTTTTTCCAGGCGCTTCTCCTATAAAAAGAATATTTGCATTCAAATTTCCCTCCCCCAAAACCGGTTTGTAATTATTTTCGAGTCTGTATTTGTATAAAGGTGATTCTCTAAGTCTTTTTAGTTTATTATAAAGTTGTTCTACTTGTTTTTTCTTTGTCATATAGGCTACTCAAACCCCCGGGGCTTGACTAGGTTTGGCTAATTTATTTATATTTTCCCTTAATGTCTATAAAAAATTTTATCAAGTTCTTTAAGACTTATTTCTACCATAACAGGTCTGCCGTGGGGACATGTGTATGTCGTGTTTTTGTCTTTTAATACCTTTTTCACAAGCTTTTTTCTTTCCTCGCTAGTTAAATATTCATTTGCTTTTACGGCTGTTCTACAAGCCAAATAGGAAATAGTTTTTAAACTAGATTTATTTAGATTATTAGGTTTTTTTTCTGCCTTAATATCATTAAGTGTTTCTTTAATTATATTTTCAATATTTATTCCATTAAAAATTTCAGGTGCCCTGTTTACTTTATATGTGGCCTTGCCAAATTTCTGAATTCTAAAGCCCAATTTTTTGAAAAATTTTAAATTAGTTTCTAAAACCTCACTTTCAACATAACTTAATTCAATAATTTTGGGCGTTTCTAACCTAATAGTGTTTTTTATTTGTTTTTTATATTCTCTAACAAATTGATTGTATAGTATTTTTTCATGTGCTGCGTGCTGATCTATAAAAAGAAGTTTGTTTTCATGTTCTGTAATTAAGTATAGCCTTCCAATTTGCAAAATATCATTTTTTAATTCTTTCTTTACACTCCAGGGTGTTATTTTAGAACTTAATTTGTCGGCCAAAAAATTATAAGTATCATCTTTAAACTTATATTTAAAGGTGAGTTCTGTATTACTAAGAGTTTTTTCTACGGCATATTTTATAAAGGTTTCTACCTCTTCACTTTTTAAAAAATTAATTTCATACTTTTGTGGGTGCACGTTTACGTCTATAAATTCTGAAGGTAATGTAAAAAATGCAAAAATTTGGGGGTACATTTTAAAACTAATTAAGGTTCCATAACTATTTTTAATTGTATTTTCTATAGTTTTATTTTTTATATGTCTGTTATTTACAAATATATATTGATTTTTATAAAAGACTGCACTTTGGGGATTACTAATATACCCCTCAATTTTATATTTTTCATCTTTGTATTTTATAGGTATTAAATTATTATATGTTTCTATTCCAAATAAAATTTTTATTCTTTCTTCTCTACTTTGGTTTTTAGTAAAATTAAATGTCATTTTATTACCTTTATATAAGCTAAAGCTTATTTTTGGAAAAGATAAAATGTTTGATATTACAACGTTTAAAACATGTCTATATTCTGTTTCTTCTTTTTTCAAGAACTTTTTTCGGGCCGGTATATTATAAAAAAGATATTCTATTGTTAATCTTGTTCCTATAGGCATGCCTGTGTAACCTTTATTTTTTATTTTACCATCTTGTAATTCTAATTTTATTCCGTGTAATTGACTTTTGTGCCTGCTTTGTATAGTTGTTTTACTAACGGAGCAAATACTAAATAAAGCTTCCCCCCTAAAACCAAGCGATTTTATAGAAAAAAGATCTTCAACATTTTTTATTTTACTAGTGGTATACCTCTTAAAACATTTTAAAATATCTTTTTCATCCATGCCCTCTCCATTATCTGTTACTTCGATTTTTTTAATTCCCCCACCTTCTACTTTTATTTCTATTCTTTTTGCTTTTGCATCTATTGAGTTTTCAATTAATTCTTTTACTATAGAGGCTGGACTTTCTATAACCTCGCCCGCAGCAACTTTTGATATAACCTTCTTTGGTAAAATATGTATTTTCCCCACGTTTTTATTTTATTAACTTAATCATTTCATTTAATATATTAAGAGCTTCCACCGGGGTAACCTTGTTTATATTTGTATATTTTACTTTGTCAATTAACTGTTTGTGTTTAGTATTTGTATTTTCTGCCATTTTTGTATTTACCGAATACTTTTTATTTGAGGTATCTGTATATCTTTTTTCTAAATCCACCAATATTTCTTTTGCCATAGATGTTACCTCGGTAGGGACCCCCGCAAGTTTTGCAACCTCTATTCCAAAACTATGATCTGCACCGCCTTTTATTACTTTATGTAAAAAAACAGGGTGTCCGTTTTCTTCTTTTATGGCAGTTTGATAATTTTTTACCTTATTTTTGTATTCTTGTTCAAGTTGTTGCAGCTCATGATAATGTGTAGCAAATAAAGTTCTTGGGTGAATATTTTTGGAATTTGAAATTAAATACTTGGCTACAGCTTTTGCAATGCTAATACCATCGTAGGTACTTGTTCCTCTTCCTACCTCATCCATGATTATTAAAGTTTTATTTGTAGCATTATTTAATATGTTTGCTGTTTCTACCATTTCTACCATAAATGTTGATAGGTTTGACGTAATAACATCACTTGCTCCGCTCCTAACAAAAATTTTATCCACAATTCCAATTGTAGCTTTTTTAGCTGGTACAAAACTACCTATTTGCGCTAAAAGTGTTATTAAGGCAACTTGCCTAATATAAACCGATTTACCACCCATGTTTGGTCCTGTAATTATTAATAATTGGTTTTTATGTGTGTCTGTTAAAGTATTATTTGATACGAAATAACTATTTTCTAAACTTTTTTCTACAACAGGATGCCTGCCCTCTATTATTTCAATGCAATTATTGTTTTTTATAATTGGTTTAGTATAGTTTTCTTTTTCTGCAATTTCTGCAAAGTTAACTGCTACATCTAGTTTTGCTATAGCGCGAGCAGCTTTTTGTATGCGTATAGTATTTTCTAAAATTTTGTTTACTGTTTGTATAAACAATTCATATTCTATTTTGTTTATTTTCTCTTCCGCTGTTAGAATAATTTCTTCATGTTTTTTAAGTTCCTCCGTAATATATCTTTCTGCATTTACCAGGGTTTGTTTCCTATAATATCTTGTTGGAACTTTTTTGCTGTTTGCTTTACTAACTTCAATGTAATAACCAAAAACTTTGTTAAATTTGACTTTTAAAGTGTTTATTTTTGTAGACTCTTTTTCTTTTTCTTCAAGTTTTGCTATATATTCTTTGCTATCTTTAATTTCATTTTTTAATTGGTCTAATTTTTTGCTAATACCTTTATTTATTATTTTCCCCTGTTTTAAATCAATAGGCGGCTCTGGTACTATTGTTTTATTAATATAATCAATTACATTTTCTATATTATTTGGTATGTTTTTGAAAATACTAATAATAAGTACACTTTTAAGGCTATCTATTTCTTTTTTTGTCTCCAGTACCTTAAAAAGTGATTCTTTTAAACCTATTAAATCTTTTGGGTTTCCCATTCCTACAGACAATCTTGATAATAATCTTTCTATATCTATTATGTTTTGTAATCTTTTTTTTATTTCACCTCGTTTAAATGGGTTTTTTATAAGTTCTTCTATTCCTAAATGTCTTATTTTTATTAAATTTTTATTAATTAAAGGCTTTAAAATCCATTTTCTAAGTAACCTTCCCCCCATTGCCGTATTTGTTCTGTCTAAATGTTCAATTAAAGAACCTTTTTTATTTCCTTCCCGCAATGTACTAAATATTTCTAAATTTATAAGTGTAGATTGATCTAAATAAACATGATTGTTTTTATTGTAATTTTTGATTTTGTTAATATGTGTTATATTGCTTTTTTGGGTGTGTTTTATGTACCCTAGCAAAATAGAGGTGGCTTCAATTGCTATGCTTTTCTCATTTATTCCAAAACCTTTCAGCGATTTTACTTTAAAATGATCTTTTACTTGTTGAAGAGAGTTATTTTGAAAATCGGATCCTTCTATAAAGTTATTTATGCTAATATCTTTATGCGTTTTTAAAGTTTTTAGTATTTCTGAGTTATTATATAAGTTTTCTGTTAACACACACTCTTTGGGGTTAAAGTTGTGCATTTCGGCTGCAATATTTTTTAAAGGATCTCCTAAAAATTCAGATATAAAAAAATCACCTGTAGAAATATCGCAGGCAGCTACGCCCAAAGTATTTTTATTTATAGAAATACTTACTATGTAATTGTTTTCCCTTTTTTCTAGGGCTTTCTCATCTAATATAGTTCCTGGAGTTACTATTCTAACTACATCTCTTTTAACAAGACCTTGTTTTGATGGGTCACTTAGCTGTTCACAAATTGCTACTTTAAAACCTGCTTTTACAAGTTTTGAAAGGTACGAATCTATAGCATGATAAGGTACTCCTGCCATTGGTATTTTTCCATCACTACCTCTGTCTCTGCTGGTTAATGTAATATCTAAAATATTTGCGGCAATCTTTGCATCTTCTAAAAAAAGTTCATAAAAATCTCCTAACCGAAATAGCAAAAGACAATCTTTATATTTTTTTTTAATCTCCAAGTATTGCTTCATCATTGGAGTTTCAAATTCTTTTGGCATGACAGGAGTATTTTAACATGAGGTAATAATAGGTATATAGGCATTTATAAAGGATACAAGTTGGTATTTATAATAATGTAATAAAGTGGTAAGAGAGTTAAATTATTAATAATCCATAATCTGTTATTTATTACTCATAAATAATATTTTACGAAGGTCTGTATGTCTTTTCTTATATTTGTTTTTCAATATATAATGTTAATTAATGTTTGTTTACGTGATGCCAGATATATAATTGTTACCTAAATTTTATCTACAAATGCCCGTTGCCAGATATATTTGTGTTACTATTTCTAATCATGTCTTCTAGTTTCCTTAACTTCTTTTCTAAACTGACAAGCCCTTAATTAACTGAACTAAAACTTCTCTTTTTTAAGAGAGACTTTGTATATTTTATCGGTGCTACATATCCTATTGAGGTATGTATTCTTCTAGTATTGTAATATTCTATCTTCTCATTTACTAGATTTTCTAACTCTTCATATGTTTTACATTCTATAAATTCTTCTGCGTTTTCTTCTTTAAATCTTCCGAAAAATGATTCCTGTCCACCATTTTCTGTAGGTGTACCGACTTTAGAGTAAGATATCTTCCCACTTCTTAGTATTGTATCTACATATTCATAGCTTGTGTACTGACTACCCTGGTCTTGATGCCAGATTATTTTAAGCTCTTTTATGTCTTTTTGGCTTATTTCTTCTACTTTGTTAACTGCTTTTTGATACGAACTTAGTACTAGCTCTTTTTTCATATCCAAATCTAGTTTGTGTCCGTATACTAATTGTCCATGAAGGTCTTTATGTACACTTAGGTACGCTTTGGCTTTTCCTCCTGCATATTTTATCTCTGTTATATCGCTTGTTACTACTTCAAAAAGATTTGTTACTCTTTTGTCTTTTATCAAGTTTGTACTTTCTCCAAGATCTTTTAGCATCTTTTGTATTGCTGATGGTTTGTTCCTCCTTATTCTTCTTCTTATGTTTAGTCCCCACAGATTAAGTAGTTTTCCAAGCAGGTCTTTTCCTATGTTTATGGAATACTCTTCAAGCAATGCCGCTTTTATCCTCCTTATCCCGTATTTGGAGTTTTTCTCTATTATCTCTTCTATACTGATTTTTAAATGTGCGTATTTATTATGAAGCGTCTCAGCTTTCTCCCTATGATTGTAGTATGTGTCCTTGCTTATTCCACAAAGTATACACATTCTATTTATTCCCAATTTTCCATGTAGAACCTGCTTGCGTGCAAATCCTATTACTACCCGCTTCTCGACTTGTGATGATCGAAAAAATTTTTCATTAGGGCTAGTTCTACTTCCTTTTTTCCTATCAGCTGTTCTAACTTTGCTACTTTACTACTTAGGTTTTGTACCTCTTTGTCTACACTGCTTTCAAATACCTGGTACCCGCTCTCTTTAAACTGTTTACGCCACGTACTTATCATATTTGCATTAATGTTGTACTTCCTGCTTACTTCTACTACATTCCCACTCTCTAATGTCTCTAGTACTACCTCAAATTTGAATCTTGCCGTGTATGTTTTTTTATCCATTTGATTTTGTATTAAATTTATTACTACATTTTAATACAAAATCTCTCTTGGGTACCGGTTCAGTTTATCAGGGATGGGTCAAAACCCCTACTAAGCTCCGCTGGGTTTAATCTTTCATATTCTCTTGTTAGTGTCTCTTTTACTTCTGCTGATACTTTGCTCGATTCTAAAACCCTCTGATATGGTGTCTTTGCTATTCCATACTTCT
>Ga0210057_1002653_pt1 | contig 25381 bp, 23 predicted proteins | sample CryGeyCG2114_010_2_FD_183968 | JGI IMG/M metagenome (GOLD analysis project Ga0210057, IMG submission 183968) | Groundwater microbial communities from aquifer - Crystal Geyser CG10_big_fil_rev_8/21/14_0.10 (SPAdes) (version 2) | ecosystem: Environmental > Aquatic > Deep subsurface > Groundwater ...
GAGCCACTTATGATGCCACCAAGGTACGAGCCCAGATACAAGCTAGTTATGACATTGGTTTAGATTCTTGGATGCTTTGGAATGCTGGTAATAAATATACTGGTAGTGCTTTGTTGTCTGAGTAAATTAAGCATTTTTGGACAAATAATTTTCTGCTCTCGCTAATTCTTCCGGACTTCCAACAGGTAACCAGAAATCTGTTTTAACTATTTTTATTTCTCTATCGTTGGCTACTTTTAAAATAGTTTGTGGTAAACCCCACTCATCTTTGAGTTCAAGTTTGACTGGTTCATAGTTAAAAATATCTGTGGTGAGAGAGTAAAGGCCTGTAAAAATAAGTCCTCCGTCAACATGGGATCTTCTGTATATGATGGGTGTGACAAAGTCTATCAAGTTACCTTTTGCATCTATCACGATGCGACTGCCAGCTTCCTCTCTTTGAGCAATTTTACAAACAATAGAGAAATCATATTGGGCACAATCTCTTATAGCATCTTTGGAATACATGTCATCTCCCATCATGACTATAAATCTATCTTTTAAAATATCTTTTACTTGCCAGAGAGCATGGGCAGTGCCACTTATGGTTCTATCCTCAATATATTTTACAGGCAAGTTTTTATAAGTATCACCAATCTTTTCTATAATTTTTTCTTTTTTATATCCTATTACTAAAATAATTTCTGTAATTTCTTGAGGAAGATTATCTAGTTTGTGTTCTAAAATGGTTTTATCACCAACATATAAAAGAGGTTTGGGATTTTCTTTTGTGAGTTCTCCCATTCTTATGCCTTTACCACCACAGAGTATGACTGCTTGCATGGAAACACCATATCATGATTTTAAAGGTACGAAAAAGGGGCAGCCATTGCATGGGCCACCCCTTATCTTGTGGTAACAACTACTGGTCTGAGCCGAAGCTCAGTTGGGTCGGGAAGCTCTCCCTTGGCCATCTTCGCGAAGGCCTCGGGGTAAGCTTCGGCGTGGTTCCGGAAGGATCCTCCAAGCTGGAGCTTGAAGGTATCTTCTAGAGTGTAGAGGGCAAATTTCTCACCCTCGTGAGGGTTGATGACGATTTTTGCCACTTCCTCTTCGCTGAGGAAGGCGCAAAAGAAGCCGTTGCCCTTTTGCCTGGTAAGTCCGAGGAAGTGGAGACTTTTTGGCACGAAGCCAATCTCCTCCTCCAAACCCCGCCTCATGGTGACTTCAAGATCGTCACCATCTTCTGGTTCTGCCGTCTCGGTGGCCGAGTCCCAGTGCCACGCATCAACAACATTACCGTCCCAGTTGTTCCGCAAAATCAAGATCACTTTCCCACCACAGAAGAGGTGGGTGACTGTTCCTTTAGCCATCTCTCCTCCTTGGTGGTAGGTTCCGAGAAGCATATTATATATTTATCCCTATAGGGTCAATAAACAAAGGTTAATTTTATTGTATAATAATCAATAAAATGAATGATCAAGAGAAAGTAACATACTTTGCTGAAACAGATTCCCGTAACAATAGGAAGAAGTTTGGTATCAAAGCCATAGATCGTTCTAAGCATGTCTATGTTATTGGTAAAACAGGTATGGGTAAATCTACCCTCTTGGAGAATATGGCCATTCAAGATATTCAGAGTGGTAATGGTATGACATTCATAGACCCCCATGGAGGCACAGCTGAGAAGCTTCTTGAATATGTGCCTGAAGACAGGATAAAAGATGTTATTTATTTTGCTCCATTTGATATGGAGAATCCTATCTCTTTTAACATCATGGAAGATGTTGGCATGGAGAAACGGCATTTGGTAGTAAACGGCTTAATGTCTGTGTTTGAGAAAATTTGGGAAGATGCCTGGTCTGCTCGTATGGCTTATATTTTACAAAACACTCTCTTGGCTCTTTTGGAATATCCAGGTGCCACACTTCTTGCTGTGAACCGTATGTACACAGACAAGGAGTTTAGAAATAAAGTAGTGGACAATGTTACCGATATTTCGGTAAAAAGCTTTTGGGTAGATGAGTATGCCAAGTACACCGATAAATATGCTCAGGAAGCCACGCCCGCTATTCAAAACAAAATTGGCCAGTTTGCCGGTAATCCTTTAATTAGAAATATTATTGGTCAGCCTAAGTCTAGTTTTGATTTGCGTAAGATCATGGATGAGAAGAAGATCATGATAGTAAACCTCTCTAAGGGTCGGGTGGGTGAGGGTAACGCCAGACTTTTGGGTTCTATGCTTATCACCAAGCTTTATCTTGCTGCCATGTCTCGTGCAGATGAAAGTGCTAGTAATTTAGCCAAGCTCCCACAGTTTTATTTATATGTAGATGAATTCCAATCTTTTGCTGATAAATCTTTTGCTGATATTTTGTCTGAGGCTCGTAAATATAAACTTAACCTCACTATTGCTCATCAATATATAGAACAAATGGAAGAAGAAGTGAGAGACGCTGTTTTTGGTAACGCTGGTACCATGATATCTTTCCGAGTCGGTGCTTATGATGCCGAAGTTTTAGAAAAGGAGTTTGCCCCAGTACTGACAGCAGAAGATATTGTTAATCTAGGTAAATATCAAATTTACCTAAAACTTATGATAGACGGTGCAAGTTCGGCGCCGTTTTCTGCTACCGCTTTACCTCCTATTCCTCCTCCAGAAAAATCTTTTGTTGATGAGATTATTAAGAGTTCTAGAGAGAAGTTTTCTAAACTAAGACCGGAGGTTGAGGAGTCTATAGTAGAGTGGCATGGTTTGGATAAGTCAACGCCACCACCTGCACACAAGTCTTCTAAATCATATCCACCAAGAAAAGATGATTCAAGGCCTATAGATATAAGAGGTAAAAAGGAGGATAAGCCGATACTCTATCCCAAAAAAGAACCAGAGGAAAAACCAAAAGAAGAAAACTTTGAAGCCGTATCGTTATCAAGCTTGAAAGAAAAAAATAATAATCAACGCAAACCTGGGGCCAAAAATATTTCAGATCTACGCAATGCCTTAAATGCTGTTGTGTCCAAGAATTCTAATAACGAATTAAATAAAAAGGTAAAAGAAGAAGCCAAGAAAGAAGAGTTTAAGGTAGAAAGTATGCCTAAGCCACTAGACCCTAACCCCAAGCCACTAGCCCCTAATTCAATAGGTCCCACTCCAGAAGAACTGAAGAAAATTCTCAATGAATCGTAAAAAAATACTTATATTCTCTACGGCTTATTTTCCTTTTGTCGGCGGAGCAGAAATAGCAATAAAAGAAATTACAGACAGACTGTCTGGTGACTTTGATTTTGATATTATAACTGCCAAATTAGATAGTAGTCTTTTATCAAAAGAAAAAGTTGGTGAAGTTACCGTGTATAGGATTGGTTGGGGTGTACCACTTCTAGATAAATTATTTTTGCCATATATTGGCGCTTGGAAAACATGGCAACTTCATAAAAACAATAATTATATTTGTTTTTGGGGTGTGATGGCTTCATTTGCTAGTGGCTCTGCCTATATTGTTAATATTTTTAGATGGATTGTAGGCAAGAAAAAAGTGCCCATGGTTTTAACTTTGCAAGAAGGCGACTCTGAAAAACATTTTAAATTTAAAAGATTTGGACTTATAGATTTTTCTTGGAGACTAGCTCTTAATAGAACAGATATCTTAACTGCTATTAGTAATTATCTTATAGAAAGATCTAAGAAATTAGGCTTTGAAGGTAAAAGTTTCTTGATACCTAATGGTGTTAGTGTGGAATTGTTTAGCCCTGTCAAACACCGAGTGTTTGACAGGGCTGGGGTAGTTCTTATTACCACTTCAAGATTGGTAGAAAAGAATGCTGTAGGAGATATTATAAAGTCTTTAAAATTTCTGCCAGATAGTATTTCACTTAAGGTTCTCGGCACTGGAGCTTTGGAGAACAGCTTAAAGCTTTTAGCTTCTAGCTTACAGCTAGAAGAGAGAGTGGAGTTTCTCAATCATGTATCGTATGAAGATGTGCCAAAGCACTTGCGTGGAGCAGATATATTTATCCGCCCATCTCTTTCTGAGGGTTTTGGTAATTCATTTATAGAAGCTATGGCTTCAGGTCTACCTGTTATAGCTACACCGGTGGGGGGTATAGTAGACTTTCTAGAAGATGGTGAGACAGGGTTGTTCTGTAAGGTTAAGGATCCAGAGAGTATTGCCAGAGCAGTTGAGAGACTTGTTTCAGATGAATCACTTCGCAATAAAATAACAACTAATGCCAAGAAGATGGTAAAAGAAAGATACGATTGGGATTTTATAGCCAAGGAGATGAAAGAAAAAGTTTTTGACAAAGTAAAAGTACAGTAATATACACGATATATCGTTATATCGTAAAAGTTAAAAATATGCCACATATATCAAAAATAAAGCTAAAAAAGGACCACTCAGATAAATTATATTTTGAATTACTGAGAACTTTTGAAAGATCCTTCAAAAAAGGTAAGACTAAATTAGTTTTCAATCAATTTTTGACTGATACAGAAAAACTAATGTTTACTAAGAGACTTGCGATCATGGCTCTTCTTTCTAAGGGGGCTTCAAATGCAGATATAACAAAATTTCTTTCTGTTAGTCCATCTACGGTAGAGAAAATGTCATTGAAGTTTGAGTACGGAAGTTATGATGCGATAATCAAACATGGTCTAGGTCAAAATGATATTTGGGGGATTCTTGAGCAGATATTTACAGCTGGTGGATTAATGCCATCTAAGGTGGGGAAGGATAGATGGCAGAAATTAAACAAGGATGTTTATGATAATAAGCTTATGAAATCTTAATATTTACGATATATCGTTATATCGTAAATATTGGTGTATTTGGATAAAAAGATTAGTATTGAAATTAACATTATATTTATGAGGATACTTATTACTACAGGATTGGGTGCGAGTGATGTCGGTGGGCCGTTTCAATATGGTCCGAGACTTCAAAAAGAGTTTCAGGCTTTGGGACACGAGGTTAAATTGGTTTCTTATGGCAAGGTAGAGAAGTTTCTACCCATAGGTCTGAGACATAAATATTTTTTCTTTAAAATTTTAAAGAAAGTTTGGTGGGCTGATTATGCGTTAACTTTGGATACTTTTAGTGTTGGTTTGCCAACTGTTCTGGCCTGCTCTTTTTTGAATACTAAATCTATTGCCCGTGTTGGTGGAGATTATGTCTGGTCTGCATATGTAAATAGGACAGGCAAAGCTTTAACCTTGCCAGATTTTTATAAAAATATTCCAAAATTAAATTTGAAAGAAAGAATTATTTTTTTCTTTACTAAAATTTTTATAGACAGAGTAGACTTCTTTGCCTTCAACACCAAGTGGCAAAAAGATATTTGGAGTTCTTATTACAAAATCCAAGATTACAGAAGCAGGGTGGTGAGAAACTTTATTCCAGAAAAAACTTCTGGTAATACTCCAGAAATAAAAAACTTCTTGTGGGCTGGACGACCCATACCAGAGAAAAACATTGCTATGCTTGAGAAAGTAGCTCAGAAGGTGACTATAAAATATCCAGAATTTAGATTGGATATTCTTTCAAGGAAATCACATCAAGAAGTTTTGGATAGTATTAAGTCTGCCTATGCCTGCGTATCTTTGGCCTATTCAGATATTTGCCCTAACTTCATTTTGGAGGGCATTTCTTATAACAAGCCATTTATTATGACAAAGGAGACTGGTTTGAATGAAATATACCCATCTGGAGGCCTATTTGTGGCTCCATTGAGCGAGGATGGGGTAGAACGAGCAATAGAGGCACTTATAGATAAAAATGAGTATAATGGGCTTGTAGAGGCTCTAAAACAGGCTGATATCAGACATTCTTGGCAAGATATAGCAGAGGAATATTTAGAAATATGGAAACACATTTAAAGGTTTTAATGATCGGCTCCGATAGGAAGCTTTTTGAGCCGAGTAGTGCTGTCTCAGAGAGGATCAAGGAATACGGAGGCTTGGCAGGGGAACTTCATATAATAGTTTTCACCAAGTCTTCTTTGGGTTTGAAAGAGAAGCAAATTGCTCCCAATGTTTGGCTTTATCCAACCAACTCTTTGTCTAGATGGTTTTATGTTAGAGATGCAGTTAAGATCGGCAAGAAAATTGTTTTTAATAAAAAGTTTATTAGAGGTCGTTCGGTTATTACTACTCAAGACCCGTTTGAATGTGGTTTGGCTGGACTTAAGGTAAAGAGTAAATGGCGTATACCGTTAGAGGTTCAACTTCACACCGATCCTTTCTCTCCATACTTTTCTGGATTATTAAATTTTTTGCGTAAGCGTATTGCCAAGAAGGTTTTACATAAAGCCGATAGCATTAGAGTTGTTTCTGAAGATTTAAAGCTAAAAGCTAAAAGCTATAAGCTCACAGCTAGTGTTTCTGTTTTACCCATTTATGTAGATCGTGAACGCATAGAATCAGCCAAACTTTCTTTTGATTTACACGCTCGTTATCCTTGGCATTTTATTTTACTCACTGTTTCAAGACTGACCAAAGAGAAAAACATTGGTCTTGCTTTAAAGAGTCTAGCTTTGGTTAGAGAAAGGTTCCCAGATACGGGTTTGATTGTTGTTGGTGCTGGACCAGAAGAAAAATCTTTAAGACAAAAAGCCAAAAGCTTAAATCTAGAAGCCGGTGTTGAGTTTGTTGGTTGGCAAGAACCCGCCCGAACGACTGAAGGCGTTCAGTCGGGCGGGGATTTGGCTTCTTATTACAAAACAGCCAATGCCTATATTCAGACATCTTTCTTTGAAGGTTATGGCTTGTCTTTGATAGAAGCAGGGCTGTCTGGTTTACCAGTTCTAACTACACCAGTTGGTATTGCTTTGGAACTTGAACACGAGAAGGATGCTTATATTTATCCAGCAGGACATCCAGAATTATTTGCCCAAGGGATATCAGATTTAATAGAGAATAATCAAAAACGAGAAAACTTGAGAGTTAATTTGAAAGAAAAGCTGGAGTCAAAACTTATGTCCAAAGAAGATTATTTAAGTAAGATGGGGGAAGCTTGGGAAGCCACAGCTAAACATATAAGGTAATGCGTTTACTCATAGTTACACAAAAGGTAGATAAGAATGATCCTATATTGGGATTTTTCCATAGATGGATAGAAGAGTTTGCTAAGCATTGTGAGTCTATTATTGTTATTTGTTTGGAGAAAGGGGAATACAACTTGCCAGATAATGTGAGAGTCCTTTCTCTCGGCAAGGAAAGGAATAATTTTCAATTTTCAATTTTCAATTTTCAATCAATTCTCAATTTAAAAATTTTCAAACGAATTAAATATATTTTTATTTTCTACCATCTACTTTTTACTCTGCGTAAGCAGTATGACTCAGTTTTCGTTCACATGAATCAAGTCTATGTGATTCTCGGTTTTTTAATTTGGAAATTATCAAATAAAAAAATCGGTCTTTGGTATACGCATAAAAATGTTAGTTTCTCACTAAAGATAGCCACATTGATGGTTGATGATGTTTTTACTGCCTCAGAAAAGAGTTTTAGATTAAAAAATAAAAAGGTTCATGTTGTTGGCCATGGAATTGATATCGATAAATTTTCTCCAAAAGAATTATTTACTCAAGACAATAAAAAACTTATAACAGTCGGCAGAATTTCTAGAGTTAAAAATATACATATTATTTTAGAAGCACTAGGTATCCTAAAAATAAAAGGAATTGTCATGAATTTAGATATTGTTGGAGATACAGTAAAAGAAGATGATATTAATTATCTGAAATATTTAAAAGAACTAATTAACACGCTTGGTTTGGTTAACCAGGTTAAATTTTTAGGCAAATTTAAAAATACAGAAATGCCTGATTTGTATAGAAGATCTTCTATATTTGTAAATTTAAGTGATACAGGAAGTTTGGATAAGGCCATTCTAGAAGCCATGTCTTGTGGTACTAAGATTCTAACATCAAATGAATCGTTCAGTTTCTTGTCTAGTGAGTACTTTTCCTCCAAAGATCCAGTAGATGTCGCTAGCCATATTGAGTTTCTATTACATTCAGAGCCATCTAAATTATCTGAATTAATAAAAAGTGAACATAATCTAACCACTTTAATTCCTCGCATTATAAGTTTTTATAACTCATAATAGGCTTAAATTATGTGTGGGATAGCAGGATTTAATTGGAAGGACAAAGATAAGGTTGTTTCCATGCAATCATGTCTTTTGCATAGAGGCCCAGATTCCGGAGGTTTTTTCGTTGATGATAATTTTTCTATTAGTCACAGAAGGTTGAGTGTCATTGACCTTTCTCCTGAAGCAAATCAGCCAATGGAAGATGATACTTTTGTGATTGCTTATAATGGGGAGATATATAATTTCAAGGAGCTTAGAAATGAACTTAGTTCACAATATTCTTTTAAAACAAAGAGTGACACAGAGGTTATTTTAATTGGATACAGAAAATGGGGTAAGGGTGTTTTTTCAAAATTGAACGGTATGTTTTCTATTGCAATTTATGACAAGTTGGGTAAGGAGTTAATTTGTGCGAGAGACCGTTTTGGAATAAAGCCCTTATATTATTTTTGGGACAATAAGAGTTTTATATTTGCTTCAGAGATTAAATCAATTTTTCAACATAATATACCGAGAGAGCTTAATCTCGATGCTTTTAATAGATATATGCGTATTCTTTACTCCCCAGAACCAGAGACTCTGGTGAAAAATATTTTTAAATTACCACCGTCAACTATTCTTACCTTTAATGGCGCCAATATCATTTTAGAGAAATATGGAGAAATGGTTAGTCATGCTTCAGATTTAACATACAAAGAGGCTGTTGTAGAGACCAAGGAAAAGGTCATGAGAGCTGTAGAGAGAGAGCTTGTTTCTGATGTGCCGATTGGTGTTTATTTATCTGGGGGCATAGATTCTAGTGTTGTGTTGAATTCAATGTCAAAGTTTATTAATCAGATAAAGACTTTTTCAGTAGGTTTTGAACTAGAGGATGCTTACGAAGAGGTAAAATTTAATCAAGATTTTGAATTAGCTAAACGTACAGCTAAATATTTCAATACAAAACACTTCGAGTTAAAGATTTCTTCCAAAGAAGCTCTAGATAATTTTGAGTCCATGGTATTTCATAATGATGACATTGTTTCTAACCCAACATCTATTCCTATGTTACTTTTATCTAGATTTGCAAAAAATGAAGTAAAAGTGGTTCTGTCTGGTAATGGTGGGGATGAATTATTTGGTGGGTATGATCGTTATAGAATGGCACTTGTTGCAAATTATTATAAAAAGATACCAAAATCATTCAGAAACATTTTAAAAATCAATCATAAATTATCCAAACTAGATTATGAGAATGATATAGATATATATTCTAAATTTATGTTTGAAAAAGATTTTAAATTAAGAAAAGTTATATCATCAAAAGCTTTTGAGGATGATACTAACATTAAGAAGTTTTTTAAAGACAAATATTTCACAAAAAATACCAATGATGTCGTGGGAAGCATAATGTCCGCTGATAGGCAAAGTTGGTTGGTTGATCAGGCTCTAAATTTGGGAGACAAAATGAGTATGGGCGGTTCAATAGAAGAGAGAGTGCCATTTCTAGATAATGATTTGGTAAATTTTGCCGAAAATTTACCAACAAGTTATAAGGTTGATTTGTTTAATACCAAAAAAATCTTGAAGGATGCCTTTAAGGAAGATTTACCAGATTTTCTTTTTAATCAACCAAAACGAGGATGGTTCTCTCCTGGAGCCAAGTGGTTTAGGGAGAAAGAATTCAGATCTTTTGCTAAAGAGGTTTTATCTAGAGATTACTACTCTGCCACTAGTGAGTTGTTTGATTGGCATGAGGTTCAAAAAATGTTAGATGACCATTTAAGTAAAAAAGGTTACAATCTAACAATTCTTTGGGCCCTAATGACTTTCCAGGTTTGGGCCAAGAAATACAGTATTTATATATGAAAAAAAGTAGTATAGCCTCAACACAAGAAGTTGAAAGATGGTGGGATGAAAACCCCTTTACTCTTGGCGTTGCTACAAACGATTATGAAAACAATGACCTTGTTGGGCGTATTCCATTTGAGAAAATGGATAAAAATTATTTTAATAAAATTGAATCAAAATTTCATAAGCACCATGGTTCAGTGGCTCAATATGCAAATAAACCACTCCTATCAAATCTTATAGATTTTGATTTTATAAAAGGTAAAAAGGTTCTAGACATTGCTATCGGTAGTGGTCTGCATACAGTAACTTTTGCTAAAGCTGGCGCTATTGTAACTGGGATAGATTTAACACAATACGCTGTGATGCAGACAAAAAAGAATCTAGAAGTAAATAATCTTGATAATGTAGAAATTCTACAAATGGATGCTCAAAATATGTCTTTTAAAAATAACACTTTTAGCTTGGTAAACGCCTGGGGTTGTTTAATGCACATGCCTGATACAGAAAAAGCTATTAATGAAATATATAGGGTATTAAAACCAGGTGGACAAGTGCTGGCCTATATGTATAACAGAGATTCTTGGCCGTTCTGGTTTAATATATTTTTATTAAGAGGTATTTTATTGGGTGGACTTATTAGATATAGGGGAGATGTTGATCGTCTAACTAGTCGTTACAGTGACGGTAGCCACAAGAATGGTAATATGCTTACCAAATTTTTTACTAAGAAGGAAATAAGAGATACCTTTAAAAGGAATGGATTTAAATCAGTAGAGGTTTTTCCTTTACAGATAGAACACGAGCCCGATCATTGGCCCATGAGGAGTTTTCCTATCTTTAAGTTTCTGCCAAAGCGAGTTAAATCATGGATGTCGTATAGATGGGGTTACGGATTAATAATAAAAGCTAAAAAATAAATGAGACCTTGGAGTAGTTTTTTTCGTGTCAATCTCACCAAAATTTTAACTGATAAGAGTTCAGTTATTGATATAGGTGGTGGTTTGCGCATATCAAAAGACAGTGGCAGTAGGTTTGATGAAAATAATGCATGGATGTTGCCATTAATAAAAAAAATTGATTATAAAATATTAGATCCCGTAGATACATATAAGCCAGATATAGTTGGAGATATACACGATCTACCATTTTTGGACAATTCTCTCGAAGCAATAATTTGCCTTGCTGTTTTAGAGCATGTTGAAAACCCGATTAAGGCCTCAAAAGAGATGTATAGAACTTTAAAAAAAGGTGGTTATTGCTTCGTTTATGTTCCTTTTCTTTATTATTATCACGCTGACAAAGGTTATTATGGCGATTACTGGAGGTTTACTAAGGATTCAATCAATTTTATTTTTAAAGATTTCTCCGTTATTAATATTCAACCTGTTAGAGGAGCGGTGGAGACATGGATTCACATAAGTCCACTGGGTAGAATTAAACTTCTTGCCAACCTAGGTTATTTAATAGATAAAATTACTGGAAAAATTAAGAGTCAGCAGGTAAGTGGCTACTATGTATTTCTTATAAAGTGAGATGAACAAAATTTTAATTAGAAAGGCTCTAGAAGAATCTTACAGAGAGCTTTTACCATACTCATCTAAATACAATCATGATTTTAATCGTTATCTTTTTTCACTAGAGATAATAATGGGCTTAGATAATGTGAAGGGTAAGAAATTATTAGATTTTGGTACGGGTATAGGTTTAATGCCTTTGGCATTAAACAAACTAGGATTAATATCAGAAGGTTTGGAGTATTATATTTTCCCAGATAGAAATAATGAAATGTTCGGCATATCTGATATTGACAATCTTTTATTTCTTTGGAAAAGACTTGAAATTATTGTTCATAATTATAGTTTATTTGATGAATCTTTAAGAGACAAAATTGGCACCTTTGATATTATTTTGAGTGAGGCCACCATAGAACACATAAAGGATCCCAAAGATTTTTTTAAACAATGTAGAAGTTTACTTTCTTCGGGTGGCTATTTACTTGTTACAACACCCAATATTGCCACTTTAATTAAACGTTTGCGTTTTCTTTTCGGCAAGACCACTAATTGGCCAATCAAAGATTTTTTTATTGAAGGTGATAACTTTACTGGGCATTGGCGTGAGTACACCAAGGAAGAATTAAAATACATGGCATTCAAAAGTGATTTTAAGGTTGTTAAATTTGATACGAAAAATGTCTATATAAATTTTAAAAGTTTCAAAAGATTTCGTAAAAATATACGCATTTTATTAAGTTTGTTATCCTATCCATCTCCTAATATGAGTGATATTCATTACATGCTTTGTCAAAAATAAAATGATGATAGATATTTTATATATTGCTAATGCGCGCATTCCAACAGAAAAAGCACATGGTTTAGCTATTATGAAAATGTGTGAAGCTTTATCTTCTCGAGGTGTAAATGTTAGTTTAATTATCCCCAAAAAACTAAATAAGATTAAAGAAAACCCTTTTGAGTATTATAAAGTCAGTGAAAGTTTCAAAATTAAGAAAATCTTCAATATAGATTTAGTTTTTTTAGGTAAGGTTGGGTTTATTGTCCAAGCAATTGATTTTGCACTAGGGGCTTTTATTTATTGTTTGTTTAAAAAACCAACCGTTTTTTATGGTAGAGATGAGTTAACGCTGAGTCTTTTGAGTCTATTTAAGAAAAATGTGGTTTGGGAGTCTCATACCGCCAAGAATAGTTTTTGGGTCAAGGTACTTTTAAAAAGGTGTCAGAAGCTAGTAGTTATAAGTAATGGTCTTAAGAATTATTATATTTCCTTAGGTGTGTCGAGCGAAAAAATTTTGGTTTTAGCAAGTGGAGTAGATGTTAAGCAGTTTGATGGTATTAAGGAATCAAAGATAGAAATAAGAGAGAAGTTGGGTTTACCTGTAAATAAGAAGATAGTGGCCTATATTGGTAAGGACAATACTATGGGTGTTAGTAAGGGGGTAGATGAGCTAAAAGAGGTTTTTAAATTTATCCAAGAAGAAAATTCTGAAATCTATCTGCTTATTGTTGCAGATAAACCACCTAAACTATTACCGTTATACATGAAAGCCTCCGATGTACTTATTATGAATTATCCAAATATGGAGCATTTTGCAAATTATATGTCACCACTTAAGATGTTTGAATATATGGCTTCAGGAAGACCTATCGTCACCCCCGACCTCCCTTCCATAAGAGAAGTGTTGAACGACAATGATGTTGTATTTTTTAAACCAGGTGACAGCAAAAGCATGTCTTTTGCTGTAGAAAAGGTTCTTGCTGACAATAATCTAGCAAAACATTTATCGATAAACGTTTCTAATAAGGCACAGCTTTACACTTGGGATAAAAGGGCTCAAAAGATTATTAATTTTATCAAACAGTAATAAATGAAAATACTACTTATAACTCATGATACTAAAAATAATTCTGGGTGGGGTCGCTTATCTGGATCAATTGGAAAAAGTCTTGTTTCTGCAGGTTTAAATATTGATTTTGTTGTTGAATCTAAAAATTCTGTATCTCAGATTTTGATAAAGAAAACAAATACAGTTTTTAATCTTTTGTTAAATATTATTAAAATAAGAATTATTTCCAAAAAATATGATGTAGTGCACGCACTGGATGTGTGGCCCTATGGGTTTTTGGGTTATTTTGCTGTTGTGGGCACTAGAAAAAAGTTGTTTATTAATGCTGTCGGGACATATTCTGTCGCTCCTCTAGATTCATTTTGGAAAAAGAGGGCGCTAGAAGTTGTTTTTAAAAGGACCCAAAGAATTTTTTCTATAAGTAGCTATGTTCAAAAAGAGATACTAAATAAAATAAAAAAACTAGATAAAATAGAAGTTGTTCATTTGGGATTCTCTTTACTTGAAAAAATTAATAATCAAGACGTTGATTACTACTCAAAGAAGTTTTCTCTAGATTTATATAAAAGACCCATTATTCTTACTGTGGGCGCTATCAAAAACAGAAAAGGTCAATTAAATACTCTTTTGGCAGTAAATAAACTAGTGAATATTTATCCAAATATTCACTATGTAATGGTGGGTGATAATTCTGACAAAGTATATCTTGATAAGATACAAAACTTTATTAAAGAAAATAATCTTCAAAAAAATGTCTCCATTTTTTCAAGTATCAGTTCAGATAAAGAGTTATCCTTCTTTTATAATGCGTGTGATTTATTTGTTATGAATTCCAATAACCATAAAGGTCATATTGAAGGTTTTGGTCTAGTTTTCTTAGAGGCCGCGAGTTTTGGTAAACCAGTTGTTGGTAGTAGAGATTGTGGTATAGAAGATGCAATTAAGGACGGTTTCAATGGCTATTTAGCCAATCAGGGTGATACAGATGATATTTTTAATAAAATTGATTATGCGCTTAAAAATAAAAGTATTTTAGGTTTAAATTCTCTTGAATTTGTAAAAAGCTTTTCTTGGGATAAAACAGTTTCTAGGTATATAACATTTTATAATAAGTAATAAAATGTTATATTTCTTATATTAAAATGTTGCATTTCTTAAAATATTTATTTGGTCCCCAAACTACAGCTCGTCGCTACAATCAACTTTTTGATGAAGTTAGGGCTATAAAGCCTAAAAATATAATGGAAATAGGTGTCTGGAGCGGTGATAGGGCATGCAAAATGATAGAAATAGCTTCTGAACTTAATCCAAAGGGATCTATAAATTATTATGGTTTTGATTTATTTGAACCTATGGATAAGGATAAATATCAAAAGGAAATTTCAAAACAGCCACCTACTATTGATTTTGTTCAATCAAAGTTAAATTTAACAGGTGCAAATATTAATTTGTTTAAGGGTGATACTTTGGATACGTTGCCTTCTACGGAAGGTAAATTACCTAGTATGGATTTAATTTTTATAGATGGTGGCCACAGTCTTGAGACCATTGAAAATGATTGGCTTTATTCAAGTAAGCTTATGAACAGTGGAAGTGTGGTTGTGTTTGATGACTACTGGACAAACAGGGTGGATGCGGGTTCAAAAGTAACTGTGGACTCAATTGATAGAAGAGAGTATATTGTCTCAATCTTACCAATAGTAGACTGTTTTAGTAATGAAAACTTCGGTCCATTACAAATCCAATTTGCTAAAGTGGTTAAAATTTAAATGATAAATAATTACTCATGCTTACCGTAATTGGAAATCTTAGAATTGATACTCTTTCCCGCCTTGATCACCTGAAGACCTCTTTTGCATCTTTTAATACAACAAGTGATGATTGGCTTATAAACATACGGGGGACATTTAAAGAAGATGCCCTAGATTTTCTCAAGGAAAAATTAGGAGAAAAGATGACGGTTTTTAATCTCTCTGATAATGATGGTAGTTGGATTAACAATAGTTTGAAAATGTTGGAAAGAGCTAAATTTGATTATGTATTAGTTTGGAATGAAGATCATCTCAATATTGCTAATCAGCAGGCACTAAGAGATGTTGTTGTTGAAATGAAAAATAATGACGTAGATTACTTGCTGTATTCATGGTGGATGTTTGGTAAAGCTAGGAAGGTCTTGGATGATATTTCTAATAGAATAAAATTGGTAGATTCAGCTAATATAAGTTGGCTAGATTTAGATAAAGATAAATGGTTAAACATTCGTGAAAATGGGTATCCATATTTTATTATTTCAATGTGTGGAATTTTTAAGAAATCTTTTTTAAGTAATATGTGGGCGGAAGATGCTAATCGTCTACCTCTTTTCCTTAAGAAGATAATATTTAAGATTTTTGGATTACTCACAAAATTTGGTTTTTCAAAAACCGGACATAAAGAATTATTCGATAAAATTAATAGACTTTTTTTCTTTAATAAAATTAGAAAATATCCAAAAGAAACACCGTTTGAGATGGAGAAGAATCCTGAAAGACTTGATATTTTACCTATTCGTTGGGCAGTTCCTAAACAAGAAATTTTTGCTTGTATTGATGACAACATTAAAGAGCAAGGTTATTCATTGATTGAGAGGGGTTTATATAAAAACAGCAATAATATTATTGATATAAATAGCCACATCAATAATATTTTGCTGGAAATAAAAATTACTTTATCAAAAATTAATCAAGTTCAAGTAGATACGCTTGTCCAATCTATTTTATCTTCCAAAAAAATTATTGCGTCTGGAGCTGGTCGTGTCGGTATGGCCGTTAGGGGTTTTGTGATGCGCTTAAAGCATCTAGGTCTAGATGCTTATATGATTGGAGATGCCAATGTTCCAGCTCTTAATCAAGATGATCTATTTCTTGTTTGCTCAGGATCTGGAGAAACTCAGACGATTTTTGAATTAGTTTCTATAGCTAATCGTAATCAATCTCGCGTGGCTTTGATTACTGGTAATCCTAATTCTAGAATGGGTAAGTTGGCAGATGTAATCTTGGAGATTAAAGCCCCTTCAAAAGTGAAAAAAGTTGAAGGTTTTACATCTATTCAACCCATGACAACTTTAAATGAGCAGTGTATTAGTCTATTTTTTGATGCTCTTGTACTCAGGTTAATGCAGGAATTGGGAGAAACTCATGAGACAATGTGGGCTAGACATTCTAATTTAGAATAATTATGAAATGGTTTAATAATAAAAAAGTTTATTTTTTATCCGCATCGCTTATTTGTGGTAATCCGTTAGATTTAAATAAAGAGATTGATGAGCTAAATATAGCAGGTGTTGATTCATTACATTTTGATGTTATGGATGGTCACTTTGTTCCTAGAATAGGCCTTTATCCTGAAATACTTAAATCAATTAAGAAAAAGACAAATATTCCTGTAGACGTCCATCTAATGATTAAAGAACCACAAAAATATATTTCTATTTTTGCGGAGGCTGGCGCTGATGCAATCTCTGTGCATTTAGAATCAGATGGAGATATTAATAAAACAATTAAAATGATTAAAGATTATGATATTAAAGCCGGTGTGGCACTTAATCCAAATTCTTCTGCAGATAAATTAGATTCAATAGTTAATCATGTTGATATTGTTATGCTTATGGCGATTTATCCAGGTATTCTTGGGCAAAAAATGTTACCAGATACTTTTGATAAAATAAAAGAAATTTCTAAAAAATTAGAGAATCACCCAGATGTTGTAATAGAGGTTGATGGCGGCGTGACTCCTAATACAGCACCAGATATGATTAAATCTGGCGCACATCTTCTTGTTTGTGGGACAGGTACAATTTATCGACCTCATGAAGATACTATTTTAAATAAGGTCAAAGAACTTAGGAAAATAATAGACGCATCAATTTAGATGAATCATAAAGTTCTTATTACTACATCTGGCTTGGGTTCAAGACTCGGTGAATTGACCAAGTATACTAATAAGGCTTTAGTTAGAATAGGTAAAAAACCAGCAATTTCTTATGTTATAGAGACTTATCCTTTAAATACAAACTTTGTTATAACCTTAGGTTACAAAGGGAATCAGGTTAAAGATTTCCTGGAACTGGCATATCCAGATAGAAAATTTGCATTTGTGTGGGTCGATAAATACGAGGGTCCGGGTGCTAGTCTCGGGTACTCTATGTTGCAAGCCAGAGATAAATTACAAGAACCATTTATTTACCATGCCTGTGATACTATTGTTGAAAGATTTTCTATTCCAGATATTAAAAACAATTGGGCAGCAGGTTTGCTTGTAAATAATTTTGATCACTATACCTCTTTCACTTCTTTTGACGGCGAAATTTCTTCTTTTAATAAAAAGAAAGTGGGTAAAATTGGTGATCATGCACATGTCGGTCTTGTTGGTATATACAATTATAGAGAATATTGGGATATTTTAGATCAGCTCTATTGTGAAGACCCCAATAATTCAGATTTAAATGATGTGTCTGTTTTGTTAGAAATGCTTAAAAATAGTATGAGAGTCAGATCTATTAGTTTAGATCACTGGCTTGATATCGGTAACTCAAGCTCTTTGGCTAATGCCCGTTTAAGAATATCTGATAAATTTGATAATTTAGATAAAGTAGATGAATCTCTTTTTTTCTTCGATAAGTTCGTGATTAAGTTTTTTTCTGATCCAGAAAAAATAAAAAAACGAGTAGAACGTGGAAATATTTTAGGTAAACTAGTTCCAAAAACTTTAGAAGTTAAAGAAAATTTCTATAAGTATGGTTATGTTGAAGGTGAAAAATATTCTGAAGTTGTTACTCCACAGGATTTAGATCAGTTTATGGTTTGGGTAAAGAAGAATTTATGGAAATCAGAAAAAGAAGTTGAGGCATCTGAATTTAAGAAAAGATGTAGGGATTTTTATGAAAGAAAAACAAAAGAGAGGGTAGAAATGTTTTTAGCAAAAAGAAATATTAAAGATGTAGAAAATGTAATTAATGGTAAAAAAGTTCCCACCTTAAAAGACTTATTTTCTCAAATAGACTTTGAGTGGCTATCTGATGGATTACAAACTGGTTTCCATGGAGATTTTATTTTAGAAAATATACTGAAAACAAAAAATGGTTACACTCTTCTGGATTGGAGGCAGGATTTTAATGGTCTTTTGCGAGCTGGGGACATGTATTATGATTTAGCTAAATTTTATCATAATCTTACTGTAAATCATGACACTATAAGCAAGAATAATTTTACTATCAATGTAAGTAATGAAAATATTATTTGTAGCATCGAAAGAAAAACTAATTTATTAGAATCAGAAAAAAAGTTTGAAGAAATTATTCAAAAAAATAAGTTTGATATGAAGAAGGTAAAAATTCTTAGAGCCATAATCTGGCTTAATATGTCTCCTTTACACCACCAACCATTTGATATATTCTTGTTTTACTTCGGTAAATATTATTTATGGAAAACACTAAAAGAATGAAAAACTTTATTGTTGATGTCGACGGTGTTCTTACTGATGGTTCATTTTTTTACACATCAGAAGGTAAGGTTATGAAAGTTTTTGGTCCAGATGATCATGATGCACTACTAATCCTTAAGCCATATATAAATATATGTATGATAACTGGTGATAAGAAGGGTTTTTCAATTACAAAAAAACGTATTGAAGATGATATGAAATTTCCACTACATCAAGTTAGTACGTTTGAAAGAGGTGATTGGATTAAGAAGAATTTTATCCCAGAAGAAACTATTTATATGGGAGATGGTATTTTTGATTCAGCGGTATTTAATATTGTTGGCTACGGTATTGCTCCAGCCAATGCTTTTTTTAAAACAAAAGAACATGCTAATTTTGTTACTCAAGCCAGAGGAGGTTCTGGGGCGGTGGCAGAGGCATCATGGCATATTATGGAAAAGTTTTTTAAACCCCTAAATCCTCTTGACTTGTCTATTAGTGGTGGATCTTGGGGGATAAATCAATGAGAAAAATTTCTAAATATATTAACAGATCGGAATGTGTTTTAACTGGAAAAGATAGTCTAGAAGATTTATATACATTTAAAAATTTCCCTGTTTTTATGGGGTGTGTTGAATCTCCAATAAAAGAAGATTTAATAGCTGATATGGAATGGGGGATCGATCCTGATACGGGGGTAATACAATTATCTAAACTTCTTCCAACAAATATTCTTTACCTTAACCAGCATAATGATGGAGTGGGGAAAGTTTGGAGAAATCACTATGAAGCTTTTGCTAAATTTTTGAGTAAATACGGTTCTAAAAATGTTCTTGAGATAGGGGGTGCACATGATCATATTTTTAAGTTTTATAAAGAACTTAATTCAGGTGTAAGTTGGACAACTGTTGAGCCAAATCCAGAAAGAATTACAGATCCATCAATAAAAATTATCAAAGGGTGGTTTGATGATGGTTTTAGTACTGATATACCTGTAGACACTGTTGTGCATTCTCATGTTTTTGAACATACTTATGACCCCGTGTCTTTTATGAGACATGTGGGTGATTTTTTGAAATATGGAGAAATGCAAGTATTCTCTCTCCCTAGTATGATTCCTATGCTTGAAAATAATTTTACCAACTGTCTTAACTTTGAGCATACTGTTCTATTATCAGAGCCAGTAATTGAATATATTCTATCCTTATCTGGTTTTAGGATAATAGGTAAGGAGTATTATGGTAGTCCACATAGTATTTTTTATGCCACAGAAAAGATTTCTATGAAAAATAAATCTCCTATTTTACCCAAAGAATATGATAAAAATAAGATCCTTTTTGAGTCTTATGTTAAGTATCATATAAATATGGTTAAGAAAATAAATGATTTAATTAAGAATAGTGATTCCCCAGTTTATTTATTTGGCGCACATATATTTTCTCAGTATCTTATTCATTTCGGGCTTAATGTTGATTCTGTGGTTGCAATTCTCGATAATAGTGAAATTAAAAACAATAAGAGATTATATGGTACTTCTCTTATTGTGAAATCGCCCAAAGTTCTTCGAGGAGTCGGTTCAGTGAATGTTATATTGAAAGCGGGTATATATGATGAAGAGATTAAGAAGGATATTATAGATAACATAAACCCTAATGTCACTTTCTGGTAAAATCATGAGGTCGTTAAAAAAACTAAAGTACTTATTTAAACCACGATTTTTATTTAACTACTATTTAGAAAAGTTTTTTATAAATTGGGAAAATCCCAGATATTTTGAATGGCTATATAATTTTTCAAAAAAATATGGGGCTTTTTATCAGGGGGATGGTAACGCTGATCGAGTTACTAATGGTGGTTGGCGCTGGTTGGAGGAATTTATCAAGACAAAAAAACCAAAGATTATTTTTGATGTTGGGGGATATGATGCTTTATATTCCTTAAAAATACTTGAAATTGATCCGCTTGTTGAATTACATGTTTTTGAACCCAACCCGCATTCTTTTAAAGAGAAATTAATGCCCGCACTAAGTAATTTTGGTAGTAATGTACATCTAATAAATAAGGGAATGAGCGATGTTTCCGGTGTGGCAACTTTGTATACGCATCCTGATAGGGGGGCTGTAGATTCATTACATCGAGTTAAGGGTGGTAAGTATAATCATGTTGATAAGGTTGAGGTTGAGCTTTCCACAATAGATTCGTATATGTCTGAGAACGGGATAAGTAAATTAGATTTTCTTAAAATTGATACAGAAGGCAACGATCTTAATGTCATTAAGGGTGCAGAGAAGATGTTAAAAGAAGGAAGGATTGATACTATACAATTTGAATTTAGTTTACATTACACTTACTCTCATACCTATTTCAGGGATTTCACAGACTATCTTTCCCCTTTTGGGTACAAGGTGTTTAAAATTATGCCAAAGAATATAGTGTTTGTTGAAAATCCTGAGATGGAGAGAACTACGTATTCATATTTTGTAGCTATAAAAAATTGTTAATAATATGACTAATAAAGAAACATTAACAATATCAGTATGTAATATTATTAAAAATGAAGAAAATCAAATAGGCGGTTTTTTAGAAAACCTTCGTGATTTTTCTGATGAAATTATATTGATTGACACGGGTTCAAGTGATAATACTTTAGGTATTATTAAATTAGAACAAGAAAAAAACGATAAAATAAAATTATTTAACTACTCGTCTAGCGGTTCATTTCATTATGGTCTCGCTAAAAACTTTTCTTTAGACAAGGCCACAAAAGATTACTGTATTATTTTGGATACTGATGAAAGGTTGAGCGAAAAATTTAAAAAAAATATTCACAATTTTCTTATCACAGAAGATCCTGTTGTGGCGAGCGTTGTTAGAAAAGACGAACTATTACCAAATCTTATTGATTATCCAGAAAGGATAGTAAGGCGTAATTCCGGAATAAGATATGGAACTGATAAGTTGTCTATGGTTCATGAGCAATTACATAATAATTATCCAGTTAAAAACTTTCCAGAAGTTGTTTGGCATCAGCAGAGATGGAATCATTATGTAGTTAGACCACAGCGCATTTTCCAGCAACTAGAGTTGCAAATAGATCGTGTGCCCAAAACCAAATCTCTATTTGGTCATATAATTCGTGGTATATGGTACTTTTTTTACAGATTTAAAAAAATTTATTTTACTCGCCATCTTTATAAGGATGGTATGATTGGTTTAAAGTATTCTTTTATGCGATCTCTCGATGCCTTCCTTATTGAATTTTTTGTAGGATTAAAACCAACTAAAAAATTTATTTTTAAGAAAGATTAAATAAAATTTTCTTTTTCTATCTTTTTTATCTTTTCCCAAATAATAATTTGTATTATAAATCCAGAAATAAGAGAAATTAGTCTTCCTATTATTACACCTATAATGCCTAATTTTATTACAAATAGTAGTGCAAAGACTATAAAAATAATACCTGGAAGGTTCCATAAATAAAGCATTTTGGGTGGAATCATTGTAAGTTTTGATGAGGTAGCAGCTCCAAATATTGTTTGAGGTAAAGATAACGCCATTGTCACAGCGAATAGCTGTGAGAATGGCACCGCGTCAGTATATTTAGGAAAGAATATTTGGTAAATGTATGGCGCAGCAAATATATATAATATTGTTATTGAAATTCCAATAGCGAATAACAATAGAATTCTTTTTATAAGTGAGTTTTCTATTTCTTGCGATGGTCTATTTGATAGTTTCGGTATTGCCAGTGTGGATATGTGTCCAGTCACACTTTTTATTTGAGATATTGGAGCAATTGCAAAGGAATATATCGCCAAATTAACAGCACCAAGATAGTGAAAAATAAGTAAACCATCAACAGAACTTACAATTGAGTCTAATATATTAATTAGACTCGTGTACTTTCCATACGGGATAGTTTTTTGGTCATATCTATTATTGGGGGGTGATTTCTTGATTGTTACTAGTAAAAAAACAAACCTAAGAATAGTCCAAGAAGCAAAATATAGGGTGAGTATAATAAATAGATTTTGTGTTAATAGTACACCTGCTATTAATATGGCGGTGCTAATAATTTGGCTCAGTGATGTGTAAATTGCTGAAAGTCTAAATAATTTTTTGCCTTGTAAAAAAATATTATATATACCAAAAGAATCAATTATAGGTAGAAATCCTGAGATTATTACAAAAGATACAGCAAGGGTATTATTCCCATTTAAATAGTAATAAAAACTAAGAATAAGACTAATTAGAGTTGCTAGAATTCCCCACCTAATCTTTGTTCTTAACGCTGGCAATAATACACCCTCAAAACCTCTGGATATTGCATGTAGTACAGCGGGCTCCATTCCTTTAAGTGTAAGTACGGTAATCATTCCAGATATTGATATGACGTATTTGTATGTTCCGTATGTATCTTTTGTTAGTAAGTTTGCGAAAACAACCGCTAATATAAATACTGAAATAGATGAAGATATTTGCCCAAAGGTTAACCAAAAACCGCCCTTGGCAAGGTAAACCATATCGGTTTTGGTGTATTGCTCGCTCCAGCGGAGAAGGCCGTAGGTCTTATTCTTTAGATTTTCCATATGTCATCAACATGGTAACATAGTGGAATGAATCCCGTTAGAGGTTAATTATGTGGTATATCTACATACTACAAAGTAAGAAAGATAGTTGATTTTATACAGGAATTACGAAAGATTTACGGAAGCGCTTGTTGCAACATAACAGTGGTAAGTCAACATATACAAAAAGTCGTGGTCCGTTTATACTTATTTATTATGAAGCGTGTCTTTATCAAGATGATGCTAGGTTGAGAGAATTATATTTAAAATCTAGCATGGGTAAACGATATATTAAAAATAGACTCAAACGCTTCCTAACTCTAACGGGATGAATTCTCAAACACTTAAACGAATTATATTGGTAGGTCTATTTATTGTGCCCTTTGTGCCATTTTTGGTTTCTAGTTCTTTTTTCTTCCCGTTTGTTGTTACCAAGGCTTTTGCTTGGAGGATTATTATAGAAATCGTCTTTGCTTCTTGGGTATTACTGGCTCTAACAAATGAAGAATACAGACCCAAAAAATCTTTGATACTTTATGCCATTATGGCTTTTCTATTAGTCATTGGTTTGGCAGATGTTTTTGGTGTAGATCCTATAAAAAGTTTCTGGTCTAACTTTGAAAGGATGGAGGGCTATATTGCCATGCTTCATCTGGGTATGTTTTTCTTAGTTATATCATCTGTCTTCAAAGAATTGGATTGGAAGAAGTGGTGGAACACTACTTTGGTAGCCTCATTTATTATGGGTCTATATTCACTCTTCCAAGTTTTGGGTGTGATTTCACCAAACCAAGGTGGGGCTCGCGTGGATGGCACTTTTGGTAACACTATTTATCTGGCGGTTTATATGCTCTTCCATATTTTCATCGCTTTACTGTTTATGTGGAGAGAGTGGAAGAATGTTAATTTGAGATGGATGTATGGATTGCTTATAGTGTTCCAGCTCTTCATCCTCTATCACACCGCTACTAGGGGAGCTATACTCGGTCTTATTGGTGGATTGTTGGTGGTAGCTTTCTTGAATTTATTTAACAAAGATGAAGAGGCTCGTACAGTTAAAAAACTTTCTACTGGACTTCTGGTCGGTATATTGGTGTTGGTTGGCGGGTTCTTCCTCGCCAAGGATTCTAGTTTTGTAAACAATAATCCAGTTTTGGCTCGTTTCGCTTCTCTTACTACAGAAGAGATTAAAAGTCAGGGTAGATACTTTATCTGGCCGATGGCGGTGGATGGTTTTAAGGAAAGGCCAATACTAGGATGGGGTCAGGGTAATTTTAATTATGTTTTCCAAGAATATTACAGACCAGAAATGTATATCCTTGAACCATGGTTTGATAGGGCTCACAATATTTTCTTGGACTGGATGGTTTCTGGTGGCATATTGGGGTTGTTGGCTTACCTGTCACTTTACCTATCGTTACTCTATATTATTTGGTGGAAAGATAGTTTGTTGACCCACGCAGAGAAATCTATACTAACTGGTTTGTTGGCGGGGTATTTCTTCCACAACTTCTTTGTCTTTGATCACTTGGTCAGTTATGTACTCTTCTTCTCATTACTTGGATACATTCATTCTCGTAGAGAGGGAGAAGTTTTGTGGAAACATTCTGTTTCTCAAGAAAAAGTAAATGTCATCGCTTTGCCAGTCGTTACTTTGGCAATGATTTCTATGGTTTACTTTGTAAACATCAGACCGATCTTTGCTAACCTCAACCTCATTGACGCACTTCAAAATCTCCAGACAGGGGCGTTTGAACCAAAGGTCGCATCTAATAATTTCCGTCAAGCTTACAGTGGCACAGTTTTGGGTAGGGAAGAGATATTGGAACACATGGCTCTAAACACCACTGCAATCCTTTCTAGTGATTTAATGTCCGTAGAAGAAAAGAATGATTACTTTGCTTTTGTTACTCAAGCTTCTATAGATGAAGCCAGTCGCAAGTCAGATGACGCGCGTATTCAATTGGTAGTCGGGTCGTTCTTGTCATCTACCTCTGCTTCTATGAATGAAGCCTTCAAATATCTCAATAGAGCCAAAGAATTAATGCCTAATAAACAGCAGGTTTACTTTGAGCTTGGCTCTG
>Ga0210057_1002654_pt1 | contig 25381 bp, 25 predicted proteins | sample CryGeyCG2114_010_2_FD_183968 | JGI IMG/M metagenome (GOLD analysis project Ga0210057, IMG submission 183968) | Groundwater microbial communities from aquifer - Crystal Geyser CG10_big_fil_rev_8/21/14_0.10 (SPAdes) (version 2) | ecosystem: Environmental > Aquatic > Deep subsurface > Groundwater ...
CAAAATTGTTTTCGACACTCAAGATGATTCTGTTAAACCCGGGATGAGCGTCTCGGCTACTATTATTACTGATGTTAGATCGGATGTTTTACTAGTGTCAAACGCCTCTCTTAAATCTCAAAATAATTTGTACTATGTTGAGGTGCCTAATGAAACTTTAAGCGGCGCTGATATTGTCACTGCTGGTAGTGCTACGGGAATTGAATTAAAGGATGGATTAAAACAGCAGACAGTTGAAGTTGGCCTGGCAAGCGATACCATAACAGAAATTACTTCTGGTCTAAAAGAAGGCGATTTAATAGTTTCTAAAACAATTACTGGAGCTACCAAGACTACAGCTGCTACAGCCACTTCGACTCAAAAAAGTTTATTCCAAATGGGTGGCGGTGGAACCCGTAATTAATTATATGATTGAATGTCGTCAAATAACTAAAATTTATCAAAGTGGTGCTGGTGATACGGCTGCCCTAAAAGATGTCTCTTTTGATATTAAGGACGGTGAATTTGTGGCGATTATTGGACCATCTGGTTCTGGTAAGTCGACTTTAATGCATATCTTAGGAGCCTTAGATACTCCTACTAGTGGCCAATATTTTCTAGATGGTCGGGATGTTTCTAAGTTATCTGATGATGAGCTGGCGGATATCAGAAAAAATAAGATTGGTTTTGTCTTTCAATCCTTTAATCTTTTACCCCGAGCCACAGTTTTACGTAATGTAATGTTGCCCTTAGTTTACGCCGATGTTCCTAAAGAGCAAAGAGAGGCTCAGGCTAAAGTGGCTCTTAAAAATGCCGGACTCGATGGATCTCATTTTCATCATCTTTCTAATCAGCTTTCCGGTGGTCAAATGCAACGAGTCGCCATTGCTCGAGCCCTAGTCAATAATCCCAGTTTGATTCTAGCCGATGAGCCAACCGGAAATTTAGATACTAAAACGGGAGAGATAGTTTTGGAAACCTTTCGAAGATTAAATCAGGAACATAACCATACTATTATTCTTATTACCCATGAGCATGATGTGGCTGAGCACGCTGATAGAATTATTCATATTCGTGATGGTCATATAATCGCTGACGCTAAAAATGGCAAGAGACACGAAATAATTGATAAAATTTAATTTATCTTATGAAGACTATTGATTTATTTGAAGAAACATCCCTGGCTCTTTTGGCTAATAAGGCTCGTTCCAGCTTAACTATCTTGGGTATTGTGATTGGTATTGGATCTGTAACCGCTATGATTGCTATTGGCCAGGGGGCTAAAAACAATATTGGATCCAGCATCCAATCATTGGGTTCTAATTTGGTTTTAGTTTCTCCTGGCATGCAACGAACCCCAGGAGCTCAGGTTAGCCAGCGGCGCGGTTCAGCTCAAACTCTAACTAAAGAAGACGCTGACGCCATTTCTCAAAAATTATCTTTAGTTAAGGCAGTGGCGCCGGACTTATCTAGCCGTTATCAGGTGACAGCCAAGGGTACTAATTCTAACACCTCGGTGGTTGGCACTACCGCCGATTACCCGACCATTCGTAATATTACCATGGCTGATGGTAATTTTATTACCGATCAAAATGTTAGGAGTTTATCAAAAATAGCGGTTTTAGGTCCGACCGCCCGAGATGATTTGTTTGGTGTTGATTCTAATCCTATTGGCCAGAGTATTCGTATTAAAAATATTGATTTCAAGATTGTTGGCGTTGCCACGGCTAAGGGTGGTAACGGTTTTAGCAATCAGGATGATATGATCTTTGTGCCAATTTCTACGGCCCAACAGTTTTTGGCGGGGAATGATCGGGTTAGTACTATTTCTGTCCAGGCCATTGACCAAGCTTCGATGACTCAGATGCAACAAGATATTACTGATTTACTTTTGTCGCGGCACAATATTACCAATTCCGCTTTAGCTGATTTTAGTACTATGAACCAGACCGATATTATTGCTACTGCTTCTTCCGTCACCAACACTTTTACAGCTCTTTTGGGGTCGGTGGCAGCCATTTCATTGTTGGTGGGCGGCATTGGTATTATGAATATGATGCTGACAACTGTTAAGGAGAGAACAAGAGAGATTGGTTTACGTAAGGCAATTGGAGCCAAAAAACGTGACATTAGTCGGCAATTTTTAATTGAGGCTATCATGTTAACTTTTTTGGGTGGGATCTTCGGTGTTATTCTAGGTTGGCTTATAGCGTTAATTATTCGTCAATTTGCTAGTATCGCGGCTACCGTTTCTTTGTCTTCAGTTATTTTGGCTTTTGGCGTTTCGGCCGCTATTGGAATCATCTTTGGTTATTATCCGGCTCGGAGCGCCTCTAGACTTAATCCGATTGAGGCTTTGCGCTATGAGTAATTTAAAGTTTATTAATTAATAAATAATTATATGAAAAAAAATATTATCATTGGTTCAATCGTAGTCTTGGTCGCGGCTGCTTCATTTTATGGTGGCATGCTTTATAGTGCTAAGGGAAAAACTGGCCCATCTGATTTTTCTCAAAATTTATCCCAAGGTCGGAATAATATGGGGAGTGGTGCTCGTCGTGGCGGGGCGCAGTCTGGTGGCGGCTTAGTCAATGGTTCAATTTTATCTCAAGACGATAAAAGCTTGACGGTTAAGTTGTCTGATGGCGGATCAAAAATTATTTTTTTATCTAGTTCTACTCAAATTATGAAGATGGCTAGTAGTTCTAAAGATCAATTGTTACCAGGTAATAATTTAATGATTACTGGTTCTGCTAACGCCGATGGTAGTGTTTTGGCTCAGACTATTCAAATTAGACCGGAGATTGTCCCAGGATTTAATGGTTTGAAGTAATTTTAATAACAAATCACAAAAATCACTTATAATAGGTGCTTTTTTTGTGATTGGCTGTTTTATTTTTTATAAAAAAATGTTATAATTTAATTAGATTATTAATTAAATTATATAGTTATGAAAAAAAATGAAAGCTTGTTAGATCGTTTTGCCCGGATTATTTTGTCATTACTATTGATGTTTGTGGCTTATGTGATGTTTACTGGTTTTTGGCAGATAGTGGCCTATGTTGTTTCCGCTATTTTAGCAATTACTGCTGGCACCGGTTTTTGTGCTCTTTATACTTTTTTAGGAATCAATACTAACAAAGCAAAATAATTTATTTATCTGGATATAAAAAGCCCCATAGCCGGGGCTTTTTTGTTAGAGACTTAATCTTAACCATTTGTCCTCCTTGTCTTTGATAGTTATCTTAGTTTCTTCTAATTCTTTAACTTTATTAATATCGTAGCTATTGGGATTATGGAGGAAATAATTTATCAATTTAGTTTCTTGTTGTTTTAATTTATCTAATTCTTTCTCTAGATTTTTAATTATTTTTTGATTAGCTTTATTCTCTAAATATTGATTTTGCGCTTCATTATCCTTTTCCCTGGCCTTATTGTCATCGGCGATAGCTTGTTCTAATTGTTTCTCCAATTCATCAACATATTCTTCGTAGCTTTCGGTACGACGTTTAGCTTGACCGTTTTTTATCTCCACTAGTCCGGTAGCTAACAAGTTGGTAAAGGTCCGGTCATGACTGGCAAAAAAAACTGTACCGTTAAACTTTTGTAAAGCGGAGCCTAGAGCTTCAGTAGTTTCAAAATCGAGATGACAAGTTGGTTCATCTAATATAAAAATATCTGGCTTGGATAAGAGTAGTCCAGCTAAAAGCAGACGAGATTTTTCTCCGCCGGATAAAACCCCAATCGGTTTTTTTAATTCTTCATCTTTAAAAAGAAAGTCACTGGCCATCTTTAAAACCGCTTCAGTTTTAATATCACTGGAAGCGAGGCGTCTTAAATAAGTTCCGACCTGTTCTTTGTCGCTGAGCGCATTGATCACTTCCTGGCCATGATAGGCAATTTTACTACCACTGAACCAGCGAAAAGATCCAGCAATAGTGGGTAAAAATCCAGTTAAAGTCCTAATGAGGGTCGTTTTTCCTTGGCCGTTTAAACCCAGAATAGCCACTTTTTCCTGGGATCGACAATCTAGGTTGATGTTGGATATTAGAGGTTGATGTTCGTAGCCAATAATTAGGTCATTAGTTCTTAGGGCTAGATTTTGGCGTTTGATGGTGGGTGAAATATTAATTCTGGTAATACCAGCTCGATGTTCGATGGTAATTCGCTTATCTTCCATCTTATTAATTTTTCTAATTAGCGCTTGGGCCTGTTTAGCTTTGGAAGCTTTAGAGCGGAAACGATCCACAAACTCTTGCATGTGTCTTTGTTGGTGATCCAAGCGCTCATTGGCTTTAATGAGAGTAGTTAGTTTCTTTTCTTTGAAAGCTAGATAAGCTTCAATGTTCCCGGGATAGTGATAGCAACTGCTGGCTGAAATATCTAAAGTTTCGTTACAAGTTCTTTTGAGAAATTCTCGATCATGAGAAATAATCAAAAAGCTGCCCTTGTATGATCTTCGGTAATTTTCTAATAATAATAAAGTGTTTAGATCTAAATAGTTAGTTGGTTCGTCGAGCAAAAAAAGATTTGGTTCAGTGAGCAGCATGCCGGTTAACTTTAGGCGCATCCGCCAACCGCCGGAAATTTATTGGCCACCTCATTTAATTTATCTTCGCCTAATTGAAACTTGGAGGCCAGCTTCTTGATAGTCCAATCAGCTCGGCCACTAGTTCGCTTCAGATAGTCTAGAGCGCTTTCTGCTTCGTCAAATCTCTCTTCCTGTTTAAGGTAGCCAATGTGAGTTTCGCTGCCCACCATAATTTCGCCCAGATCAGCGGTCTCTTCGTTGGTTAATATTTTGAAGATGGTTGATTTACCGGCGCCGTTTCGGCCAATGACTCCAATCTTCTGCTTGGTGGACACGGTAAAAGTCAGGCCGGAGAAAATTGTCTGGCCGCTATAGCTCTTGCTTAGGTTGTTGACTTGAAGGAGTATGGACATATGAGTCTAGTATCAATTTAAGCGTAATAATCAATATTTTGCAAATAGTGGCGACATTTACTATACTGTTAGGACTATGAAACAAAAGGAAGCTCTAGCTATTTTAGAAGCCGGTCATAATGTTTTGCTCACCGGTCCGGCCGGTAGCGGCAAGACTTTTTTGCTGAACCAATACATTGCTCACCTCAAAAAGAAGCAGATTGGCGTGGCGATTACCGCCTCAACCGGAATTGCTGCCACTCACATTGGTGGTCGCACTATTCATTCTTGGGCCGGGATCGGCATCAAGGATCAATTGAGTCCGCGCGATATTGGGTACCTAACCAAAAAATCCTACCTCAAAAAACAATTTGATAAAACTGAAGTTTTGATAATTGATGAAATTTCCATGCTTCACGCTCATCGCTTGGATATGATTGATCGAGTTTGTCAGGCTTTCAAAAAAAACTTTTTACCTTTTGGTGGAATTCAGGTGGTAATGTCAGGAGACTTCTTTCAGCTTCCGCCAGTTTCTGCTGGCGGGGGAGAAGCGGAATTTGTTTACAAGTCTAATGTTTGGTCGGAGATGGATCTCAGGGTTTGTTATCTAGATGAACAACATCGTCAAAATGACCAAAGGATAATTAAAATTTTACAAAGCTTAAGAAAAAATACGGTTGGTCCAGAAATCGTAAAATTATTAGAAGAGAGGATTAAGGTGAAACCTAAAACTAATGTTAAGCCCGTGCGACTATTTACTCACAATGCTGATGTGGATGGAATCAATAATGCTGAACTCCAGAAAATTTCCGCTCCCGAGTTTAATTATTATATGACGGGATTGGGAGAAAAGAAATTAGTCGAATCTCTGAAAAAAAATTGTTTGGCTCCAGAAAATTTAATCTTGAAAAAGGGAGCCCTAGTGATGTTTGTAAAGAATAAGTTTAAGGAGGAAAAAACTATTTATGTTAATGGGACTATGGGAGTGGTAGTCGATTTTGATAATAATGATTTTCCGATTGTTCGCTTGAATTCAGGGATTGAGATTCTGGTGGCGCCGGATAGTTGGACAATTGACGATGATCGTTCGGTTCTGGCTACAATTACTCAGGTCCCGCTACGTTTAGCCTGGGCCATTACTGTGCACAAGAGCCAAGGTATGACCCTGGAGATGGCGGAGGTCGATTTAAGTCACTCTTTTGGCTATGGTATGGGTTATGTTGCTCTGTCTCGTCTGACGAGCCTGGAGGGCCTGTATTTATTGGGTATTAATCAGATGGCTTATCGGCTTGATCCTCAGGTTTTTGCTTATGATCAGGAGCTTTTACTATTATCGGAGCAAGCTCGAGAGGATGTCCGCCCTAAGACTTATAAAAAGCAGGGAATCTTGCTATAATTATAGTGAAATATAAAATAATCTAATTGTTATGTCAGAAGTTTTTATTGATGCTTTACTCGATAGTATTAAAATGGTGCCATTTTTATTGGTGGTTTATGTTGGGATTGAGCTCGTTGAATATTGGTTTGGCGACAAACTCAGAGAGCGAGTGCAAAAATCTAAAGCTAATGGACCTCTCATGGGTGCTTTGGCCGGCAGCTTACCTCAGTGTGGCTTCTCGGTGGTAGCCACTGCTCTTTATACTCAAAGACTAGCGACTATTGGAACTCTAATGGCAGTTTATCTGGCCACTTCCGATGAAGCCATTCCCGTTATTTTGTCTCAGCCTGATAAGTTGGGAATTATTTGGCCACTCATTTTAACTAAAATTATTATTGCGCTAGTTTTTGGTTATACTTTAGATTTTATTTTTCGAAAAAGAAATCGGCAAACCCTAGCGCACGTTGAGGTCTATAATCATGGGCGAGATGACAAGAGTCATCATCATGAAATTGTTTTAAACGAAACAGCTTGTTGTGGTCATAGTACTAGTTGTTCGGCTAAGAAGTTTAATCTGGAGGAAATATTTTTTCATCCCCTGATTCACACGGCCAAGATCTTTGTTTTTATTTTAGCAATTTCTTTTTTAATTAACCTCGCTTTTTTCAAGTTGGGTGATGCTACTTTGGATAGAATATTTTTGCATAATAGTTTTTGGCAACCATTTTTAGCTGCCTTCTTCGGTTTAATTCCGAACTGTGCCGCTTCAGTGGGAATTACCGAATTGTATTTAAAAGGCGTTATCACTTATAGCTCAGTCATCGCTGGTCTTTGTGCTAGCGGTGGTCTGGGTATTTTGATTTTGTTTAGAGAGGAAAAAGACAAAAAACAGGTTTTCTATATTATTGAACTGCTTTTTGGGCTAAGTGTTTTGGCGGGATTAGCTGTTCAATTTGGAACTAAGTTTATTAAATAGCTGCTGATTTATGGCTGAAATAAAATCAAATAATCCGTTGCAAGGATTAACTCTCAAGACAATACTAACTGATTTGGTGGAGTGGTACTCTTGGCCGGTATTGGCGCAAAAGATTAAGATCAATTGTTTTGCTAAAGATCCCAGTCTCAATTCTAGTCTGACATTTTTGCGCCGGACGCCCTGGGCGCGTGATAAGATAGAGAAGCTTTATCTACTAACTGTCAAAAATAGAGATAAAAAAATAAATCGAGATTAATTAATCTCGATTATTTTATATTCCACGGTTTTGTCGACTAGTTGAATGTTGATAAGATCCCCGACTCTTTTTCCGATCAGGGCTGACCCGAGCGGGGAATTATGGGAGATAATTCCGGTTCCGGGATTAGTTTCGTTGGAACCCAGTATTTTATAGATTTTAGTTTTATGATTTACTTCGACTGTTACAGAATTTCCCAGTTGGACCAAGTCACTATTTTTATTTGGTTCGATAATCTCAGCGCGTTTTAATAGATCTTCAATCTCTAGAGCGCGATAGTTAATACTTCTCAGACGGCTTTTGGCTAGTTGATAGCCGGCATTCTCAGAGAAATCACCCATGAGAGCCAATCTTTTGACCTCTTCGCTGGCCCTCGGGCGGCTGACTTTTACCAGTCTCTCTAATTTATTTTTGAGTTCGATATACTTAGCCGCAGTCAGGTGCGGATCGGATTTAGTGCGGGGCAATTTGTCGGCTCTTCTGGTGGGGACTTGCATAATAACTTTATTATAACACAGAAAGGATTTCTGTTCCAAGTTTGAAAATAATAAAAAACTCTTGCTGGGCAAGAGTTTTTTTAATCTTAATCTTAATTTATTTTTTAATTCTCATTCCGTAAAAGGAGCGACGAACAAAGATCAGGGCTACTGCTAAAAAGATAACACCAATATATGGGGCCACTTTATAGAAGTTCTCTGAAATAGCAATTTCCATCGCCAGTAGTCCAAATAAAGTTGTAAACTTTATTATTGGATTTAAAGCTACTGATGACGTGTCTTTGAATGGGTCGCCCACGGTGTCTCCCACCACCACGGCATCATGCAGCGGTGTGCCTTTTTCTTTTAGATCTACTTCTACTACTTTTTTAGCATCATCCCAGGCACCGCCGGCATTAGCCATGAAGATAGCCTGGAAAAGACCAAAGAAAGCAATGGACAATAAATAGGAAACAAAAAAGGAAATGGCCGCTAACGATCCGGGGACGGTAGTTGCTTCAGTATCACGATAACCAGATAAAAAGGCAATTCCTAGCGCCATCAGAAAGATTACAATAAAAATATTCAGCATGCCTTTTTGGGCATATTGAGTACAGATTTTTACCACTTCTTTCGATTTGGCAGTGGAAGCTTTTTTATCAGCATTTTCATCTAACTGGATGTTTTTCTTGATATATTCTACGGCCCGATAAGCTCCGGTAGAAACGGCCTGCATAGAAGCGCCGCTAAACCAGTAGATTACCGCTCCGCCAGTCAAGAAACCAAAAATAGTATAAGGGTTTAAGACATTCAATATTTGTTCCGGTTCAATCCCAAATTTATTTTTGATAATTAGAATTAGAGAAAAAATCATCGTGGTCGCTCCGACCACAGCTGTCCCGATTAATACCGGTTTAGCCGTTGCCTTGAAAGTATTGCCGGCGCTATCATTGGCTTCCAAATAATTTTTGGCTTTGGCAAAATCTGGAGTAAAGCCAAAATTTATTCTGATATCCTCTTTAATATCAGGTATTTCTTCAATCAATGATAATTCATAGATTGATTGAGCGTTGTCGGTTACTGGTCCATAGCTATCAACGGCGATAGTAACTGGCCCCATTCCTAACATGCCGAAAGCTACTAAGCCAAAGGCAAAGATGGAGGGGTAAATCATAAAGTTACTTAGACCGTGGGTGCTAGTTAAATAAGCTACAAACATCAGAAGAATGAAAACTAAGCCTTTTCAAAAAGCCGAAAAGTTACCGGTAACTAACCCAGAAATAATGTTTAAAGAAGCGCCGCCTTCGCGCGAGGCTTTGACTATTTCCTGAACGTGGCTGGATTTGGGGCTAGTAAAGATCTTGGTTAATTCTGGAATTAGGGCTGCCCCTAACGTGCCGCAACTGATAATGACAGACAGAGTTAACCATAATTGATGAGGTAAGGCGCTTAATTGCCAATAGCTAATCGTAAAGGTTACTAAAGTTGATAAAATTGAAGTTATCCAAACTAAATTGGTTAACGGTACTTCAAAATCAATTTCATCCTGGTTAGCATATTTAAATTGACTGATAGCTTTATTCAACCAGAAGGCGACTACCGAAGTTATGACCATCAAGATTCTCATTACAAAAATCCAGGTCAGAAGTGATGTTTGATATAGGATTCTAGTCGCTTCATCTGTCCCAGGAATAAATCCGACAGCCAAAACAATAAAACTAATTAGAGCCACACCAGTGACGCCATAAGTTTCAAAGTCATCAGCAGTTGGTCCCACGCTGTCGCCAGCATTATCACCAGTGCAGTCGGCAATTACTCCGAGGTTGCGCGGATCGTCTTCTTTTATTTTGAAGACCACCTTCATTAAATCTGATCCAATGTCGGCAATTTTTGTAAATATTCCGCCGGCGATTCTCAGAACCGAAGCCCCCAGAGATTCACCAATAGCAAAGCCGATAAAACTAGCTCCAGCTAATTCACGGGGAATAAACAGCAGAATAATCAACATCATGATTAGCTCCACACAAACCAGCATCACACCGATACTCATTCCAGCATCTAGCGGGATATTTAATAGCCTTATCGGTTGCTTTTTTAACGAAGCAAACGCCATCCGACTATTAGCTAGGGTGTTCATCCTAATTCCGAACCAGGCAACACTGTATGATCCTAAAATTCCAATAACTGTCCAGCCCAATATTAGAGCTACGCCACTCCAGGGAATGTCTTGTAGGCCGCCAAAATAGAAGCCGATACAAGAGCCGATAATTACAAAAAATAAAATCAAAAATTTTCCTTGTTGTTTCAGATAGGTTTTGCAAGTAGCAAAAATAATTTCTGCTACTTCCAGCATTGACTTATGAGCCGGAATTTTTTTGACTTTTCTGTATTGATACAGCGCAAAAATTATCCCAGCCACACAAATGGCAAATCCCCACATTAGCAGAGAAATTTGATTGCCAGTTAATTCCGGTATTTTAAGATCAGCTTCTGAGGCCCAGGTCTTCGTCGGAATAAGAAATACGGCTACAATAGCCATCAACTTCAAACATGTTTTCATTACTTCCAATTTTTAAGTGAATGCTAAGTTATTTTTTAAAGAACGATTTAAACCTTAGGCCAATAATTCAATTTTGTCAAATAAAAAAAGACCTGATTATTGGTCTTTTTAGCTCATTTATCCCCATCCAGAAAGAATTTGTAGCCACCAATGAGAGCCGGAGTAGAAAGGAGGCGCCAGATAATGACATCATCTAGGGGGAAAACCTGTCCCCAGAGCCTCAGGGGGAAGAGATATTCTCCCGGCCAAACCCAACTGCCTAGCTTGAGAGACACCACCTCGAACAAGAAAAAGACCAGAGCAAAGAAGATAGTGGGGATAATGGTTTTTTTGGAATAATTTTAGATTATTTCTGAAAATTAAAATTCCGGGGATAATCAGGGTGATAATGGCAATGGTGATATAGTTCGTCGCTAATAATTGGCGGTTATAGAAAAAGAGGCTATAAACAACTCCGGAGAATATTAAATAGAGGGCAATTAGGTATTTAAATTTTTTGCTGGTAGCTACTTTGCTGTCGCCATCAATAAAGTATTTATAAAAGCATAAGACCCAGAACAAATTTAAGAAGGCGGCTAAAATATCTTCCAGGGGAATTAACCCCAGAGGACGAATAAATATAGAGCTCACATCCCAAATATTAGCCAGACGAGCCAAGAGCTCAATGGGAGGGGCGAAGAGCAGGGCAGAGAGAAGAGAGAAAATTAATATTTGACCGCGAGAATTCTTCAGCCAGATGAAATTAATCAGACTAGGTATTCCTAAAACAATGATAATAGAAATTAAATAATTTGGTTTAATCGTCCAATCAGCTATTAAGGCTAACAGTATATAGAGCCCGAGAATTATTAATCGGTGGTTCTGTATTTGATTCATATAATTTCATTATAGCTTAAATCAAATAATAAATAAAAAACACCCCTGGCCTAGGAGTGTTTTTAAGTGACTAATTATTTACATACTAAGGGTATAGGCCTTCTTCATTCTGGCCATGGCTGTGATCCTGTTTATCACGTCTGGTCCAGCGGTGATTGGCACTCCGCCCTTAGGTAGAATATAACAAACTTTTTTCTTTCCAGAAAATAATCTTTGAAAGTAAGAAATCTTTAAACTGAATTTTCCGTCACTCGCCTGAGTGACGAAGTTGTTGTTATCGCTTTTTAAGCTGATGCCCATTTGTTTGGAGCCGGTTAAAATCACGCGGCTGACGATTACTTCGGATGGCTTAGTCATAATTTTTTTGGTTAATTTTTTAATGTTTTATTTTTATATCTATATTATAGCAAGCGCCCAAAAGCTTGTCAAGAGTGTCAACACCTTCAAAGAAAAGCTTGACTAATTCTTGACTATCCTTTATAATATGGTTATATAACTAAAACCTCAAAAATATGCATCAAATTCAAGAAAAACTCTTAGAATTGTCCAAAAAGATGAGTCTGAAGGGTAAGTCGCTCCGGGAAATAGGAGAACTCGTTGGTGTGGATAACCAGCCCCAGAAAGTTAAGCACCATCTAGCTCAACTCGAGAAGAAAGGTTTTGTTGACATCTTGGGCGGTGGCTCTGATGTCCGTCGGGTCGAGAAGGCCACTGGTGGTTTAATCCCAGTACCGATTTTGGGAACGGCTAACTGCGGTGAAGCTAGAATGTTCGCTGACGATAATATTGAGGGCTATCTGAAGGTCTCTCCGACTATGCTTAAGAAGCGGAATAATATCTTTGCTATTAGAGCGACTGGCTTTTCGATGAATAAAGCCAATGTTAATGGTGAAAGCATTGATCAGGGTGATTTTGTGATTGTTGATAGTGAAAACAAAAATCCCCATAATGGTGATTATGTTTTGTCTATCATTGATGGGGTGGCTAATATCAAAAAGATCATTATTGATGACAAAAGACAACAAATAGTACTCTTGTCCGAGTCTTCTAAGGACTACTCTCCTATTTATATTCATGCCGAGGATTCTGATTGTTACTCTGTCGGTGGTAAGGTATTACAGGTTATCAAGAAGCCGAAATAAATATTTTTTACTAAGATTAGAGAATATTTGACATATGTTAGTATCTATGATAACCTTAATAAGTTATTCAAAGATCCAAATCTATAGTCATATTTAAGTGGCCTACAGACGTCGGGTCACTTAATTTTTTTATGATAAAAAACAACGCAGAAGAAATCGAAAATAAAGATCCTAGTTTCGCGGAATTAGGTATTAATCAGCCAATCTTAACCGTTTTAGGCAAAATGAAGTTTACTACGCCTACCCCGATTCAGAGAGAGGCCATTCCAGTCGCTATCACTGGGCAAGATTTAATTGGTGTCGCTCAAACTGGCACTGGCAAAACATTAGCTTTTGGTATTCCCATGGTGCAACGTTTGCCGTCTTTAAATGGCAAGGGCTTAATATTATTGCCAACTAGAGAACTAGCCTTACAAGTTGAGGAAAACTTACGCAGCTTTGGTGGTGCTTTTGGTCTAAAAACTGTGGCTTTAATTGGTGGTCAAGCGATTTCCAATCAAATATTTGCTCTCAAAAGAAGACCTAATATCATTGTAGCGACTCCTGGTCGTTTGATTGATCATATTAAACGGCGGACCGTCAGTTTGACTGATGTTAAAATTTTAGTATTAGATGAAGCTGACATGATGTTTGATATGGGCTTTGCGCCTCAAATTGAAGAGGTGTTGTTGACCGTCCCTAAATTACGTCAGACCATGTTATTCTCAGCTACGATGCCACCAGCTATTGTGAAATTAGCCGCTAAGCATCTGAAAACCCCAATTCACATTGAAATGGCCCCATCGGGTACTACCGCTAAGTTGGTGGACCAGGAAATGTATATTGTCAAAAAAGAAGATAAATTTATTCAATTAGAAAAGATTCTGAAGGTTTATCAAGGTTCAGTTTTAATTTTTACCCGGACTAAACACGGTGCGGCTAATTTAGCTAAAAGCTTAATAGCCATTCATCAGCAGGCAGTAGAAATTCATTCTAATTTATCTTTTGGTCGGCGCCGTCTGGCTATGGCTGATTTCAAATCGAAGAAGAGCCGAATTTTAGTGGCGACTGATATTGCCGCTCGGGGCATTGATGTTTCCGGTATTGAATTGGTAGTTAACTATAATTTACCGGACAATGCTGATGATTATGTGCATCGCATTGGTCGAACTGGCCGAGCCGGCTTAACCGGCAAAGCAATTTCTTTTGCAACTCCCGACCAATTAAAAGACATCAGAAGTATCGAAAGAGTAATTAATCAAACTTTTAATTTAACTAAATTTGCTGAGTTAGATAAATCAACTTCAGTTTTTTCGTCTCATTCTAGCTCCGGCCGCCGCACTAGCTTTAATCGTAATAATCGACCCAGCGGTCGTTCTGGCGGTTTTGGATCAACTAGTCGCCCGAGTGGTTTTAGTTCGAGACCGGCTAGTCGCTTTGGTTCTAGCAGTAGTTTTGGCAGTGATAAACCAGCCGCTAGTACCAGTTTTGGCAAGACTAGCACTCGACCGGCCACATCTAGTTCTGGTGTTTCTAGTTATAAACCAGCTAGTCGTTTTGGCGGCTCTGGCACCGTCAGTAGTTTTAAAGGCAAGAGTAGTTTTAGCCACGGTGGTGGCTTTAAGGGGAAGAGCGGCGGCGCTCGCAGTAGCGGCTTCAAGAATTTCTCTAAGAGCACTGGTCGCCGACCCTAAGAGTGTGTTATAATAGTGGCCTAAGGCTTTATTAAATTCAAAAGATATGAGTTATATTGATGATATCCCTCTTTTTCGTGATATGAATAAGAATCCAGATGTTTATAATCTGCCTCTTGATAAAGCGACTAAAGAATCAATCCAGGGGGAAAAACCAGCTGATTTAAAATCAATTGAGCGCCGAGAGTCTAAAAAGAAAATCGAAAAACTGGGTCCCCTTGCGGCTAATTATCGTGAAGTGATTGAAGCCCTGACTGATATTCGCTTAAAACCAGAGTTTTCTTCACATGATCCGGAAAATAAAGTTTTAGCCGAACGTCGGAAAATAGTTTTGGGTTTTTTGCGCCAGATTTTAGACGATGTTCAGCGGTATGTCACTGTCGTTAATAGTTTTAATATTATTTATAATAGCCAAAACGATACTAAGGATTCCGAGGAATATGCCAGTAATCTGAAAAATGTTGATAGTGAGAGACGGATTATTCATAATCGGCTGATTTCCGATTTGAAGATTTTTGTTAGATTGGTAAATATCAATTTTAATGCTGATTTTGATTTCAATTCTAGGTTTGGAGCCGAGCGTCAAATGCCGGATCGGAAGAATTTATCAGACAGTGAGTTGCGGGAAGCTTTAAACAAAAGAGACTATATTAAATTTGATCAGAAGAATTTCTTGTTGGGAGATTTACCCACTAATTCCTCATTAGAGCGGGAGGCTATTAAAGAATGGGCCTTTGGACTCTATGGGGACTTGGCTAATTTAGATGATGACTTAAAAGAAGCTTTACAAAATAAAGACCCAAATTAATTTGGGTCTTTTTTATCTGCTACTTAGTAATTTTCATCCTTAATGGAAGAATAATTTTTTCATAGAGTTCGCCGAGACTAATCTCGGAGTTAGCTGGAATTAATTCCAGCTTTTTTAAATTGGTTTTGAATTCCTCCAAACCTTCTTTGATGGGTTTTATTTCGAAGATTTTTTCATTGAAGATTAAGCGGGTGTTCCTAGTCAGGACTAGGCCGAGAATGTTTCCGGCAGCAGCAGTCAATTCTTTGTTTTGGCCGGCGGTCACTACAATTTTTTCAAAATCCATGATTTATTTTTTAAACAATTATTTCTTAGGTATTACATTAAATCATATAAATGTCAAGGGACAGTCGTAAAAAGGCCTAATTTTTGGGTTTTTGTGGATCAAAAATAGGGGCGTTTAAGGATTATTTGACCAAAACCGCTTAAAGCTCTATTATTTTATTATATTATACAATTAACCAATTATTTCTATGATTACTAGCCGTGAGTTGCGTCAAAAATATCTAGATTTTTTTAAGTCTAAAGGACATGCGATTATTTCTTCGGCTTCTTTGATTCCAGAAAATGACCCTACGGTTTTATTTACTACGGCTGGCATGCATCCTTTGGTTCCATATTTGTTGGGGGAAAAGCATCCGGGGGGAGCTCGATTAACTTCTGCTCAGAAATGTGTTCGGACTGATGATATTGATGAAGTTGGAGACCCCACCCACCACACCTTCTTTGAAATGATGGGCAATTGGTCGCTCGGGAATTATTTTAAATCGAACTCCATTAAATATAGCTTTGAATTTTTAACCTCTCCTGATTGGCTCGGCATTGATGTCAATCGTTTGGCAGTTTCCGTTTTTGCTGGAGATGATGATGCCAATTTTGACGAAGAGGCTTATGGTCTTTGGAAAAGTTTGGGCATACCAGAGGCTAGAATTGCTAAATTACCGAAAAAAAATAATTGGTGGAATTCCCCCGGAGTTACTGGTCCTTGCGGTCCAGATAGTGAAATTTTCTATTGGGTGGGCGATCCCGCTCAAACTCCGAGTAGTTTTAATGATGACAATGATTTATGGGTAGAAATTTGGAATAATGTTTTCATGCAGTATAAAAAGAAGGCTGAGGGTGGTTTTGAAACTTTAGCGCAAAAAAATGTGGATACCGGTTTGGGCTTAGAGCGAGTTTTGGCAGTTTTAAATGGATTTGATAATAATTACCAAACTGATTTATTTGTCGATTTAATTAAAAAAATTGAAGAGCTGAGCGGTCAAAAATATGATAGGACTTCGGAAATAACTAAAATGATGCGCATCGTTGCTGATCATTTAAAAGCAGCTACTTTTATTATTGGCGATGACAAGGTCATTTCGCCGGCTAATACTGACCAGGGCTATGTCGTTCGTCGACTTATTCGTCGGGCTATTCGCTATGGTCGTCAGTTAGGTATCAAAGATGAGGCTTGGATTGGGGAGATTGCTCAAATTGTGATTAATAATTATGCTGATATTTATGGTGAATTAAGTCGCAATCAAGCTTTTATTTTAGATCAGTTTAACAAGGAAGAAAGTAAGTTTAACCAGACTTTGGAAAATGGCCTGAAGGAATTTGCCAAGTTGGGAACTCAAAATAAAATTATTAGTGGCCCAGACGCTTTTTACCTTTTTCAGTCTTTTGGTTTCCCGCTGGAGATGACCGAAGAATTGGCTCGAGAGAAAGGTTTGACAGTTGATAAGTCTGGTTTTGAAGTTGAATTTAAAAAACATCAAGATTTATCTCGAACGGCTGCGGCTGGGAAGTTTAAAGGTGGTTTGGCTGACTCAGGTGAAGAGACGACTAAATTACACACTGCTGCCCATTTACTGCTAGCCGCCCTCAGGCAGGTGTTGGGTGCTCATGTTTTTCAAAGGGGAAGTAATATTACTCCCGAAAGATTACGCTTAGATTTTTCTCACTCCGACAAGCTGACCGCTGAACAAATCAAAACAGTGGAAGATATGGTTAATGCTGAGATTCAAAAAGCCCTGCCGGTTTACTGCGAACAAATGCCTCTGGCTCAAGCTAAGGCCAAAGGAGCGATGGGCGTCTTTGATTCTAAGTACGGCGAGGAAGTGAAGGTTTATAAGATTGGGGAGAGTGATCACGTTTTTTCCTATGAAATTTGTGGTGGCCCTCATGTGGATAATATTTCTACTCTGGGACATTTTAAAATATTAAAAGAAGAAAGTAGTAGCTCGGGCGTTAGACGGATTAAAGCAGTTTTGGAATAATATTTTTTGAGATTAGAGTGCCCCCCAGGACTTAAGAAAGTCCTGGGGTTTTTGTTAGGGGCAAAAATTAAAAGAGGGGAAAACTATTAATATTTGACCAAAGTTTTAAATCCCGCTAGAGCAGATTGTTTGTTTTTTATTATTAAAATATTATTAAAATCAACCAAAAACCTTTTATTATCCCCAGATATCCCATAAAAAACCAATTTTTGTTGGGCTTTTAGAGTATTTCTAAAAAAGGCTTGAATATTGCGGTATTTTTTTAAAAATGCTACAATTGTATTAAGAAAGTTAAAAAATGTTCATAATTATTAAAGTCTTGGAAATCTAATATGAATTATTTCTTATTAAATTTCCGGGTTCAAATTTATGGCTAAGATGACAAAATCACAGCTAATGACTGCTTTGTCCGAAAAAAGCGGATTAGCAAAGAAGCAAGTTGTTAGTTTCATGGAGATGTTATCCGCAATGGCTCACAAAGAAGTGAAGTCTAACGGAGAATTCGTTTTACCAGGTTTTGGTAAATTGGTTAAAATTCAAAGAAAAGCTAGAGTTGGTCGCAATCCATTAACTGGGGCTGAAATCCAAATCCCAGCAAAAACTGTGGTTAAATTCAAAGTAGCTAAAGCTGTTAAAGACGCTGTTCTATAATTTATAAGCAGTGAATCTCTATAAAAAAGAAGACCAACGGAATCTGGTCTTCTTTTTTTGTGGGTTATTTCTGCGGCAGTTTTTTGTCTTCTGGCTCAGTTAGATAATTGCTCTTGTTTATAACCTTTTTCTCTGGCTCTATCTCCAGTTGTCGTCTGGCATCGCCAGCTATCTTGCCGCCTTTTTGGGCGGCAATTTTATTAGCTGCAAAACCCATCGCATCTTTGCCCCGAGCAATTTTAGTGGTTGAAGCTTCACCTAACATAGAAAATATCAACTCTAATCCATCCATATGATCGCGCAGATTTTCTCTTTCTAGTCCCTTATACTTTTTATATTGACTGGGGGTCATATCGAAGGTGGCCTTTGATATTTCGGCTGTTAATATGGCAAACTCTTTGGCGGCCCTAATCTCTCGCTTTTGCCATTCTTCAGTTAATTCTTCTCTAAGAGCTATCCTACGCATTCTTTTCTCAATCCAGCTGTCACTATATCCTTTAGCTTTGGATAACATCATCGTTCTTTTTGTGGCTAATTCGGGATCTTCAATTGCTTGGGCTCGCTCAAAGCCGACTCGAACTAGCCATCTTTTGAAGGGCTCAGCTTTGGGTGAGGGAATGGATTGGACGATGCGAAATATTCCCTCGGTGTTGGCGCAATCAGTTTCGCGCATTTTGCCATCTTCAGCGCTCAATTTCAACTGTTCCCAAAATGGGAACGGTTGGCTCAATTCCTTATCCCGTTCTTTCATTTTAGCCCAATAAGTTTTAGCTTGCGGTGTGTCAGATAAAACCTGGATGACATCCAAAATAGAGAACCACCATTCGTTATCATGAATGATGCGACGCACTTTTTGGCCCTAGAAGATAGCCAATTTTTCTGGTTCCATAAATATTATAGTTAATTATTAGACTATAATATTTTAACAAAAGGGAGATAAAGAAAACTACAAATATTGATAAAATTTTTATAAATTTTATATAAAGTTTATTTAGCAGTGCGATTCAATTTTAGTGGTCAATTTTTGTATTAATTGCTTGGTTGAAAATCATTTGTGGATGATAAAAATTTGGTCTGGCTGTTTTCAACTGTTCCTAATTTGGGAACAGTTCAGATGGTGAAAATTTGTCACTGAGTGGGAATTTTAACGTACCAAAAAAGCCATCCGATCCGGATGACTTTTTAATGTTTTTAGAACTTGATGTTTTTCCATTCCTTGATATACTGTCCTATGCCGTGTTCTTTCAATTTGTTCTGAAGCTTGGTGTTGCGATGGAGGTAGATAATGAGGGAAGTCAGATTGATGAAATAGCGGTTGCCTTTGACCTTGAATTTGAGCTCCTTCTTGATGGCTCGCCTAATGGTCTTAGTTTGGACTCCACCCACCTTAGCCGCCTCCGAGACGGAGAGCCAAATGAGGTTTTGATCGTCGATTTTAGTTTTAGGGGTGGCTGTTTCTTTGGGCATATTGATAAAAAAAGAGTAATAATTTTAGCTTATTTTTTGAGCTATTTTTCCGGATGATTTTTTGCGTCAAAGGATACCTGGACTTAAGTCGAAAAACATTAGAAATCAAGTTTGTAAAAAGCTTTGGTTTTTTGAATTTTTAGCCACTTAAGTCTAGGAATTTTTAGACTTAAATCGCTCTTTATTCATTCTAGCACAGTTATTTTTTTAGTCAAATTGTAACTTGATTTTATAGTGTTATATGATAGAATTCTACTGTAACATTTTGGTAAAACTAACGTATTATTAATTGGAAAATAAAATGACCAGTCGTAACCCCGTACAAAAATTTAAAGAGAGGAATTTATTTTCCCGCTTGAAAAAAAAGGACAAGGATGCTTTTATCGAAGCCTACGATTTGTATGTTAATGATATCCATCGCTTTGTCTATTTCAAGATTGGAAACAAGGAGGAGGCTAATGATTTAACCTCAATTATTTTTTTGAAAACTTGGGAGTATATTAAGAACAACTCACTCACTGACAGCCGGACACTGCGCGCTCTTTTATATAAAGTGGCTCGCACCTCCATCATCGATTACTATCGTCAAAACCAAACTGTCTCATCACTAGATGATGTGGATCACCCGATAGACGTCATCGATGATAGTCAAAGTGTGATTGAGCAGATAAGTCTTAACTCTGATTTAGAAATTATTCGGAAGAAATTACCGGAGCTCAAAATTGAATACCGTGAGGTAATCATTATGCGCTTCATCAACGATCTGGAACTAGAAGAGATCGCCGAGATTACTGGAAAGACCAAAGGCAATGTCCGAGTATTATTATTCCGCGCGCTGAAAGCCTTACGCGAAGCAATTGAATCAAAATAAAATTAATCCTATGACCGAAAGAGAACTGATCGCCAAATTGAATAACTTGCAAAATGTTAAACCCGATGATAGCTGGAAAACCAGCCACCGGGAAATTTTGCTGGCCCAAGTCCAAAATACTAGTGGTGATTATCGGGTAACTGGTATGGAAAATTTTTGGCTGGTCACCCGCAATGTCTTTGCCTCAGTGCCTCAGTTCGCTTGGGCTTCAATGGCTATCGTTCTATTTTTAACTACCGGAATATTTTTTGGCGATAGATTGCCAGTTGGTCCTAATAATTCTTTATACATCGCTCGAGTAATTAGTGAGCACGCTCGACTGAGTACTATGTTCGATGGCGCTGCTAAAAGTCGCCTCACTGTCCAATACGCTTCTGGCCATGCCCGTGAAATTGCTAGCACCTTATCGGATATTAATAATGTCTCTGATCAATCCGAGGTAGCCAAGCTAAATGATTCTTTCAAAACTGAAATTGCCAAGTTCAAAGAAAATTTACCAACAGTCAAAAGCGATGATAATGCTCTGGTGACTATTGCCGATTCAGAGGTGGCGACTACTGGACTAACCGTTTATACTCCAGCAGGTGAGGGAACTGAAACTCCGGTAGCCAGTTCTACTCCGGTTGAGACCAAAAAAGATGCTAAGTTAATTTTAGCCGAAGCTGAGAAGCTATTTAACGCTAAAGACTACGCCGGCGCTTTAGACAAGCTAAAAGAGGCGGACGAAGTTATCAAGCAATAGAAGATTAATCGAACTTTGAAAATAGCCGACGAGAATTGGTTTTTTATCGTTATAGTATGGATCTGTTAGGGGATTAAATTAATCTTTTAACAAATCCATATTAACTCCGGAATTTATTCCGGAATTAACTGGATTAACGAAACCCCGCAAGGTCGATTTTCGATGTTAATCGAAAAGGTTTTGTTCTTAACACAATTCGCTCGTTGGACGATAAAGATTTTGACATCTTTCTCAAAAAGGAATTTTCCGTTTTACTTTACTTCTGTTAGTAAAGTAAGGATCATTGGCTTTTGGAGAAGGAGCAAACCAACTAAGCTTTTTTCCGCGCGCTTATACATATAAGATATATGTACTAAAGTTAGCGCTGGAGGCAAAAATTATTCCCATGATTTTTTTCCCTGCTTATATTTATAAGCGCGCGGGGAAGCGGGATTCCGGTTGATTTGCGCCCTACCTCTATCAAGGCCAAATCATTCTTACCACTACTGTGATTTAAAGTAGAATTGATTTTTCTGGGCTGGGAAAGGAAGATAAATTTTTATTAATTATTCCAATGGGCCAATTTTCTTCACAAAGATAATATCTATCTATATAGATATTGTTCTAGTGACGTTTAACTTAAATTATGAAAAACTTACGCAAATTCTTCGCAGTAAGCGTCATGGCTTTGACTATCATCATGACTTCCGGTGTTGCTGCTCCAGCTGGAGCTGCTGCTCAGGCAGGTGATTTGATCAAGAAAGACGGTTTATCAACCGTTTATTACCTTGGTGCTGATGGCAAGAGATATGTATTCCCTCACGATTCCGTTTATTTCTCATGGTACAAAGATTTCTCAGGTGTAGTAACTGTTTCTGCAACTGAATTATCTTCTTATCCATTGGGAGCAAACGTTGTAATGCGACCTGGTACTAAATTAGTAAAGATCACTACTGATCCTTCTGTTTACGCTGTGGAAGCTAGCGGCGTTTTGAGAAAAATCCAAAGTGAAGCTGACGCTATTGCTCTTTTTGGTACCACTTGGGCCAAGAGAGTAATCGACGTGGCTGATTCTTTCTTCACCAATTATACTATTGGTACACCTATGGCTACTGGTTCAATCCCAGCTGGTTCTTTAGTAAAGACTGCAGCTAATGCAACTATTTACTATTATGATGGTTCTACCTATCGTACTATTGCTACCGAAGCTGCTTTTAACGCTAACAGATTTAGCTTTGCTAATGTAATTACTGTTAACGCTATTGGTACCTTAGGTACACCTTTAACTGGTGCTGAAGAAATGATTACCAAAACCTCACAAGGTGGCGGTACTGGTCCAGTTGTAACTGGTTCTAACTTAATGGTTGCATTAAGTTCAATGACTCCAGCTGCTGCTTCTGTTCCACAAAATACCGCTCGTGTTCCATTTACCAAAGTTAATTTAACTGCTGCTAATGACGGTGCTATTTCTGTAAATTCTATTACAGTAAAGAGAATCGGTCTTTCTAGCTACAGTAACGTTTACAAGGTTTGGGCAGAAAAAGACGGCGTAGTTGTAGCTGCTAAGAAATCAATGAATTCTAATGATGAATCTCTTTTGACTTTCGTTCCAGCTTTAACTGTTCCGGCCGGTCAAACTGTTTCTTTAGATATCATCGCTTCATTAACTGGTACTGGTGCTGGTAATATCGGTTTAGGTATTGCCACTGCTGCTATGGTTAGTGCTACTAGCGCTTCCGTTACTGGTTCTTTCCCAGTTAATGGTAATTTGATGTCACCAACTAGCTACAACGTTGTTAACCTATATACATATTCCACTTCAACTGTATCTGCAGCCGTTAAGGTTGGAGATGAGAAAGTTGAATTAGCTAAACTTGGTTTAGATTTTAACACTTATAACAGTGGTACTGCTAAAGACACTGTCTTAAAATCTATTACTTTAAAGAATAGCGGTGTTGAAGATTTAGCAACTTCTGCTATGAATCTTTACTTGGAATATGATGGTAATAAGGTTTCAGAAACAACCGTTGTTAACGGTCGTTACGTAACTTTCAACTTCACAGCCGTTGGTTTAGATATGTTGAAGGATGACGGTTCTAAGACTTTTTACGTTAAAGGTGATATCGTAGCTAAATCAAATACAGCTTCTGATAGCTTTACCTTTACTATAAACAAGAGCACTGATATCGTTGCTTACGAAAAGGCAACTGGTTTCGGCGCTAACGTTTATACTACTGTTTCAGGTAAGACTGCTGCTGATGCTTATCCAGTTTCTAGCATCACCGTTGGTGCTGGTGCTTTAACAGTTTCTAAGAAGACTACTTCTCCATCTGATACTACTATTATCAAGGGTTCTGACAACGTTGTTTTGTTAGCTAATGTTCGGGTTGACGAAGCCATTATTGCCGATGGTATGAAGGTTCTCTATGGTTCCACTGCTACTTCTTCTCTAACTATTGATCAATTTGAGAACGTTAGAGTCTATGTTAATGATGGCTTCTTAGGTTCTTTTGCCCCAGCCGTTCCAACTAGTAGTCATATCACTGCGACTATTGATAGCAATGTTTCCTTAAAGAAGGGTGACAATGAAATCAAAGTCATGGTTAAGGCTAAATCTGACGCAGCTACTGGTGCATCTTTCTTCGCTAAATTAGATGGTTCTACTATCTTTGCTGAACAGAATGGTGAATATGTAAGTTCTGAAAACTCTATCGCTACTCCAAGCGGTACCGCTACAGGTGCTTACTTTACTGTTCAAGATGCAACATTAACAACTGTTAGAAACGATGGTTATGCTAATGGCAAAGTTATCGTTCGCGGTGCAACTGATGTATCTTTAGGTAAATTTACTTTAAAAGCTGGTAATGACAGTATTAAGGTAACTTCTATCGCTTTAGCTTCTAGTACTGGTACCACTTCAGCTTCTTATATTTCTGATATGAAGTTGTTTGTTGACGGTGTCCCCATTGGCAACACCGTTGACTTCGGTTCAACTGGTGCTACTTTCTCTAGCTTGGACTTTCCTGTTGCTAAGGACGCTACCAGGGCTCTTGAATTGAAAGGATCTTTTGATTCTTCAGCTGCTGGTGCTTCTAATGGTTTCCAGACTGAAATGACTGTTACCTCACAAGATTCTAGAGGTACTTCTGTCACTTCTGGTAATACTGCAACTACAGTTCAATTTGCTATTTCCGAACAAGGTTCTTTTTCCTTCGTTCTAAATGGTGATACACCAAGTGCTGGTATGATCGCTACTAATGCTTCCGAGCATGAAGTGGCTCAATTCAAATTAACTTCAGTTGATGACAGTTCTAATTTGACTGAGATCACTATGAGCAATCACCCAACAAGTACTTCTGTAGCAACTGATACTGCTGATCCAAGAATTGCTGCTGTTAAATTATATGATGGCGTAACTCTGATCGATTCTTTTGTTCCAGTTAATGGTGCAGGTACCTTCACTATTACTAACAACAGGATTATAGTAGATGCTAACACTCAAAGAGTATTGTCTATTAAGGTTGCTTTAAACAACATCATTAATGACTCTACTGCTACTGACAAAGACTTGAAACTGATGGTCACTGACTATAAGTACAAGACTTCTGCTGGTTCTTTGATTGATACCCCAGCTCAAACTATACTTGCTAACAACTTCCGCATCAGAAAGACAGTTCCAACTATCGCTTTGATGGCATTACCTGATACCAACTTAAATGCTGGTAACAAGGTTGTTTCCAAGTTTACAGTTACTGCTGATGCTAATGCTGACGTTACTTTGAGAAAGGTTGTATTAACTTACGCCACTACTTCTCAAGCAACTATCGCTACTTTGGCAGCTAACTCAGTTAAGGTTAATGGTTCAGTTAAGACCGCTTCCTCTACTGTTGCAAATACAGGCGTAGGAGCAGGTACTATTACTTTAGCTTTCGGTACAGACGAAGTTATCTCCGCTGGTACAACTAAGACTTTTGAAATCTTAGCTACTGTCGGTGTGACTGGTACTGGCTCTGACTCTATCACTACTAATATTGTTGCTGATGGTTCTTACGCTACTACCGGTAGCTTCGAATGGTCTGATAACGCTTCTATTACGACTCCAACTTGGTCTAATGGTTATACCGTTGCTGGTTTAACTACTGACACTCAAGTATTGTCTAAATAGTGAGTTTTCTCGATTTTCTTTAATAAATCGAAAACAACAAAGAGCGGACTTCGGTCCGCTCTTTTTGTTTAGAGGTAAAAACCTCCGGCTTTAGCCGGAGTGTACGTTTGAAGCCAAGGCCGTATAATAAAGCCGTCCGGCAGGACGGCTTTAGTAATAACTTATACGTCTATGAATAAGACTCACAAACGTACAATT
>Ga0210057_1002658_pt1 | contig 25372 bp, 19 predicted proteins | sample CryGeyCG2114_010_2_FD_183968 | JGI IMG/M metagenome (GOLD analysis project Ga0210057, IMG submission 183968) | Groundwater microbial communities from aquifer - Crystal Geyser CG10_big_fil_rev_8/21/14_0.10 (SPAdes) (version 2) | ecosystem: Environmental > Aquatic > Deep subsurface > Groundwater ...
AGCCCCGTCGAACTTGTCGACAGGTCCCAAAAATTGGGTTACAAGCCCGAAGCATGAAATCTTCTAAAAAGAAGCCCGCCAAATTCAGAAAAAAACGCACATCCAAGAAGCTCGCGAATGTAGAGAAAATTCTTTCTCACGTACGTCCAACGCCGGCCTTTGATACTCATCTTTCGGAGGGGCACAAGATCGATCAGATTGCTGGCCACTTTGCCGAGATTATGAAGATTTTAGGACTTGATTTGGACAACGATTCTTTAAAGGAGACGCCACAGAGAATTGCTAAAATGTACGTCCGAGAGCTTTTTAGTGGTTTGAATCCAGAGCATTTTCCAAAAATGACCGTCATTGAAAATGAAATGCAATATGATCAGATGGTGGTCGTTCAGAACATTCAAGTTTTGAGCGTTTGTGAACATCACTTTCAAACAATTGATGGCATGGCGACCGTGGCCTATATTCCGCACAAAAAGGTCATTGGTCTTTCTAAAATCAATCGTGTGGTGCGATTTTTCTCGCGAAGACCTCAGGTGCAAGAGCGATTGACCAAGCAGATTGCGGATTGCCTTCAATACGTTTTGGGGACACCCCATGTGGCCGTTCACGTGACTGCGAAGCATTATTGCGTGATTGCGCGGGGGGTTCAGGACAGCGGTAGCACCACCGCCACCTCAGACCTACGTGGACACTTCAAAAGCAAGCCTGAGACACGTGAAGAGTTTTTGAGGCACGTTCAAGGATAGATTTTTGTCTCATTCTGAGACTTTTCTTAAAGAGAAGTCCTCTTTTTGCCGATAAATAGTCAGGTCTAAAAAGGGGGATTCATGAGTCAATACGACTTATCCAGTCTTTATGAATTTGTACTGCATACGCCAGAACAGGGATTGAGAAAAATGTTAGTTGATGGCAAGCCCATCACAGATGTTCATTTAAATCTATTGTTAAAAATAGTTCGTGGCTGCCAGGCGGACGAGTTCGCAAATTGTTTTGAGCAACAACAGTTTCCAAAGGTCAAAATGGGACCTGCGGAGCAAAAGATCAAAGAGAAATTTTGGCAAGATATTGAGCAAGGCTGCAACAGCCGAGGATTGCTCAATCCAGCAGTCGCGACCAAAGTAGCGGCTTAGATACTAGGGCTCGAAAGCTACTCGGCTTGCAGGGCCTTACTAATAATTTCATGTGTGTTTTGTGAAAGCCCCTTGCGAACTAGTTTTTCAAGTTCGTGATGGGCTTTTTCTTTTTGAGTGCTTGGAAGTTTGACCCACAAATCAAAACAGCTCGCAATTCTAGATGATACCTGAGGATTGATTTTATCCAGGGCATAGATTTGATCGGCCATGAATGAATAGGTGTCCAAGTCAGGATTGTGGAACTGCACGATGTTGCCCCCAAAGCATCTCAGCAAAGAGTAAACACGATTTGGATTCTTGATGTTAAAGTCGGGATGATCCATCAACTTTTGAACGGTCTTAAAAGTATCTGGATGGCTCGAACCCGCCTGCAGGGCAAACCACTTATTTAAAACCAGAGATTCTGACTTCCACTGAGTATAGAATCGATCAATGGCCTGGGTGCGGAGGGGCGACTCAAGGTCAATCAAGATCCCAAGAGCTGCTTGTTGATCCGTCATTGTTTTTGCCGTCGTCAGTTGGGTCATGGCCAGCTCATGATGGGTGGGGAGCCAGGCAAGATAACTCAGGCACTTATTTTTTAGTCGTCGTCTTCCAAATTCTTCAGCGGTCAATACTTGGGTGTTTTTTCCATTGTAAGTTCCATAAATCTGCAGCAATGACTTTTCTGATTTTTTAGCCAGCGCCAATGCCATTTGATCATGGGCAAGGAGGAAAGCCTTCGCATCCAGTGTCTCTTGTTTTTGGGTCAGGTAATCAAAGCTGGGCAGATCCATCAGCTTGGCCAGTAAGGACGGATCCAAGGACAAGTCATCCACCATACGATGAAAGGCATCCGCGAGATCTGCACTGACTTCTAGCTTTTGGTTCCGCGACGCCGTATCGGTCAGGCGTTGAAGCTCTTGGAGATACAGCTTTTGGGCAGCATCCCACCGATTAAAAAGGTCCGAGTCGTGTTTCATGAGAAGGAGCAGATCTTTGAAGCTGGCTTGCCATTGTAAATCAATGGGCGCTGAGAAATCTCGATTCAGGGAAAGGACTGGTCGTTCGGATAAATTTTCAAAAACAAAGCTCTCTTGTTCAGCTTTTAAATGAATTAATTTTTTCTTCTCCGTATTCTGGGAAACTTTGGGGCAGTTCAGGGGCAATTCGTGTCCCTGAGAATCTAAAAGGCCCAGAACCAGTGGGATATGAAACGGCTTTTTCTCGAGACCTTCTGCCTTTTCTTGAACAGTGAGAGGGCAGCTTTGCTTGAGACTCAATGTGTAGGTTCTATTCTGAGAGTCATAATTTTCGGTGACAGTGACCTGGGGCGTACCGGCCTGAGAATACCACAGCTTGAACTGATCCCAGTTTTGTTGATTGGGCTCGGCAATGGCTTGGGCGAAATTTTCAATGACCACAGCCTGTCCATCAAAGCGGTCAAAGTAGGTGTCCATCCCTTTGCGAAAGCCTGGTCGTCCGACCATGGTTTGCATCATTCGAATCACCTCCGCGCCTTTTTCATAGATCGTGGAAGTGAAAAAGTTGTCGACAGCATAGCAGGATGAGGGCCGAATCGGGTGAGCATTGGGGCCGGCATCTTCGGCAAATTGGTGATTACGAAGATCATCCACATTGTCGATGCGGATCAGGGCCTGGGACGATTGGTCCATGGAAAACTCTTGATCACGAAAGACCGTGAGTCCTTCCTTTAGGCTTAGGTGAAACCAGTCTCTAAGAGTGATGCGGTTGCCCGTCCAATTGTGAAAATATTCATGGGCAATGACAGATTCGACCAAGGAGTAGTCTCCATCCGTCGCGGTCAGGCTATCGGCAAAAACCAGACGAGAATTAAAAACATTTAAACCCTTGTTTTCCATGGCTCCGGCGTTGAAATCATCAATGGCGACAATCATATAGGTCGAGAGATCGTATTCTCTGCCGAAACGCTCTTCATCCCATCGCATCGATTTTTTGAGGGACTCCATTGCAAAGAGGCAGCGATCTTGTTGGCCATGAGCTGCATAGATCTCGAGATCAACATTCTTTCCAGAGACAGTTTTGAAACTGTCTTTGATCACACCCAGATCCCCCGCCACCAAAGCAAAAAGATAGCATGGCTTTTTAAAAGGATCCTGCCAAACTACCTCGTGTCTACCTGTGGAAAGTTTTTTCTGAGAGATTCGATCTCCATTGGAGAGCAGAATTGGATATTTTTTTTCGTCAGCTTCGATGCGAACCTGGTATTTTGTCATGACATCGGGACGATCTAAAAAATAAGTGATCTTGCGAAATCCTTGGGCCTCACATTGAGTGCAGAAAATGGATCCACTCTTGTAAAGACCTTCAAGGCTGGTGTTTTCCTGGGGTTTCAGTTCAGTTTCAATGCGCAATTCAAATTTGGCAGGAACGTTGCGAACCTTCAATCCTTCGTCCGCTAACTCATAATCTGGTTTTTGGCCATTGATTGAAATGGAAATCAACTTGAGATCCTCGCCGTCCAGCCAGAGGTCAGTCCCAGCTTTAATTTGAGTGATCTGTGAGGTCGCGATAACCCGCGTGAAATCTTCGTGCAGTTGAAAATCCAAGTTCAGATTTTCAACTGCAAATGCGGGGGCTTCATAGTCTTTGAGATAGATTTTCTTTTTGTCGTTCATCTCTCGCTTTTACGCCGTTTTCTGCAGGGCCGTCAAACCTTTCACCACCGCTGCCAATCGCGCCAAATCATGAACCTTGTCTGCCTCCATATTGAGCTGACGGAGAGCTTTTTCATGAGAAGCGATGCAGGACGGACAGCCATTTACCACACTCACGGCAAAAGCCATCATTTCAAAACGCTCTTTGCCATTCTGTGGTTTCCCAAGAGACTGCATACGAAGTCCGGTGCGTTGATAGTCCTCGACCGAATCAGAGGCTAAAAAGCCCTTGAACTTGTAGTAGGTATTGAGCATGCCCATGATGGCAGCTGATTCTTTGGCCTCTTGAATTTGTTCCTGAGTAAAATCTTGTTTCTGAAGCTCGCTTTGGGCAAGTTCCATCAGGCCTTGATTTTCAAGAGAGCTAGAGACCGCCATCAAACTTAGAAATCTTTCTTGTTCTGAAAGGGGGCTCTCCTCCATGATTTTCTTGAGGTTCATCATCAGATCTCGAAAGATCGTTGTTTGGTGATTCGGAAATTGAGTTTCAAAGTAAGTGTTCATTGTATCAGTGATCGACATAGATCCTCCTTGCATGAGGGTTGGTGTGAGTTCAATTCACAAAGTGGGCTTCAGGGTAGAAGCCCACTCAAGCATTTAACTCGATATTTTTCTAGCCAAGGGTGGCTTGTCCCTTTTCCCAGTTGCATGGGCAAAGTTCATCGGTTTGCAATGCATCCAAAGTTCTCAAAACCTCTTTTACATTTCGACCAACGCTGAGGTCGTTGACGGAAACCCATCGAACAATACCATCGGGGTCGACGATATAAGTTGCTCGCAAGGGGGCGCCATTTTGCTTCGACAAAATGCCGAGTTCTGAACTCAAAGATTTATTGTAGTCCGCGATCATGGGGAAGGTTAGATCCTTCAGGTCCTCGTGATTATTTCTCCAAGCCAAGTGCACGAATTCAGAATCAGCACTGAGACCAAAGAGTCTGGCTTCGCGATTTTGAAAGTCTTTGGCGTGCTTGTTGAACTCTGCAATCTCTGTGGGGCACACAAAGGTAAAGTCCAACGGCCAAAAGAAAAACACGGCCCAGCTGCCCTTGAAATCTTTATTAGCGATCGGGGCAAATTCTTTTCCTTTTTCTCGAGATACGCAAGCGTTCAGAGAGAACTCCGGAAATTTCTCGCCAATGCCAAGCATGCGAGAGGGTTGAGTAGCAGTCATAGTGATCCTCCTTTTTTTAAATCACGTTGATAGTTTCCATTGATCAATAGATCAAAACCTTGAATTTGAAATTGTTTTGCCAACTGAGCAGAGATCTTTACATCTCCCTTGGCGATATCGAAGAGCTTCCCGGACTTTCGGTCCAGAAAATGATAATGTTCTTCCATGTTGTCGTCATAAATCACCTTGTCTGAATGCGGAAATTTGAGCTCTTTCAAAAGTCCAGCGTCGACCAAAGTATTGAGAGTGTTGTACACCGTCGCAAGACTGATCTTGGCTAGATTTTTTTCTGCCCACAAATGGACCTCTTCGGCGGTGGGATGGTCGGCTTCACAGAGAACAAACTGGCAGATCAAAATCCGCTGGAGGGTGGGCTGTACGCCGGCCCCCCGAAGCTGCTCTTCGATTTCTTGCTGAGTAAGACAATGTTTTTTTGATGGCTTCATAGGAGATTAGAATAGTTCTAAACTTAGATGTTGTCAATAACTAGAGTTGACTCAGTATTTCAAAATGAGATTTCCCTACTGTTTCATTCTCGCTGGGCTCTTCACTGCTGGAAACAGGACCTCAAATAAAAATTAACTGTTTTGCCAACGAAAACCGTTTAACCTGAGCCCGTCGGATCGGAGATCCAGCCAATAACAATACAAGGAGGAGGTTTCGTGACTCAAAGATATCTTGGTCTTTTTATTATTTTTCTGTGTGCCGCCTGTGCGACACAAAGCCCCCGCGAAAAAGTGGTTGAAAATTCAAAGTGGGAAAACATCAATTCTTCAGAGAACGGACGATGGCCAGCAGGGGACCAGTTGAGTGGGCAGATCCACGAGGTCGTGGTGAAATTCAGTCAGAGACCAATGACGCCGTCAAAAACTTCTGCCGAGTCAGTGGCTGATTACCGGTCAACAGATAAGGTCTGCGAAGTCCTCAATTTTTGTGAGGCAAAAACCGCCAATAAGGCGCAAAAGGCCACCTCTTTGGCCGTGACTCGGGAATTTGTGAAGGACTTGCAAATGCGAGTGGGGAACGGAAAAGCAATTCCAGTTCTTGATCGTCGTAACATCCAAGACAAGCTTCGCAAAGATATGACATTTGAACAGCTGAGCGAAGTGATCGCTAGTAGCCCCCGGGAATAGGGAGGACGCAATAATGAAAAAACAAACTTTAAAACAACTTGGTATTTTTGTATTGGTCGCAGCAATGGGTTCTCCAGCCTTGGCAGATCCCGGGCGAGATGGACGCCGGCGTCCTCCTCGTCATTACGGAGCTGACAGTTACGCTCGAAATGGTGGACGCATTGAAATGGATATGCGGCGACCAGGGCCCCGATCTGCCTGTGATGTTTATCGCCGGTCCGGCGAGCCTGTTGAGTTTTACTCGACCTGTCGGGATGGGGAAGATGCTGCCGAAAGATTCGCTCAGATGTTTTCCTCTCGGCAAGGTCGTCTGGATGGATATCTCCGTGGTTACGGCTGGGGATTTAAAGAATCTGTGGACCAGGCCGCCAATGACCGAGATGCTCAGCAAGACGGGATTGATGATGCTCAGTATTTGAAAAATGAAATGCAAACAGGTCTTGATTACGAGACGGAGCGCGGAGCACGAGACGGCATGATGGCCGGTCAGCAGGAAGCGCGTCGACGGTTCTCGGTCGCCATGGGTACGGGCACTTTGCCCAGTCAAGAAGTTCAGCCTCCTGTGCCGAACTATTCGGGAAATTCCAATGGATATGATCAGTACGTCGGACGCGTTCCTTCGATCGAGGACGTTCTTCAACAAGGAGATTATGCTCGACGAGGAATTCCAATTTATGATCGTCTAGATGACTTCTCCTCGATGGGTCGAAACAGATATTCTCTGCGGGATGCGTGGACTTGGCGAGGGGAATATGACTATCGCAGCTTTGGTCCGTCGGCTCAGGGGTTTGATGCTTTTGTGAGAAGCCCGATGGGACAGCGATATGATCGTCTGCGCTCAGTCCGAGTAACAGTGATGGAGCCAGCTCCTGATGTTGTTCCGACTCCAGTTGTGCAGCCAGCGCCGGTTCGGCCACCAACTCCCGGGTCTCCGCCATCCGTACCAAACCATCGTGGAGCCGAGCAGCCAACTCAGGGGCGGAGCGATCAGAATCAGCCAACTCCTGGAGATCGCCCAGATCGTGGTGGTCGTCGGGGTGGGCAAGACCAAGGTGATAACAACGGACGTGGTCCGTCGAACGATTCTAATCAAAGAATGATAGCGGTGCAAAAAGACCTCAATCTTCAAGAGTACTTTCGCACAGGATTCAACTCTGCCTATGCCGATGCCGCTAGGTATTTTTACAATGTTGAATTTCAAAACAACATCGATGATGGCTATCGAGCTGGCACTGAAGTTGGTTCGGACGTTGGCGACAAAGTGGCCTATATGACCGGTCAACGAATTGGTTTCAATCGTCTTTTTCTGGTGGCCAGTGGCGAGGCCTATCGCACCAGCTATATCAACAGCTTTTACGATGGATTCCAAAAAACCTACGACAACTATGCAGGACGGGCCATTGTCAGTGTTTCACTGAAACGAGTGATCGAGAGCAACAACAATGGAATTCTTGAGCCTGGCGAGGTCTTTGCGACTGAGTTCACCCTGAGCAATGAGGGCGGAGTGGACGCGGATGTGAGTATTTCTGTGACTGGTCAGGTTTCTCCTGGTGCCGCTCAGGTATTCCGAATTCCTGCTCTACAGAGCAAGGTCTTTCGCGCGGATAAAATTGGATCCATCAATGGTTTGGCAAGATCTCGCTCTCAGGCCGAGATCAACTTGCTGGCAAGTTACCAAGGTCAGACTCTGAGTTCATCGCTGAATCAAGCCATCTTTAAGGTGGTGGATGTCGTTGCGGTGAGGCCTCAAATTGATATCAATAGGGGTTCTGGTCAGGTAGTTCTAACCTTGGAAAATAACTCGTCACTGAGATCTCCCGGAACAATCACCGCTCGTTTGTCGTTGAATGGTGTTCAGAAAGATCTTGTCGCCGTTGGGGTGATCGCTGCGAATACTCAGGCTCAAGCGCTGGTGAAATTTTCGCAGGTGGATCCCTTGGATATCATCGCTGGAAAAATTCAGATGGGTTACGATGTGACCATGAATGGCGAGACCTTGTCGTCGGTCATTGAGCCCCTTGGTGCGCCAGATGTCATCGACGCCAAACTCAGCTACTGGGACTCTTTGTGGAACAAACAAGGATGGGCGCCTGGTGGTCTTGGTGAAAAGCCCAAACGGGTTGCGCGACTGAGAGAAGAAATCCGAGTCGCAAATATGCAAGACATCACATCCGCAGGGAGAACCAATATTTGGAAGTCTCCAATGCAGACGGTTGTCGGCAAGGCGGGAAGGCATGCAGTGGCTGCCGCGGCAAACACTCCGTTGAGATTGGCCTATCATTCTCTGGGGGTGGATTTTTATGGAATCCGAAAATCAATTCCTGGGGGATTTTTGGGGCCAGGCAATCGGGATGATTACAAGGATCTATGCAATGTATTGGCAGTCCATGGGGACTATGACAAAAAGCCAAGGACACCGATCTATGCACCGGTGTTTTCAGATTACTAGATAAGATCCAAGTTTCTGTTCAATTCAAACCCACCCTCCGGTCGGAGTGGTGGGTTTTTTTATTTTGAAGAGCTATCTTTCGATGGAGCGTTGGGGTGCTCCGACGTATTCGGAGAGAGGGCGAATGATACGGTTGTTGGCTGCTTGTTCCATGATGTGGGCAGACCAGCCGGTGGTTCTTGCCATCACAAAAATGGGGGTGAAGAAATCGATTTCAAAACCCATCATATAGTAAGCAGGGCCTGCGGGAAAATCTAAGTTCGGATAGATTTTCTTTTTATCCACCATCACCTTTTCCAAGGTTTCGTAGATTTGCATCCATTTTTGTTGGCCAGTAACATCTGCCATAACCTGTGCATATTTTTTCATTGTTGGAACTCGAGAGTCGCCCTTTTTATACACCCGGTGACCAAAACCCATGACTTTACGTTTTGCCGCCAAAGCGTCCAGCATCCATTTTTCAGCTTTTGCTGGATCCCCGATTTCCATCATCATATGCATGACCTGTTCATTGGCGCCACCATGAAGTGGGCCCTTCAGTGCGCCGATGCCGGCCACGGTGGCACTGTAAATATCAGACTCGGTGGAAGTAACCACGCGGGTTGTGAAGGTCGAGGCATTGAAGCTGTGTTCGGCGTAGAGAATCAATGAAACATCAAATGCTTTAACAATCTCTTTTTGCGGAACTTTGCCAAAACACATGTGGAAAAAGTTTTCTGCCATCGAGAGATCTTTGTTCGGTGGGATAAAATCCTGGCCCTTTTTAAAACGGAGATCGGCGGCAATCATCGTTGGGATCTTTGCCAACATTCGAATGGCTTTGTCCAAATTTGTTTTTGGGGTTGCATCCCAAATTCTTTCATCTTCGCAGCCCAAAAAGCTCACGCCGGTGCGAATCGAATCCATGGGGTGACTCTTCTTTGGCAAACGACGAAGGGTTTCAAGATTTTCTTTGGAGATATCTCGGTAAGATCTTTCCAGTTTCTGAAAATCAGCCAGTTGAGTTTTGTTTGGAAGATCGCCATTGTACATGAGGTAAGCGACTTCTTCGAAAGAACATTTTTCCGCCAACTCCTGAACCGGATATCCACGATAGATCAATGAATTGGTATCGGCATTGACTTTGGAAACGGCGGTTGTGTCCAACACAACACCTTCCAAGCCCTTTTTCACATTTACCTTGTCAGGTTCTGGAACATAGTCGGGATTGATGTACTCTTGAGACATAGGGACTCCTTTACTTCAGTTTGAAGTTAAAAATATTCTGATCAAACGAGTTGTATCTTTCATAGTTCGTTAATTCGTAAAGCTCTTTCCGGTGCTGCATTTTATCCAAGATCTGTTCTTGATTTCCCTGGGCTAAAATATGTTTCAAACCGTCCTCTTGCGCCTTCATTGCGAGACGCAAAGTAGTGACTGGCCAAATGACGATATTGAATCCCAGATTTTCCAGTTGAGAAATGGTCAGCAATTTGGACTTCCCGAACTCGGTCATATTTGCCAGCAAGGGGGCCGAGACCGCTTTTCGAAAGGTTTCAAACTCCTTTTCATCTTGTAAGGCCTCGGTGAAGATCACGTCAGCGCCGGCATCAATATAAGCTTTGGCACGATCAATCGCTTTGTCCAGTCCTTCCGAGGCTCGGGCATCGGTTCGGGCAATAATCACAAAGTTGGGATCGAGTTTTCGAGATTGATCCGCCGCTTTGATTTTTTGCACCATTTCTCCAGCACTAACTAAAGCTTTGCCATCGAGGTGGCCACAACGCTTGGGATTTTCTTGGTCCTCGAGGTGACATCCAGCTAAACCCAATTCAATAAACTCTTGAATTGTACGAGCTGCATTGAGAGCCACGCCAAAACCGGTGTCCGCATCAATGATCGATGGTAACTTGGTCACTCGGGCAATTTGTCGACCTCGTTGACTGACCTCGGTCAAGGTTGTCAATCCGACATCAGGGTATCCCAAATCATTGGAAAGAACAGATCCCGAGATATAAACACCCTCGAATCCGAGCTTTTCGATTTGCATGGCCGAAAGTGGAGAGAACGCTCCCGGAAATTTCAAGAGCTTTCCAGACTGAAGAGCTGCCCGAAAGTTTTTTCGTTTCTCCGTTGGTTGGATATCGTTGAACAACATTAAAAAATCCCCTTTGTGTCCCGCTTGTTGTTGACCAACTTTTCAATTGGGATCTGAACATTCAGTTCTTGAACCTGCGCCGCGGTTAAGTCAGGCAAGCTCTCGGCCAGTGCAATGAAACGGTCGCGTTCATCCTTGGAGATAATGCCTTCGGTAAGCTCGTCGAACTTACGAACATAGTCTTTACGAACAAAGGGTTTGGCGCCCGCAGGGTGAGCATTTGCCAGACCCAATTCGTCCACCAGTTTTTCGCCATTTTTGAAAAAGATTTCGACCCGGCCACCAAAGCGTTTTTTGTCGGGATTTTGATCATGGTACCATTCAGTCCACTGGGGATCTTCCACTGTGCTGATTTTGTGCCACAGAGCGACTGTGTCGGGCCGCTGGGCGCGTTCCGGAGCATAGGACTGAATGTGGTGCCATTTCCCATCCTGCAGAGCCACTGCAAAAATATACATGATCGAATGATCCAAGGTCTCTCGCGAAGCTTTGGGGTCCATTTTCTGAGGATCTCCCGCTCCGGTACCGATCACATAGTGAGTGTGATGAGAGGTGTGTATCACGATTTCTTTGATGTCATCAAAGTTGGTGATTTTGGTTTTCATTCTGGCAGCCAGATCAATCAAAGCTTGGGATTGGTATTCTGCCGAGTGTTCTTTGGTGTAGGTTTCTAAGATCGCGCGTTTTTCTTCGCCCATCTCTGGCAATGGAACTTCGTATTTTCCATCTTTGCCGTCCAGCATGTAGGCAATCACAGAATCTTCTCCTTCATAAATGGGAGAAGGGGCGCCTTCGCCGCGCATGCAGCGATCCACCGCCTCGACCGCCAATTTCCCAGAGTGAGAGGGTGCATAGGCTTTCCAAGATGAAATCTCCCCTTTGCGCGACTGTCGAGTTGTAAAGGAAACATGAACGGCTTGTTGAATCGCTTGAAAAATCGTTTCTGTCGGGAGGCCCAGCAAAGTACCGATGCCGGCCGCCTGAGCCGGGCAGAGGTGGGCAATGTGGTCTTTTTTATGTTTATGCAAGCAGATGGCCTTGACCAAGTTAACATGCAGTTCATAGCCCGTAACGATCCCTTTCAAAAGATCCTTTCCTGGCTTTCCAAGCTGTTGAGCAACAGCCAAGATGGGTGGGATGTTATCGCCAGGGTGAGAATAATCAGCAGCTAAAAAAGTATCATGAAAATCGAGTTCTCTGACGGCGGTGCCATTCGCCCAGGCCGCCCATTCACAATCAAATTTTTGATTGTTGGGCATGCCAAAGACCGTAGCACCTTGTGTGCGAGGGTGAGCCAGAGCCATGGATCTAGCTGAAGCAACGGGTCTGCGATTGGCCGCGGCGATGGCGACAGAAGCATTGTCGATGATTCTGTTGATAACCATTTCGGTCACGTCGGACTTGATCGCGGCATTGTCGGAGGCAATTTCAGCCATTTTCCAGGCCAATTGATTTTCTCGAGCCAGTTTTTCTTTGGATGGGTAAACACGAACCAAATGTTTGCGCATGAAGCGACTCCTTTTTGCTTTGCTGAGGGGACTTTCAAAGCGAAGACGCTACCACAAGAAGGGGGAGGCATCGACAGCATGAACGTGGCGTCAAAAAGAAGTTTTTGAAAGCTCGATGAGAGCATTTGCTCGAGAGATGCTTCGAGTCTCCTAGAAGGTGCCAATGGAGAAATAAATGGCAGACTCTGACTCGTCGCGCTCTTTGTTCCGATGGAGTTTGTATCCCCACTCCAATGAAACAGCGCCTACGGGAGTGGTGTAGCGAAGCCCCAGGCCAGCGCCATCTCGGTATGGCTCTTGGAAACCTTGGTCGCGGATGAAAACAGCCCCACCGTCGTAAAAGATCGCACCCCCAAAGGCTCCATGGATCGGGAAACGAATCTCTGACTTCACCAGATACATGCTTGCATCGGTGGTCAAAACATAAACACTGGGGTCGACGCCGCTGAGGTCATATTTATTGGGAAAGGCCTCGCCCGGTTCAAAACCTCGGACGGTACCCTGTCCTCCAAGACTCAGGCCTTTCAAATAATAGGGGACGCCTCCATTTTCAGCACGGCTTTGATTTCTGAGATAGCCTCCTCGAATGGAGTTGGCCCAAACCCAACCTGATTTCCACAGGGTGTTGTATTGTGTATAGCTCGCAAAGGCTCGGTAATAGTCAATGGTGCTCGAGCTTCCCATGCCGGGTCTGGAATATTCGGCGTTGATCCGGGTAAAGCTCCCCTTGGTTGGATTGAAAGGGTGGTCTCGATAATCGATTTCCAAAGTGGGACCTGTTGTTACAATGATTGTTTCCTCGGAGGGAAATGTGGTGTTTTCTTCGATCCCAAACTTTCTGACCTGGGCAGAGCTGAGCAGGTCATAGGAAATCGAAACATGTGAACTGATGTCTTGTTCGATCGAATACGTGTACTGCTTCACATCCGTCGCAATTTTTTTATCGGGATCAATAATGGAGACCGCTTGTGTATAGGTGACCCGCCCCTTCATTCGTGTGTCAAACAAGTAGGGCTCCAAATAACCCAGTGTCACTTTGCGCTCAAGATAGCGGATGTCGGCAATGTTGTAGTTTCCCTCGGCTCGGATCGAGGCCCCACGACCGGTGCCGAGAATATTTCTATACGCGACTCCGGTGTAGCCTCGCAGGGTGAGCTGTCTTTCGTTGCTCGCTCCAACCCCCATGTTAAACAGTCCTGGATCCCGGTCCTGAACGCGCACGATCACTGTTCTTTGGGCGACCTGGGTTTTGTCCTCGAGGGTTCGAATGTCGACACTGGCAAAGAGCCCCAATCGCTGCAAACGCCCGATAGATTCATCCATTACTTCGGGGGTCAGAACATCGCCGACTTTGAACTCAAGTTCCTTGAAAACAACCGACTCCTTAGTGAGAGAATTTCCTTCAACCAAAATCGAGGCGACAATGACCTTTGGCCCCTCGAATATCTTAAAGTTAACGGTCGCCAAGGTACTGTCGTCGTTGTAGAGAACCAGATCTTCTTTTTCATTGGAAATGGCCATCTCAAGATAACCGGAGCTATGATAGAAGCTCTTAATTTTTTCAATGGCCGCATCCAGCTCGTTGAGTTTCAATGGTTCTGAAGCATGCAGGCCAGTCACTCCGAGCAAAACTTTCTCAGGGAAGGACTTGGTCCCCTCGAATGTGACTGCATCCAAAAGAGTCAGCGGGCCCTCGTCGATATTGATCGAAATGATGATGCGGTCCTTTTTTTCCCCTTGGTAAGTGGTTTTGGTGCTGATGACTTTGGCCCTGAGATAGCCGTGATTCTGTCTTTCGATGATCAAATTTTTTAAGCCAGTCTCGATGGAATCTCGTTGGTAATATCCCCGAGAGACCAAATCAGAAGAATGATCTTCGATAAAATTTTGATAGTACTTTTGTGTCTGCGAGAAACGTCCGGTAAAAATGATTTCTTCAATTTTAATCCGTGGCCCCTCGGTGATTTTCAGGGTGACAATTTTTATGTGAGTCGAGGGCCCGTCGCTCTCTTCGGAGGTAACTTCGGCACGGGCATAACCTTCCGCGAGATAAAATGTCTTTAACCGTGCGGCCATTTCAGGGCCGATCGCGGGATTCGCCGAATAGAATTTATCCAGCTCCAAGGCGGAGTTCAGATTTCCTTCTGACATTTTTTTGGCCCCAGAATAATCGATGATGTATTGGTCCGAGTTCACAACGGTGAAGGTGAGGCGCGCTTGGGACTCGTCTTTACTGAGCTCAATGACGGGGGGCGGGAGATCTGCTTTATAGTAATGTCGGTCGCTAAACTCTTCGCGAATATTTTTCTGCAATTCTGACAAAAGACGATCAGTCAGGGGTTCCCCCACCAGCTTTTTCTTCAGATACTGCTCAAACCTTTTTTGAAATTCGGGGTTGTTGGCATTGAGTTGAATAGCATGAACTTTCGTTTGGAGCCCCTCTTTAACTTTGATCGTAACACCCACGTCCGTGGGTGAAAGTCTCGCAAATTCAAGATCAATAACTGCGTTTTGAAAGCCGCTTTCTCGGTAAAAGATACGGACCCGATCTCCAGCTTCGATTAAACTTTGTTGGTCAAAGATCGCCTTCTCTTTCACCCCAAATTGTTTGCGAATAGTAGAGTCCGAAAATGATTCATTGCCCTGAATTTTTAAACTGGAAATGCGCCGATTTTTTCCGATGCTGATTTGATAGTGATTGACGGAGCGTCCCGGGGTCAGCCGAACTTCGGCAGAATCATACTGCTCCTGGATGATAAGATAACGAATCAATTGATCGATGTCCGGAGGCTTGAAATCCCCGGACTGAAAGGATGGCATTTGCCGCAAAATTTCCTGCTGAGTTTTTTCTGGAAGGTTGCTGAGGTCCATTATTTTAGCAGGAGCTGCCAGAGCTTTGGTGCTGGCCGAGAGAAATATGAAAAAGAAAAGGACAAACCGCGCCATTGTCATTTGAACTCTCTTTTAAAATCCAAATCGAGACCAAAGATACTTTGACTATCTTTGCTGGTACCATCGATGTTGTTGGAGTTTTCATTGGGTTGGCGGCTTTCGTAGCGTCCGATCGCCGAGATATTGTCGGTCAAACTGTACTTCAGAGCGTATTCCTGAGAGGTCGTTTTGCCAGTGATTCGCGATGCCGAGGCCCGAACCTTGTCCGAGATTTTTTTCGAGATCGTGACCTTCTGAACCGCAACCTGTTTATCGTCATAGGAAGACGAAAATTGAATCTCAACACCCGCGGATTGTTGCAGTTTTTTGACTGGTTGGATTTGAGTTAAAACCCCAGCGGCGAGGCCGCTGAATTGTTCTTGTTGATCCGGAGCCCCCTGTTTGTCGTATCTTTGTGTCGGAACGCCAAGAGCAATCAGTGAAACAATGTCTTGTTCAGACAACGGAGGGGTGCTGCTCATTCGTACCAAAGGATTTTTTCCTGTCCCCTGTACGAGGACGTTGACATCATAGTCTCCGATGCGAGACCGGGCCGAGACATAGAGGTCCGGGTTGATTTCAACGCTATTGTTGAACTGAACGTTGGCGGTCAGCACGTCAAAAGACTTGTCCTTGAAAACGATCTTTGATCCATTTTCAGCGGAAATTTTCCCCCCTAATATCGGCTGTGTGGGCGCGCCGTGGATCTGCAAATTTCCAACGACTGTGCCGTCGACCATCGAGTTCTTCACAATCAGAGGTTTGTCCAGAATCACATTGATATCCAGCAAGATGGGTTCAAAGGCGCTTTGGAGAATGGCTTTGGGCAAGTAGGAGCTTTGTTTCAAATTGAGGGCGGCATTGTCATCGGTGAGCTCTTTGTCAACAAAGCCTCCATGTACATAGTAGGTTCCCGATAAAATGAAGGGAAACCAGTTGCCAGAAAATGTCAGGTCAGCGTCTCCGTTGGTGCGCACTTGGTTGGGCACGTTAAAATTCACATTCTCGAGACGGGCCTTGATGTTGACCGGAAGATTATGAGGTCCTTCGATTTGGATCGAACCATTCCCCTGGAAAAGACCACCAGCAAGACTTCCTCCGAATTGATCGATCAATATCTTTGACTGCGAAAAGTCGACGTGGGCTTTCAGTTTTTCAATAGGATGGGGGAAGCCCTTCATTTTTACGAAGCCACCTTCAATATTGGCTGTTCCCAAAATCCCCGGTTTTTCCAGCGTCCCACCAGTATTGACTGAAATTTTGGTTAGGCCCGCCAAGTCCTCGAGGAATGGAAGAAAAATCTGAAACAGTCTCATTTGAGCTTGGCCTTCGATTCGGGTGGAGAAGTCATTCTTAGAAAAACCATTTCCAGTGACTTCAAAAAAGGTCTGTTCTCCCTCGATGCGAAAATTTTCCAACGAGATCAGACCGTTTTGGGCTGTAATCCTCATGGGAAGTTTATTTTTAAGACTTAGGTTTCCCCGTTGCAAAGAAATATTTTGGATCAGGGCGTGCCCGGTCGAGGACCACATTCCGCCATGGCTACTGGACAAGTCTATGTCCCCCGAAAGAGAAGCTTTATAGTCATTTAAAAGACTGCCTCCGCCAATCAATGCAAAGAGGGTCGTGTAGTTCCAATTCTGGGCCTGCGCTTTCAGAAGAAATGGTGCGTTCTCGTTGAGGGGGAAGTTAAAGTCCGCCACCAGTTGTTTTCCAAACATGGAAGTCTTTCCTTCGACAGACTGGCGACTCAGATTTGTTTCAAAGCTGGAGTCCTGGAACTCTTGTTCCTCCACCGAAAGTTGATGGATACGTCCACTCAATTGAGTATCCGGATGAAGAACAAAACCCTTCAGGTTCATTTGAAAATCGAGCAGGCCAGATATTTGCGATCCCAGTTTTGAGATGTTTTCCGACTCCTCTAGAGGCAGGTCTTGACCCTTGATCACAAGATCAACATCACCATTCGGATGGCTCTGGCCTCGAAGATGAATGGTTGACTTGTTTTTTGTCAATGTTGCATTTTTAACCAACATTTCTCCGGCCTCAGAGTGGAGCGAAACGTCAACACGATCAAAACTTTCTCCGGCGGCAGAGCCTCGAAAGAGAGAAGCCTCGAGATCGTAGGACAGAGCTCCCAGTTGAAAGGGGCCTGAAACTTTGAACTTCATTGTTCCGCCACCGCTCATCTCGACTGGCATGGTGAAACGTCGATTGAATATCGTAAGGAACTCTGGAATATCAAATTGAATGAACTGTCCATCGGCGGAGATTCGATTTTTTTGGAGATCGACATCCACTTGGGCGAGATATTTGGAGGTGCCGAGAGTTCCATTGAGATCATTGAAATGCAAAGTGCCCTTTTCGTAAGTGATAACGCCAGTCGTATTTCCCAACTGGAAGTCCTCGAAAAAGAGATCCTTGCCGTCCATCTTCATGGTAAAAGTGGCTCGGTGGGAGTCTCCCTCGGTAGATCCCTGAATCTGGCTATGACCTTCAATTTTCAGCCCGGCCAGACGCCGAACATTGGAAAAGTGCAAATCCGGAGAGGCAAACTGGATATTGAATCCCTTCTCAAAATCCACGGTTCCCTGAGAGCTGCCTTGGTCCTCTTTCATTTTCAAATTGGCCTTATACGAAACCTCCTTTGAGCTCAGTGAGAATTCTCCGTCAGCAGCCATTTCATCGATGAGAGCAATGGTATCATCGTACTTGTTCCCTGAGCGAACCTCCAGCTGATCTCCGCGTAAATTTCCAACGCAATGAACTTGTGGAGTGGGCAGGACCGGGCCCTCACATTGAAATTTTCCCGACAACAAGGCTTCCAAAGGCAAATCCCCCAACCCAAGTCGCAGTAAAAGCTCGTTGAGATCGAGTTGGTCGGTTTGAATTAGACCTTTCACGTTCATTGCCTGGTGACCGTCGTGTCTTTCAAACCCGAGTTCAAGTTTCCTGAGGTCGACAAGTCCGGCCTCGTTGGTCAGGGCCAGATCAGATATTTTTAAGGTGTTGTCCGCAAAGTTTCCCTCAAATTGCACATCGCCAATCTGAATTTTATCCACCTGTGTTTTTTGGGCCATCATACGGAAGCCAGCACTGATGGCCCCCTTTTTATCGATTTCAATTCGTCCCGAGGATCGTAAGGTTCCGGACATGTTGGGAGTGGGTGTGATAGATTGAGCCGCGGTGGTCAGTTGAACCAGATCCGAATAAAGGTCAAACTTGAGCGCGCCCTGAGGGTTCTGCACGACTGTGGGCAAATCGGAGACGATCCCGCTGACAGTAAAAAATGAATTCAAGGCCGTGAGTTTCAAGTTTGCAATATCCAGATCCTTCGCGGTAAGAATCAAGTCACCCTGCAAACGGAACGGTAGATCCAGAGACTTTTTTGCAGACCCCGGCTGGTGATGCAGAGTCGACTCGTTCAGGTCAAACTGCAAAATTAATTTATCCTTTTGATTGAGAAGCAAGATATCCGCCGCGCCCAAGTGCAGGCTTGACTTGAATTTTTCTGATGGAAGATTCAACTCAGCAGAACGAATGCCCAATCTTGAAATTCGAACATCCTTCATCAACGCAAAGAGTTCGGGAATGGGGAGGGGGGCGTTTGGGTCCCCGGTGCTGGTTAAATAGGAATCGATGGGTAGGTTTGTTTTTGGATGTGTAAAGACCAAACTGGAAACGGCAATATGTCCGCCGGCCAAAGACAGAATATCCAGACTGGCAGATATTTTTTCAAATGAGATGTCCGGGATATCTTTCAGTCCCCCGGGTTTTTGGCGAATTTGAACGCCCGTGACTGTAATCTCAGGGAACAGCAGGTTCCAATCCAGTCCTTCTATTTTTAGAGCGATCGGAAGCTTTTCTTGGGAAAGGCGGTCAATTTGCACGAGCAAAAATTTTGTTAAGTGTGGCTTTGCCGCCCAATAAATTCCCGACAACAGCGCAAAGGCGATGACCAGCGGAAGGAGAATAAACAAGACTCGCTTATTCAAAAGCTCTCCTCTCGCCATTCATCCAAGAGGGCGTGTGCGGATCGATACTGGGGGCGTGCTTGCATCAGGCCTTCAAGAATTTCAATCGCTTGAGATCTTTGATTCAATCCCCAGAGAGCTTGAGCCTTCAGATAGTTTGAGGAAAAGACAACTTCCGGATCGGTGGCATATTTTTGCTGTAGGTTCACCAGAAGATCAAGAAGCTCCAGAAATCTTCGTCCCCGGAGTAAAAGTTCAGCCCGCAACCAGTCGTCGGCGGGAGTTTGGTTTTGAATGCGATCCAGAAAGCTGACCGCGGCATCTTCGTTCTCCCAGAGCATGTGGGCAATGGCAAAGTTCCGTGCCATGGATTCCTTGTCTTTTTTCTCTTGATCTAAAAAGTTGTGCATGGAATTTTCAATTTTCTTTAAGATTGCCGTTGTCTCGGGGTCCTTCTCTTCGCGAGCCGGAATATATGTTGTTGCCTGAGAAGAGGGCCGTTTGGCAATAATATCCAAAGCCAGGCGTTCACGCAGCGCTGTTTTCAGAGTTAAGACCTCGGTGTCTTCCGGAAAGAGCTGGCTGAGTTTTGTCAGGGCTTTTTCCTCGTCACTGTACAGTCCCTGAGACTTAAGAACCTCGAGCTCCTGCAAAATCTCTTGTCTCTTCATTCGATGTCGTTCTTGGAAGGCGCTTCGTCGTAAGGTGCGCTGTCGGGGCAGTTCTGGATTTTCTCGATCTAGAGCGTGAGACCGCGCCAGGTGGGTGAGGGCTCGATCTTCTTCGGCGCCTTCTATCAGAGCTTGTTGAAGATTCGTGTCGATAGCCGGGACTGTGCGAGAGAGAGCTTCCAAAAAATGGCCCCATGGAATTTTTGAGGGATCATCGAGTTTTCGCAAAATAAAATGAGTGAGCGTTCCGTAAAAACGAGCGTGTAAAAGAAAAGAAGAAATCGTTTCAAACTCAGACAGCGAGAGTTTTTGTTTTTCATATTTTTTGATAAGCGCATCGGCAGCGAGATCGGCCTCACCGTAATGTTTCAGAAGAACTTGAATCTCGAGTTCAATCGAGGTGCTGGAGCGATGTTTAGACACCCCTTTATAATGCTATAAAACCCAATAAATCTTCAGACTTAACGCCAAGAATTAAGACCTTGGTTGAGCCCGGTTCTTTTACTCGGTGACGCGGGACACATAAGCGCCCGATTCGGTGTCAATTCGCAATAGATCGCCCTCATTGATATGGAGGGGAACATTAACGACCAGACCTGTTTCCAAAGTGGCATGTTTCGTTGCCCCGGTCACTCGATCGCCCTTTACGCCGGGTTCGGTGTGGGCCACTTTCAGGTTCACGGCCTTTGGAACATCAATTGAGACTGGACGTTCGTTATAGAACAAGACCACGACCTGAAGGTTTTCGGTCAAATAGTTCCCAGCGTCTCCGACATCTTGAGGAAAAATGCAGATCTGCTCAAAAGTCTCTTGGTTCATAAAATTGTAGCCACTCTCGTCTTTGTACAGAAAGGACATCTCAATATTCTGAACATCGGGTACTTCAAAACGTTCGCCAGATTTAAAAGTTCTTTCGAGCTGTTGTCCGGTTAAAAGATTTTTAAGACGGGTGCGGGTAAATTGATTTCCTTTGCCGGGCTTCACATGTTGGAAATCCAAAACTTGAAAAGGGGAACCTTCCACCATGACTCGTAGACCTTTGCGGAACTCGGACAAATCGTACATCACACACCTCAGTTTGATAGGGCAAAACGATGAAAATGCCCGACGGTTGGGGAAAGGTCAACTGCAGACAAAAACAAGAGCTGCCTAATTTTTAGGAAAGTTTTCGATGGCGGATGGGCCTTGATGCTCTTTAATTCTCTGCAGCAAGTTTTCCAAGAGGCTGCGTTTTCTTTCGATCACCAGGTTTTCTCGGGATAAAAGAGGTTGGATTTCTTCGGACTCTTCTTCTGGGGCGGATTCGTCGAACAGGCCAAATCGCCGTGTGATTTCGTTATTGCCAGGATATCGCAAGCTCAGTTCAGTGAGAGCTTCTTTGGCGCGGCCGACATCATTGCGTATGATGAGAGCGTCGACCAAGGACAGCTTTCGTTCGAGCTCTTCGTTGGAGGTTGGAGGCAAGGCGATCTCTTCGAGGTTTTCCTCGGCTTCGGGGTGCCCTTGAAGGCCATTTTTCGCCGGCAGAGTTTTGTATTGAAAAATATCCTCTTCATATTCATCGGCACTGAAACTTTCCAGTTTTTCAACAGCCCTTTTTGCTTTTTCACTGAGGGGATTGAGAAACAACACCATCTTAAAGACCTTCAGGGCTTCTTTGGTCATCTGTAGATCCAGATAGACTTTGCCCAAAAGCTGCAGGGCCAAAAGATTCTCGGGATCCATTTCGGTTGCCCGCTGCAAAATAGCCACAGCTTCTTTGCGGCGTTGTTGATCCAGCAAGATTCGACCAAGGGCCACGAATCCGCCCACAAAATCGGGATGACGCTTGATGCCGTCAGTGGCAATGCGCTCGGCCTGAGCCAAAAAGCCATTTTCTCGCAAAGCTTCAGCAAGAGGAGCAAAAACTTTGCTCGACGGATCTCGAGTCAGAATTTTTTTATATTGTTCAATGGTTTCTGCCGCAATCTTGGCCATGTTTCATCTTTGCATTCGATGCTTCCCCATGCAAGCATTTGAGCATGATCATCCTCGGAATTGATCCAGGCTCACGCATCACTGGCTTCGGAGTTCTGGAAGTGAGCTCCAATCGTTTAGAAACTAAGGTTCGTCATTTGAGCCATGGGGTAATTATGTTGGATGCGGACGATCCGTTCCCGGTGCGGATGCGAGAGCTCGGTGAAGCTCTGATAAAAGTGCTGCAGAAGCATCAGCCAAATCAGGTGGTCATTGAAAAAATATTTCTCGGAAAAAATGCGGACAGTGCCTTTAAGTTGGGCCACGCTCGTGGTGTTGCACTTTATGAATCGGCAAAAGGCGGCGCTGAAATTATCGAGTACGCTACTCGTTCGGTAAAAAAGGGAATCACTGGTTCTGGTGCTGCGTCGAAAGAAGATGTGCAAGCCTGTCTGATGCGTTTACTAAATATTCAAAAAATTTCTCGGCTCGATGCTTCAGATGCTTTAGCTTTGGCCACTTTCCACGCTTTCCAGGTGACAAACCCACTCTATCAAAGGACAACAAAAAGATGATTTCACAACTCAAAGGTTTCATCATCGATGTCTCAATGGAAAGTGCTACCTTGGATGTGGGCGGAGTGGGTTACGAGCTGCTGTGTTCTCTCAATACTTTGGCGGAGCTTCAGGCGGGTTTACATACAAATACCACAGGGGCATCAGCACGACTGACAACGCCCGTCACTGTTTACACTTATACTCATGTGCGTGAAGATGCGCTTCAGCTTTTTGGGTTTAGCACTAAGTCGGAAAAACATCTGTTCACTACTTTGCTCAAGGTCAATGGCATCGGTCCAAAGATGGCTTTGAATATTGTCTCGGGCGGAACGGTGGAATACATTCATGGGTTGATTGAATCAGAAGACGTCAAAGGTCTGTCGAAATTGCCCAAAGTGGGAAAGAAAACCGCGGAACAAATGATTTTAGCTCTCAAGGGAAAATTGGTTGTTCACGAAGCCGACAAAGTGTTGTCCTCTCGGGCGACTCTTCCCAATATTCTTTCGGGCTCAGTGGCTCAGCGAGAGGTTTCTTCGGCTCTGGTCAATCTTGGCTTCAGGCCCGTGGATGTGGAAAAGGTCATTTCACAAATGGATCCCGAAATGGATTTGCAAGAGGGCATTCGTCAGGGATTAGCAGCACTGTCTTCTCTGTAAAAGATTTATTAAGAGAAAAGGAATTTTCATGGCAAAAATTTTAGAAGAAGAAATGTCCATGGGATCCAGTGATTTGGATCGAGTTTTGGCGGGGCCCGCTGATGTGGCCGCTCGGCAGATTTTATCCAAAGAACCTCTCGACGGAGAGGGCTCTTGGGAAAATGTTTTGCGCCCCTCTTCTTTCGAAGAATTTCCGGGCCAAGATGAAGTTAAAAATAAATTACGAATTTTTGTACAGGCCGCAAAAAACCGCAGCGAGCCTTTGGATCACACTTTGCTTTCGGGCCCTCCGGGCTTGGGAAAGACCACTTTGGCCAAAATCATTGCCCATGACCTGGGAGTGGATTGCAAAGTCACCTCCGCGCCTGCGTTGGATAAGAAAGGCGACTTGGCAGCGCTATTGACCTCTTTAAAACCATTTTCAGTTTTGTTTATCGATGAAATTCATCGATTGAGTACCGTGATTGAAGAGTATCTTTATACGGCCATGGAAGATTATTATTTGGATATCGTGACCGGAGAAGGTCTGGGCGCTCGTTCTATGAAATTTCAGTTGGCCCCCTTCACTTTGATCGGAGCCACGACCCGTGCAGGTTTGCTGAATGCACCTTTCCGAGATCGTTTCGGGATCACCGAACGTTTAAATTTTTATGACCACAAATCTTTGGAAACAATTCTGCGTCGATCCGCAGAGATCTTAGATATTGAATCCGAAGAGTTTGGAATCTCAGAAATTGCAAAACGCTCCAGGGGCACACCGAGGATTGCAAATCGTTTGCTCAAGCGGGTGCGAGACTATGCTCAGGTCAAGGGTCAGGGGCTAATCACCCACGACATCGCCAAGTATGCTCTTCAACAATTGGGCGTTGATCAATTGGGGCTGGATCCCATGGATCGAAGAATCCTCAAGCTGATCCACGAAAAATTCCAAGGCGGCCCCGTCGGAATTGAAACCATCGCCGCCGCTCTGTCAGAAGAAAGCGACACCATCGAAGAGGTCTATGAACCCTTCTTGATCCAAGAAGGCCTACTGATGAAAACCCAACGGGGAAGAGTCATCACCGAACTGGCCAAAAAACACCTGACCGAAGATTGAGCTTCTAATCGCCTACTCTTGACGGGCTAGAAGCTCTGTGAGTTCAATCGTCATGATGTCAGAGACAGGTCTCATCTTGAGACGTTTCAAACATAGAACTCTGTTTTTTCCTCATGTCGGGTATTATAAAAATTGGGGGTTTCCATGAAAATGTTTTTTTCTTTTGTCTTTGTGCTGACGTTTTCATGTGGAGTTTTCGCGGAACGAGATCAGAATCTTCAATTTGAGGTTGAAGAGGCCGTTGTTGATGCTGACGCTGCGCAGACCGCAGCCAAAGAGGAAAAACAACGGGCCAAAGAGGAAAAGCAGCGTGCCCGAGAATTCAAGACTGAATCTGAACAGGCCATCGCAAAAGCGAAAGCTTTGTCCGAGAAAGCAAGCAAATCCCAAATCCAATCTGAAAAAGAAGTTCGCAAATCACAGGCCCAAAGCGAGCGTTACTCGCGACAAATCAAAGACGCCGAAGCTCGTCAGGCAAAAGCTCAAAAACAGATCCAGTTGGCGCAAGAACGAATAGACCAGGCTCACGCAAAACAGGCAGCCTTGTTACAGAGGAAAAAGCAGTCTGATGAAAATGCTCGAAAGCTGAATGAACAAGCCATTCTATTGAAACGAAAAGCTAAACAAAGTGAAGCCTCGGCTCAGAGGGCGCAACTCGCGGCCGTCAAGGCCAAGGAACGCGAAAAGATGGCGGCGGCAAACCTGCGAAAGGTCAGAGCCCAAAGTCAGCAACGAGTGAGAAAAGCTCAGCCGCGCCGAGAAGCCACTGACTGAGAGATCACAGGTCCTTCACAGCATCAATCTGCTGTTGCAAACCATACGGGGTGATTGACTGTTCCTCGTTCTGTACCTGAGCAAAGATTTCTTCATTCTTATTCACGCGGCTTAAGAGCCGGTGATAAACATGGTATTGAATGGCTGTGTTCACAAAGGGAAGGACCTTGATTCCCTGAAGTCTTAAACGATACTCGACATCCGAATCTTCGCCGGTGCCTGGGCCCTCGTAACGCCAATCAAAACCGTTGATCGCCAACATATCTTGACGATGAATCGAAAAATTACAGCCCACGAGCCCCCGGTATTTAATATTGGCCCAATGGCGAAGAGTTTCATTTCGAAGATAAACACCCTTGCCGCCATTGTTGTCTTTCATATAAAGGCCTGTCGGCAGAATCCACCAAAGATTGGATTCAATAAAACCCCGCCGAACTCGCTCGGGAGTCAGCAGCGAAGAGACCCAGGGGGTCAGATCCATTCGTCGTCCACTAAGGCAGGCTTTTTCTTGGCGATTTTCAAAATGCTCACGCACAAATTGAGGATGTGCC